>Ga0315914_1001565_pt1 | contig 34402 bp, 19 predicted proteins | sample MpolenodulesMG_FD_203920 | JGI IMG/M metagenome (GOLD analysis project Ga0315914, IMG submission 203920) | Medicago polymorpha root nodule microbial communities from Los Angeles, California, United States - elongated nodules | ecosystem: Host-associated > Plants > Roots > Nodule | place: USA...
TTTATATATATAAAAATCTTTTTTTTTCTATATATATATATATATATATATATATATATATATATATATAATCATTTTTTGATATAATATTTAAGTTAGTTGCCTTTTATACATACATATATAATGATTGAAAAACAATGATAAAAACCACAATGACATGCAAATCTGTTTCAGTTCTGTGTACTGATGCATTCCGGATTATATAATCCAGACGTGTTCGGATTATATAATCCGGAATACACCAAGGGTAATTTTGGAAAAAAAAATAGGGCGCGAGAGGAAAGACATAAGGTGGAAAAAGTAAAACTCAATGTTATGAGAATTACAAGGAAACTTACGAAGATTAAGAATGAAGAAAAACCAACCAAGTTTATGTTTAAGATTCTTGTTTTTACTTGTGTATTGTTAGCTCTGACTCATGTCATCACAATTTACAATAATAGGTTCGACCATTAATACTCCTTCCGTCCCAAATTGTACGACAATTTAGGCATTTCACACATATTAAAAAATGCATTTAATATTGAGTGGAAAAGACATATTATGAGTTGTTTTATAAAATTGTGCTTAATAAATAATATGGGAAAGATAAATGAAAGAATAGAAAGAAGAGAGAGTAATAAATAACTAAGGTTATAATAGGAAAAATAACATTAATGTTGCATTGTATTGTAAAACGACATATAATTTGGGACAATTTTTTTCCCTAAAGCGACATACAATTTGGGATGGTGGGAGTAGTCTAAAGTGATGTAACATGTCGAAGATGTCTATGACTTAAGTTATGTAATTTATTGATCATTAATGTGTTGCGATTTGTCTATTATGTATTGCTTGGGTTTATGTAATGTATTGAAGTTTATGTAATCGGTGATGTTAAAGTTAATAAAATTAGATGTTGAAGTTAATGATTTGTATTTTACTTTACCAATACAAATTTTGGTCTTAATTTTGTTACTCATACACAAATAAGATGTTTAAACCTTTTGAAATCAAATGAGATGTTGAATCAACCAAATATAGGCATTCATAATAACAAATATAGATAACCAAAACCAAATATCATCATTCATAGATACCAAACGAAATCTTACATAACCGTTGAACATCCCAACAAAAGGTAAGACTACAACCATAGTTAATACCACAAAATCATCCAACATAAAAGTAATATCGGACATTTGGAGTTGATTACCAAAAACATTCTTAGTTGCTTTTCACTTCCACCTGGATTGAGCTGGAATGCGGATTGGAGGATTGCAAATTTGGCAGTTGCAACTCATGTTATTTTGGCATTCTTAGTAGTTTTAGCAGATGATTATTTAACATTTGCAGCAGTTGAAGTAGATGCATTAAGGGTATGTGTTGCAGGTTGGGCTAGTGATACATTTTGGATCTGTGTTGCAGGTTGGCATGTTATCCTTGTCATGGGTTTGGCCAAATATACCATTTCTACTACTCCACCATCATCCCTTAGAACTTTCAATCTTTACCAACTTTAGTACCACATTTCTTTAACTCCATCGTATTTCATCTCTTTTTCTAGGTTCACAACTTCAAAATATCTCCAAAAGCTAAACAAAAATATACTGGTCAAAATCTAAAACCCAACAAGACAAAAGAGGGGATCGCAATACAACAGTTAAATGCACTTTTGCCCCTTACTATTTGACTGAATTTCGATTTATCCTTTGTGATTTTTTTATTCTAACCTTGTAATTTAAATATTCTTCTCTTTTAGACCTTTGCGACCTCAATTTATAGAATCAAAGGTACTTTTGTCCTCTGTCATTTGGGTGAATTTCAGTTTACCCTCTTGTCACATCGTATATTTTGTGCAGTCAAATTCCACGAAAGTCTAAAACCAAAGTATCTTTAAATTACAAGATGTGAATCCCAAAATAATTTTTTACATGGGAATAAATCAGAATTCACTCAGATGACTGAAGGTAAAAGTGCATTTAACCCTTCATTAAATAAATGGTCCCACATCGATCACTTTAAACACATTAGAGAGGAGGAATCGTTATAAAAGAGAGCTCATGTATTCTGATAGCTATAAGACCAACATGATCCACATTTTTATGCTAGTTCAATTTTTATTTTTAAAATAAAATAAAAGGTCAAGATGTAATTTTTTTGACTCCCTCAAAAAAAATGTATTTTTTTTGACAAAAATAGAAAAAAAACTTTTGAATTATGTTATACGAGCAAACGAGTTGAACCTATCGAACTGAACCAAATTGTTCGTGAACTTTAAACGAGTCAAATTGAGTAAAAAAAATGGTTCGTATCAGACTTGAATCGGGTTTCAAGCCGAGTCAATTCTCATCGAGCCGAGTCGAGCTCAGACAAGTTCTACTCGACTCGACTCATTTTCAGCCATAATCGTCAATTAGCTTAATGACTAGAAATTCACTTTTTTAAGTTGAATAAATCGTAAATCTAGAGTTCGAATTCCGACCCTTATATATCTAATGCAATGTCCGTATCATCATAGTTATTATACCCACGGGATAGTCAAACCTTGATTTCTAACTGAGGAAGATGAAGAGAACAATGTTAACAAACATATCATCGTTTTTTACAACAAATAGTCATTAAAAGGGAAATAACATAGACTTTCATAGAAATAAATGACCAATTTAAAAATGTAAAACGATTAATGTAGCACAAACGTAAAACTTAAAAGACTCAATCATTTCGTCTATAAGATAATAATCATAGAAAAATAAGAAAACTGAGGTAGAAATATATCTATTAAATTTTAAAGAATAAGAAAACTTTTTCATTTGATCTAGTTATATACCATGTTTACTGTCTAAAGATAAAACATAATAACAAAAGACAAAACAAACACCCACGGCAACGAAAGAGAAGAGCGAGAATGTCTTCCCCAAGGTAAACCCCGTGACATGGATTCGACGAAGCTGTCTGTAACTAAAATTGATTTTTTTTCCTTTCTTTCTGAATTTGTAATTTTTTTGTGATTGGGTTGATGTGAATCAGGATGATGATTGATTACAAAGTCGAGATGATCAATGATGGCATGCAAGAATTCTTTCTTGAATTCCATTTCCCAAAACACAGTAAGTTTCTATCAATTTTCCCCCCTTTTGTTTCATCATTGATACAACTTTTTCTCTGTGCCAATTGAAATGTCTTCCTTCAGTACTATAGATTGTATATGTCTGAATTAAATGTGTGATGTTCTCTGTTTGGATTATGTCTTGTAATTGTGTACCTTGCTTGTTTGCTCATTTTCCTCAATGAGGATGAGTTGCATTAGGATCTATGACTGGTTAACTTTGAGAAAAATTATTTTTTAACATCAAAATTTTGATGTCGAAAACGTGCCCTTTAATTTTTGTCTTTATTCTGAAATGTGCATAATTTTTGTATTTTGATGCTCAAATAACACAACTGTGACTTTAGAGGGGGAACTGAAGTGGGTTTTTCTTCTTCTCTGTTATCACTCACTTTTATTAGGACTCATTGCAGGTCCATATCAAGAAGGTGTATGGAAGATAAGGGTGGAGCTACCTGATGTTTATCCTCATAAGTCTCCTTCTATTGCTTTTGTCAACAAAACTTACCATCCTAATGTTGATGAAATGTGAGATTTTCATTGAATTCCAAGGGACACCAAAAGATTTTTAAGAAGGAAGTTCACGCTTCAAACCCTGGAAACAAACATGACTACTAACTTAATAACATTTTCCTATCAAAAAAATGATTCCTTGTTTATTGTCGTTTTAAATCTTTTAAACTTTTACGAGTTAGATCTTTTAAAGTCCAGTTTAAAATTACAAAATCTTACAAGTCATTATATTTTTATATTGTCTTTTAAAATATACACGGTTTTCATGTCAAAATCATCTTTCAAGATTTGACCCAATACACTCGCCTAAGTTTGATTATTGCATACCTGACCTAACCAGGTCAGACTTTATTTGTATTTATTTTTTTATGAGAAAAAAGTTTTAAGAGAGTTAGAGCTCCAGGGGCTCACTTGGGTCAGGGCAGGCCTCAATGCTCGCTAACTAAGGTCTTTGCAGATCACCAACCAAAGCGGTCCTCAAATTGGCGGTGGGAGTTGAACTGACGACCTTGCGGATTTGTCAATTCTTTACCAACTGAGCCAAGCTTCATTGGCACTAGGTCAGACTTTATCATAATTGAAAAATATTATCGACAGTATAACAATGACTAGTATATATATAAGGAAAAAATTGTGTCGATTATGCTTTTCTCTATCCACACATTATTTTATTATTATAGTTTCATTTACTTTTGTAACTTTTAATAGTCTTTTAAATTCAATTTTAAAATTACAAAGTCTTGCAATGCATTATATTTTTATAGTCATCTAAAATATATATGACTTTTATGTGTCAAAATAATCTTTTAAGATCTGACCTAATACATCCCCCCTAAGTTTGATTAGGGAATGGATTCAGCGTAGTAACTGAGTGACAAAGTTACTCACCTCAACCATCTGATTTAAAATTGATGGATGAGATAATTTGTAAACGGTTCAGTGAATCTGTAATCTTAACCGTCTGATCTCAAGTAAATGGTCGAGTTTACATACATTGTGTATCTATATGGTTTCTCAAATGCAGTGAATTCAAGTCCATTTTTTTATCGTAGGTTTGACTTTACCTAATCGATTTGGGATTTATCGGGCCGGATTAAAAATGGGTCCAGCCCACCCAATTAACAACCCTATTATAAAGGGACAACAACAACCAATGTTTGATGTTTTTTAGGTCAAATTTTTTTTGTTGGGAGGGAGTTCAAAGAAGGCGGATGAAATGAAGGTAAGAGAAGTAACCTTAGAGAAGAGGAGGGTTATATTCTCATAATCTCTCAATCTTTGACGTTTATTTTCGTGCTGTATTTTTCATCCTTTTGAATTTTTCCTAATATTCAGCTCACTTCTTTCATTTGCAGCATTTAATTCTCGGAAACGTAAACGGGAATCGTTATCTGGAATGGTAAACTGGACGAGGGCTATTGCAATACATCCGTTTGATCCTGTTGCTCAGACATTACCAGAACCATCAAAGTGGAAGGAGTATAAAGGAGGCCAGAACTTTTTGTTCAGATGTTGAGGGCAAGAGACGTTATGTCGGTGAGAAAACACGCAGAACCAAACAGTGGATCATCTTCAAAGGTATAACTTCAATGCACATAATGATTTTATACATGATTTTGCACATTGGATATTTTGTGTCGATTCATATCCTGAACCAGATTGTTTTCACATCTACTTAACTTTTGATTGTATTTATGATTAGCATTACAATGTACGTAATTCTGCCTATTTAATAAATAAATGTATAATCGCAATCTATTGGTTTCTTTCCCAAAATAATATATGTAAATTCCAAAATCTCAGCTTGCTAACTGCTATAGGTCAACAAGAGTTAATACAATGATAATAATATAGGGGAGATTGGATTGCTTTGGCCCAGTCTATAAAATGACCACTCTCACAATTACAGCTCTAACCTATGCACTTCACAATAAGAAAGATATCATGATCAAACATTAAAAGAAAATTCCATCTTTATGAACAAGTGAGAAAAAGATCAGTTGCATTATGAAATTTCCAGTTAGAACTGTAACTGCACTATTGAGCCTGGTTATCAGTAGAATACATGTGAGTTGTATATCGATTAGAAACAAATCAAAGAATCCAGTCAATACCAATTGATGTGTGTTCTATTTTGGATAGGGATCACAAAAAAAAAACTAAACTTAGTGTTATAAACATGAGACTGTTGCGATAAATGGGTGGTTAAAGAAGACTAGATTGGATTAGAAACACAGTTTAGAGAAAAAATTGGGGTAACTCCCTTGCAGAAAAGATAGTAGAGTCTCCCGTCTTAGGTAGTTTGAACGTACATATAGAATAATGGGTCTTGAAATAACATCATTGGTCATCTTTGTTCTGTTTTTTTTTTTATTGCCATTCTATTGATTCACATTATCCCATTAGTCACTTTTATGGATTTTTATAAAATCTGCTGAATTTTCCGAAACTGTATGCTTTACAGAAGGTGAAGATGCATCCTGCCATGTATAATAATCCTGTTCCCCTTGGACACCAAGGTAGAGTGAAATTGAGACGTAGTGAAAGGAGGTCTATCTCAGTCAAACCAGATGTTTTGATCCAAAAGAAAAAATCATCTGCCAAAGCAGATGTGACCAAAAAGAAAAAATCTGAGCCATCTTGGGATGATTCTCGTGAAAAGTTTGTTTCTGTAGGTCGTCTTTTCCAAGCAGAAGTCCCGCAATGGACCGGTGTAGTTTATGAGAGTGACTCTAAATGGTTAGGCACACGAGTATGGCCTGTTAAAGAGGATTCAAAACCTACTACAGAAACAGATCTTGTTGGGAGAGGAAGACGAGGAAAGTGTAGCTGCAATGTTCAAGGTTCTGTTGACTGTGTCAGACTTCATATTGCTGCAAACAGGACCAAACTGAAGCTTGAACTGGGTTCTGCATTTTACCATTGGGGATTTGATAAAATGGGCGAAGAAGTTTCACTTCGATGGACAGCTGATGAAGAAAAGAGATTTAAGGATGCGATGAGGTTAAAAATCCCTTCCCAAAACAAGTCTTTTTGGAACAATCCATCCATATACTTTCAAAGGAAGACAAGAAAAGACATGGTGAGCTATTGCTTCAATGTATATCTTATTCAACTAAGAAGCTATCAGAATCGAGTGACTCCGAAAACTGTTGACTGCAACAATATGGAAGTTGAATTTGGATCGTTTGGTGATGGTTTCGGGAGGAAAGCTATCAAGCATCCATCAATGGAATTCATGGAGTGTTCAGAGAACACACAATGCTTTGATTTTGAGTAGACAAGACAGTGTGGTAGCCATTTTGAGGAAGAACTTGTAGAAGCTGCTATGTATTTTGTTGGACATATATCTGTTGTTAAAATGTTTATTTTGTGCTCCTTGGAGGCGCCCCCCCCCCCCCCGGTTTGGATGTGTAAAACATTTTTTTTCTTCCCCTTTTGGAGAGCATTTGTTCTGTAAAACTAGGTGTTTAGTCGGAGCGCTTTCAAGTTTATGGTTTAGTAACATTTGTGAGTTAAATTTATTTGTGGTAGGTCTTTGACTTTGGAATTTTTTTTTTTACTGATTTTGATGAACATTATTCTACTAGAGATCAACTATGTTGAATACCTTAGAGAGCAAATATCAGCTTGTTATCATGGGGCTCAACTTTGCAAACTGTGGTGGAGGTTTCCTTTCCTGATCTTTTGTAATTTCCTCCATTTTCTTCACCACTTTTCATCCCCACTTGCTCTCACCTTCTTTCACCAATCTTCACCCTCATTGCCTCTCATCTTCCATCACCAACATCCAGCATGGATTCCTTCCCTTTGCTAACAACCACCAGTTTTTCCTCACCAAAACCAAGTCTTTTGCCGCATTCTAACTCGCCACTAATCACTGGTTCGTATCTCAGTGGCCATTAGAAATGATCTCCACTAGAGTGACCACTGGATAAAGAGAAAATTGTGAAGATATATACTCGCCGCTACTTTTCCAACCTTGAAATCATTTTATATCTGACCTCTATCAAAGCCAACAGATGTAGGTAAGAATACGGTGAACAAATTTTTGCTTTTCATGAGGTTTTTCCTGCTATAAATAATATTACCAAGAGTAATGAAATAAACCATGTGGAAACCAAGTTTAATATTTCTTTTTTGGAAACCTCTCGAGGAGGGTTGGGTAAGGTTGAACGGATCGAGCTAGCAAAGGAGATCAAACTGTAGGTTGTACTGTTGTAGAAAGCTAATTAAAGGTGTGAGTGAGGCTTTGATATGCTAATTAAAGGTGTAAGTGAGGCTTTGATATGTGGCTTTTCTAAAAATTTGGGCAGTGTGACACATACATTGTAGAGATGTGGTGTGTTTTTGAGGGTTTTTGATAGAATGGGGGTATTGATCGGAGATTGATTCAAAATATTCTACGTAGGTATGGTAATAATATCTGCCCCCGTCTAGAATCGGCCGCTCCCATCCCAAATTTAATGGGGAAAGCTGATTTAACTAGGTGTGAGTGCGGATGTGGAAAAAAATCTGATTTTTTTAGTATGAGGGTGGTTTCAGGATGCTTATACCCACACCCACCCTGATCCCCGTTATGTCCTCACTTGTTGGAATTTACCTTATTATATTTAATAATCTTATTCCCATTTTCTGTTAAAATGGTACAAAGCTCTTTTAATATATTGTTACTTTTTAGAAACAAGTTTATTTGAATTACCTTGCTGTGTTGAAAGAGGTTATTAGATCTTTTACTATTAATTTAATTTTTGTTTTTTGTTGCATGTAGTTTTTTTATATTTTATTTTAAATACAGTTTGCACGGATGGGTGTGGGGGCGGGGAGGTACATGGAAGCGGGGGTGGGTCGGTAATGCATAAACTCGCCCTCGCTCCGCCCGGTTGCCATGCCTAATTTTAAGTTTGCTTGCAATGGACTGAAATGTTAAAGTTTGTTACTCGTATCGTGAAACATATTTGTGTATAGATGCTCTTGTAAACATGAAGTGTGACCATAAACCCCATAAACCCATATATTGATTATTTATGAGCAAAAGTTATGGTTCTTTTCTAAAAATATCTTTGATTAATATTATTTGAAATTTTCTTAGAATTTCAACGTTGTAAAAAAGAACCATAAAAGTAAAATTCCAAAAAAAAGAATTCAAACATTGTAAAAATGAAATTCAAAACCTTCCTCAAAAGACCAAGTGCCAAAATGATCAAACACGTACATGTGTGCTAGCATAGATCGTGGAAGACATTGGACTGTGCAATTGGCCAACAACAAATGAATGTGGAACAAGTACAAGTGAATGTGGTAGTTCGATAGTTTAATCGGTACGGTGAATCTAGCTGAGTTTGCACATCTAAAGACGAGAAAAGTCTCGTGCCTCCCTGTGATTTTTTTTAGGTTTGATGGACAGTACATTCTAAACCATTGGGTTTATAAGATTTAAGGTTGGTTTGGATTTGCTTATTTTTTAGCATATAAAAAATGTTTTATGAAAATAAATAAGTTTTTTTTATGGAATGAAAATAAATAAGTTCTTATGTTAACGAAAATTATATCTTCATAAATTATTTTTACATGAACTATGTGGACAAGCTTATAAATAATATATAAAGAGGTAGGATTTGTTGACACCAGGTGTAAGTCATTAAACTTACACCAAATTTCAACTGTTAATTCCAATTAACCAAGTGACTAATAATTCACAATAAATTAAATTAAAAAAATCTAAAAATCGTGGCACATGTGATGCTTCTCCTTCATCTTCTCTAAATTTTACTCACCGTCTACCAAACTCGTCCCCTTGAATAAATATTTTCTAGAAAAACATCAGCTCACCATTTTATAAGGCAGTGATAGGAATTCAATTTGAATTTATTTTATTATGACAAATAAAAAGGAATTACCCCCAATTCTGGAAGAAGAAGAAAAAAAATCATGATTTAAAGGTTATTTATAAAACAAGAAATTGCACTTCTGTGAAGCATAATCGAACAAAAGGAATTTCATGTCACTAATGTTGAGAGTCATAAATTAACACCTTAATGCATTTTATAATTTTATCTCAATGATTGATAGTTCAACACCCGGCTAATGAGATTCAACAAACGACAAATATTCCAAATCATTAATATAAATGAATTTAGGTAGAAGACCTTTGGAAAAATAGCATGAAAGGAAAACTATCTAATGATGACAGAAAATTAAAGAAAGGAAATGGCGATATTCATCAATGATCGTTGCCTGAAAAAGATGAAGGAGAGGGATCACATGTGTCACTATTGTTGTTTTTTTTTAATTTGATATATTGTGAATTAACGGTTGAAATTTGGTGTAAGTTTTTTTTGGTGATCGGGGTTCGAACCCCGGATCTTGCGTATTTTATGCATTGTCCCTACCAACTGAGTTAAACTCACGAGGACGTGTAAGTCTAATGACTTACACCTGATGCCAACGGATCCTGCTTCGTATGTAAAAGTTTATTTATTTGCACAAGTTGTTTTATACAAGTTTAAAAATAAATCAATTCAAACCGGGCCAATGGTTGACTTACACCTGGTGTCCTTATCAATTGATACCACAATGTCAAACGTAATATATGACACCTCTTATAAGTTTTTACCGCATGTCCGTATTAAAAAATTCATCATTGGATTGAAAAGTATTACAATATAGATAATTTCTATAACAATTGACATTAAAATAAAATCAATTGATATGTTAATAAGATACATCAAAATATAATTATGATGGATTTTTAACCACTATGCTACTTAACAATAAAAATGGATACATCAAAAAATTGTTTGTGAGCTTTTATCAAACAAGTTAATTTTGATGTATATCATTGATATATCAAATGAGTTAAGAGTAATGTCGAATGTTATAGACATGGCATATGTAACAATAGTTTTCAATCTAATAGTAGATTTTGTAATGCTGATTTCGGTAAAACCTTATCGGATGTGGGATGATAATATTGAGTTTGACATCGTAGTTTCAATTGATCCTGGTAGTCCATTCATTTCTTTTTACTTTTTTTTTCGACAAAATTCATTTCTTTTTACTTATCATTTTTCTAAAAAAAATTGTTTCTTTTTACTTATCATTTTGTCCAAAAAAAAATTGAAGGAATTTTGTCTAAAAAAATTGTTTATTTTATTTGTCATTTCAAAATTTAAAGCAAATTTAATTATTGTTTGGTCGATAATTTTTATTTTTTTTACAAAGGTCGATAATTTTGTTAAGTATTCCACCCCTAAAAAAAAGTATTAGAGAAATAAAACAAGTTAATAACTTTTTCTACAAGTTAATAACTAATAAAAATTAATTTGTTAGTCAATAAGATCTATCACAGCTGACAATATTAATATTACTAGGTTAAACATCTTCACTTGAATTATAACTTAAGACATCGCAGATGTGTGTGTGTGCGCGCGCGTTTCTAGTGGTGGATAGTTGTTTTGGTCTCTAGAACACGAGCTTGTCTTGGTTTCACCCTTTTGAAGGGGTGACATTCTAGAGTTTTTGAACGTGTAGTAGATGAGATCCCTTAGCCTAGACTTGAGTTTCTATGTCAACTCGTTTCAATAATTCAAAACTTTAACTTATTTAAAGGCAAAATATAAACCAAATCACCATAATAAATTAGTTTCATGTTCATAACCATGTATCAAACAAACTACATAAATTATCGCACAAAGTCATAAAAACATGTGTTCTCTTCAAAACGTGTTGAGAAAGTATTTTTAAATAGATCAAAATAAAAAATTGGGCTTTTGAAAGTAAAATTGTTGAGGCAGGTGAAAATGTGCGAGTTTAAGCAATTTTAGAGAGATTTAAATCATTTAAACCCGTTTTGACTTGCGATGTCACTCAAAAACGATTTTAGATCTAATTTAACATGAAATCATACCTTAAAACGTAGGATCGATGGATTTACGATTTAAAACACGATTTTAACAACCTTGTATATAAGCTAAGCCTTCCTTATATAATGATTGTTCTAGGGTTTTGTCTTATCATGGACCTCCTAATTGTTATCAAGCCTGAATCCATGAGTTCGTGTATGCTCCATTTAGTCCATTTAAGAGTTTAGATGAAAGACATGTAGCAAACAAACATCCAAGGACAAATATTTTATTTAAATTAAATAATAAACATTGCTTAATTAAAAAAAAACGCTCTCAAACACATTTTGTCTTCTTCTGTATGCACCACCACCCCTCTTCCCCCCTCTCTGCAACCAACCTCCATCGCCACCGTTGAAACCACATGCATCATCATTGTAGAAATTGCTATCTTCTTCACAGTGTTGTCTATGTTCGCTGCTATTGAGTATCATTGTCTTCTACAAATTAATGTTTTTGGGAAAGTGTTACGAAGAAATTACAAGAAGATTGGTTGAATTGGATTTCCAATTGATCGATCTCAACAATAAGGGGTAAGTGGCAAAGAAAAGATATTGTTATCAAAGTTGTGGTTGTGATGACGGGAGTGTGCGCGGGAGTGCAGTGGAAACACATGAAGAAGAAAGTGGTTGCAATGGTGATGATGAAGGTGGTTTCAATGGCGGCGATTCAGGGCGACACTAGAAAGGAGGAAGAAGGGGCAGTGGTGCATGTGGAAGAGAAAGGGACGTGTTTGACATTAAAAAGTATAGAAGCGATCATTTTTTTAATTAATCAAATGTATATTTTTTAATTTAAAATCTTAGCCATTGGATGTTTATTTGTCACTTGTCTTGCATCCAAAACTCTAAATTGACTAAATGGAGCATTGATGACGAAGCATCATATGATATTTTAGGTTATGTTTTTAGTAGTTTTCTTTGCATTTGAAGGCAAATAAGATGTAATTTAGAGAAGTAATGCTTTGAGGAACAAATTATATTGTTTTCATTCGAGTCGTTGTAATTTACATTTATCCAAATCATGCAACTTCATAGGTGTTTTGAGTTTTTTTAGTGAAAAATCATGTGAATCGGCAAAACAAGACATCAAGTGAAGGATTAAGGATATTAAGATTGAAGACCAATGGTTCTTAGAAGGTTGTTGAAGATAATACAAGATGAAGAAAATTCTTTTCAAGTTCCAAGACATTTCAAAACGGAAGAACGACCGAAATAGGGGAGTAAAAAGGCAAAACTCGCACTGGAGCTTATGTCTTGTGACCCCCTGCGCATGAGACGGCTTTCCTTGCTATCCCATGCGCCCATGCGTGTCATTGCATGTGCCTCACGCATGGCTGCGGCTAGGAGGTGCCTTTTGCATGTTTTACAGGCTGTTTTTTTTAGTGGAAAACCCTAATTTTCATCTCTTAACCCCTAAGTAATGATGCACCATAAATAGAGACCATTGCACACACTTTTATTCATTCAGAAAGCTAGAGGTACAAGGCAGATGATCTCCATCATGATCTTGTTCTCTCTAGGGTGTTTTTTTCTATTATTTTGTAATGATGTCGGTTGCCATGTGCAACTAAACCTCTCTTGATTAGGGTTCTACGATGTACTCATTCTTATTTGTTGGATTCAATTAATAAAGTTTTTCATTCTGTTTATGTTTCGATTGTCAGATTTAATTTTGTATATGTTTGGTCTCTAATGCTTTTTCAACCGAGAATCTAAATCAGTAATCTTGACAGTATTAAAATTGCTTATTTTCTTAATTAAATTCTTTTAATGGAATCTAAGTATGAATCTAGTGTTTTTAACACATCTTAAGAGAATCCCACAATTGTAACTGGTTGAATTGCAGGGATAGTAAAAATAATTTCCACAGATACATCACAGAGTTTTAAACGCTATTTTTGTAAATCAAATAAACAGGACATGAACTTATGATTTACCGAGGTAATTCCAACAAAGACGAAAGGGGGATTCCAGGATTCCCTAATCGCCATTACACAGCTGAATCAAACCAATTTAATCTTGTATTAGGCAGGGTAATATAACTCTGCAACCTTTTTAATCTCTATTTTTCTTTTATTTACTTTCAAATTTGTTCCTCTAATTACCGAGTTGAACGACAATCCATGTGGAGACAATAAACTTACTACTTTATTAATTTTTACGATTTGGTGCACTTGTTAATATTCACACCTTTCATCCATCAAACATCACTTAAATGAAGCATACATGAACTCCAAATCCATATAAGGTAGGATCTCGTGAAATATTTTGCCATAGCAAGCAATGATTAGATATGATGAAGTGTCACACAACCTCTTTGCTTGTTTATTATGCCTAATCGCACACCTTACATACCCAATGATGGCGTCATCCCCCACCATAGTTGGTCCTTCTAAGGGCATTACACCTCTAGCTAGGCCATCTTATAGTACCATTTGATGGAGTATCAAATTGTAGGTATCGTACACATCCCCCGAGCATCAAGGCTAACATGACATATGTGCTTCAATGCTTATTAGGAAACCCATTCCCGATGACGGGATGACCGATCATGAGGTGTCGTTCACAACCCTTGAGTGTCAAGACGTACAACTATGTGGGCTTTAAGAAGTTGGAGTTCTAATCTAACATGTTGAAAGCAGTATTTTGAAAAGTGTGTGTGTGTGTGTGCGCGCGTGCGCGTGCGCTCGCTAAACATCATGATAAGATGTGTCCTTAATCTTATGTATCGCTTCGTACTTCTTAGTGCAAGGGACGTGAAGCCCATATGGTTTTTATTTCAACTTTGCGCAAGTTACAAATATGTGTTGATTCATCGATGCCTCATCGACCAACTCTGCTTTTTTGATTTCTTGTATTCAACATTGATTTCTTTGTCTGCCAAACGTCTTTCATTGTGGCCTACCCAATTGCCTACATACTCAAGGCTGACGTCATTCCCCAACCTTGCTAATCAACCGTCCCATAGTTACACGCCACCCTTTGATGGGGTATCGACCTATAGGTACAATACACTAACCCTTCATCTAAGACGATTTTTTTTGTTAAGAATTGTGTGTTAGAGAGTGTGTCTCTACTTATGGGTAATCTTGTATTCTCACAACTAAAAAGGCAAAAAAAAGGTATATAAATATATAATCACCGAAAGTTTTTCAGTTTCTAATTTGGACGAAACCGATTATTATCCACGTCACAAATTTATCCTTATGTTTCTCGTTTGGTCTTAATCCTATGATGATATTATATTTTCAACCGGCTTGGGCTTTGGTGTGTTGTTTGTGGACTATGAACTAACCTAGGTAACCAGCAGCCATATCACTCTCTTTACGGTACCAGAACACAACACCAACGATAGAGAATCACAATGTCTTCCCCAACCAAACGCCGCGACATGGACTTGATGAAGCTGTCTGTCACTTTTCTTTTTCGATTTTCCGATTTCAAAACAGAGTTTTTTTGTTTCAATTTCTAATCTTTCTCTAACTGGATTGTTGTGAATCAATCAGGATGATGACTGATTATAAGGTGGAGATGATCAATGATTGCATGCAAGAGTTTTTTGTTCAATTTCATGGCCCTAAAGACAGTAAATTTTTTGCATTCCTTCTATCAATTTCTTTTTACCCTTTTTGTCTCATCATTGAATTATTGATACAGTTTTTTCTTTGTGCCAATTGAAAATGTTCTTCCTTTAGGACTATATATATTATATGCTTGAATTCAATGTCTGGTGTTATCTATTTGGATCAGCAGTCAACAGCTGCTGCTTACCTATGGATTATGTCTTGTAATTGTGTAGCTTACTTGTTTGCTCATTTTCCTCAATGAGGATCAATTCCATTAGGATCTTTGACTTGTTAATTCCAACAGAAATTATTTCTTGGCATCAAAATTTTGTTGTTGAACTTGTCCTTTAGTTTATGTTTATGTTTATTTTTGTAATGTGTGTAAGTTACATAAGGTAAAAAGTTGAGAGAGAGAGAGAGATAGAGTTGAGCATATAAAGTGTCGCATATGCGTCTGTATTTTGATGTTCAAATAACACAATTGTATCTCTACAGGTTGAACTGAAGTGGGTTTAACTTTTTCGCTCAATTATATTGGGACTCATTGCAGGTCCTTATCAAGAAGGTGTATGGAAGATAAGAGTGGAGCTACCTGATGCTTATCCTTATAAGTCGCCTTCTATTGGTTTTGTCAACAAAATTTACCATCCTAATGTTGATGAAATGTGAGTTTTCCATAGCAACCAAACCTTCATTGTTTAATAACATAACTACTAACTTAATAACATTTTCTTATAAAAAAAAAACAGCTTCCTTGTTTAATATCATATTCAAGCAACACCATTGTCCTCCATGGAACTTCTATTGGCTGTTGCTCAAACGAATTGCTATAGTCAGCAGCTGATTAAAATCTTTTTCTCTGATATTCAGCTCTGGTTCAGTTTGCTTAGATGTTATTAACCAGACTTGGAGTCCCATGTTTGGTAAGTATTGTTAACAACCTTATATATATTGGTAGTGATGAAATTACTAAAAGTGTACTTGCTATGCATTTGATTCAACCTTGTTTGATTGTTATTTTTGCTAACTTGCAGTTTCCTTATTTTCAATCAGATCTTGTTAATGTGTTCGAAGTGTTTCTTCCTCAACTTCTTATATACCCCAATGCATCAGATCCATTGAATGATGAAGCTGCTTCCTTGATGATGCGAGATCGTGCTGCATATGAACAAAAAGTTAAAGGTAGTAATCCTTGTTAATTCTCTCCAGTAGGAAACTGTTATGCCTGTTATATATTTAGGTATTCTATGTTAAAAGTATGATAGCTTCTTCATTATTGTTGACCGTAAGTTGTCATTTTTCTTATGATTTCAATTGGGGTGAGATATCATTAATTGGTAAATAAAAATATTTGATAGTGCAAGATTGTGCAAAATGATTTATGTTCTATATCAAATGCATCAACTTCCACCCAATACCTCACAAATAATACACAAAAAGTAATGTTAGATGAAGATTCGCTTTTTTCCATTAATGATCCCCTGCTGAAACCACTCCAGAAACCAATAGAATATAAATGTCTTATGTCCTCACTTGCCAACACACATGTCAGAAGCATCCACACACTCATCGTAGTTTTATCAATTTATGTGCTATAAGCTCTTGGGTTTGTATTCATGTTGGGAGCTGGAGTTTTATTGTTTTCTTTTTTGGGTTGGAATGGGAAATTAGATTTCTCAATTTAATGATGTAGTCATGTAGAGCTGCCTATAATTTATAGCAACCATCATTAATTCATTTTTCAGAAAGCAATCACGGATAGTGAAGAAAAAACAACAACCAATCTTTTTTCTACTAGGTCCTTCAAAAAAAAAAAAAAATCTTTTTCCTACTAGGTGGTATGTCTATATGGATCAATTGATGCAAATAGTCCTGTCATGTATTAGGTCCAAAGATAGATCATCTACCTCTAAATTTCAGTTGATGATTTGACCTATATTTTTTTATTTATCACCCTCGACCTCTAACTATTAGATTATCCTTCATCAACGCTTCACAATCTTGCTTTTATCAATCTTAGACGAGATTCTACCATTTTCTCTACAATGGACTCTACCCCAGTTCGCTCCGCAATGAACATTTTTTTAATCCTTTCTTAATCTTGTGGGATCACTCATCAAATACTTTCTTGTTTCATCTTTTGTTTGGATAAATAGTAAGCTGAACGACATGTTTGCATTGTATTCCTTATATGTATCGATCAGTACTACTTTATAATAACGATAATCAGTGCACATTTTGTTGTGTAAAATGAGGAAATGCACTTTATGTTACTTATAATTGTGTAGCGTTGGATATGATATTGATGGTTGGAATAATGCAAAACAATTTCTAGGTTCTGACTTTCTGATTGAAGCAAGTATTTACCAATTCATTGTCATGTAACTTCTACTCAACTGGTGCTTCATATAAATCTTAGATCCACGACAGAAACAGATTTTATGTAGTAAATGAACACCTTATTATTTGGAAGCTGGTATTGTCAATATCTGAAAAAATAATGTCTCGGAGACTATGAAACACTGACACAAACACAGACACGAAAACCGAAAACGACAATGACACTTCGACACCAGTAATAATTTGAAAAAATGATATGATTTAATGTAGCCACATCAACATGTGTGGTGTAGTGTCCGACACCCTTCAATCGGAAGTGTCAGGACTACATAGCTCAAAGATTTACCATTAACTAATCGGAAGACGCCTTGAGCTTTAGAAGCAATGCAGGAAAGTTAGTTACAACCAACACAATTTCATTGACCGTGTTTCTGCCATTCATTAAAATTTATAGCTTCTAAGTTGCTATTGTGTCATTGATATACCAGTCACATTGTTCCCTTAAACATATAAACATGTATTTTTGTATCGTGTAAATCATGGTCACATAGACCTTAGATGTTGTAGTCTAGTATATTTATGTTCGGGAAGTATAATTCGAAGACCTTGCATCAAGTGAGACATTAATTGAAGACTAAATGGGGAAACTTACATAACAGTCTAAGAGATTAATTTTGATGCGGTGTCAGTGTAATTTTTTTTACACTGTCAACCAGTAACAAACAATCCTTTGTAGACTTATAAGGTTGATATTATTAGAGTCAGATATTTTAAGGAATATACCAGGTGTCTCCTCTTAGACTTTACATTGTTAGTGCATGTCAATTAAATACCAAGCCTAATATCATATCTCAAAATTTTGTTCTATTCTCTGCTCCTATTTTCATCTATAAATATATATATATATTAATTTGGGAGAGACAATGAACAGAATATTGTGAAAAATATGCCAAGCCAGAAGATATCGGAGCTTCTCATGAGGAATCTAGCGACGATGAGCTGAGTGAAGATGATTATGCCTCGAGTGATGACGGCATTGCTGGCAAACCTGATCCCTAGATTGTTACAACGTCTGCCTTATTTACAGTCATGCTTGTACATGTCTACATGATAAGATATTGAAAGTATTGGAATTGAAAGAGACAATTTCTGAAGGTTGAAGGAAAAACCCTCACCTTTCTATCTTTATATTCCTTGGTGGTTGTGTAAATTTATTTATTGTTTAAATGTTTCATATTTTTACTTTTGTGACTACATGGTTCAAATTCAGAAGATTTATTTCAAGCTGGTTTTGCATATGAATGCATTAAACTTGATACTCTGACCTTTTCCCCTTGGTTCAACTTTGCCGAGAACTTGAAGATATGTCAATCATTGGCGGAGCTACATACACCCCAGGGGATGCAGCTGAACCCCCTGGGTTCTTAAAATTACACCTACTAATCCAGCCAATGTCAATTTTGAATCCCCTGAAAAGTTAAGTTTGCACCTTTATCTCAAAGATTGTTTCACTTCTGCACTTCTAATTTATCTTTGGTCTATGAATGTGTGAGACACTTTTATCATGCTCTCTAAGTGTATTGAAATTGCTAACACATCTTCGGTGCATATTTTTTGTGCATATTTTTTTTATAGTAATTTTATAGATTAAATTGGACAACGACAAAACATATTCTAGAATAAAAATGACAATCTAAAAACTAATTCAACGATTAAAATATCTAATAATAGAAATATTTATGAATGTATTTGCAATTTTGATACATTCAGAGATCAATATGACTGCGATATTCACATTCAAGGTAAAAGTTCGAAAGTATGATCTCTCTGACTCAGGGTCCTGGCAACACCATGTCAATGACTTTCTCTACTATATTGTGTTTGGAAAAAGTTCTTTTAAAACGATATTCTTTCTAAATAAGTAGTTAGAGATGTATTTACACGGGATAATATTACTAGAGTCACCAACATGACTCTCCCAGGAAAAGAACTTGGGTTCAATTTCTGAAGTCGTCCATTTAGGAGGTAGTTTCGTTGCTGTGCTGCCAAAAAATAAATAAATCAAATGTCACGCTGCTTACTCGAGGATTAGTTTTATAGCAGACCCAGATCCTAATTACAATGGGTTGGCTATTTTTTTTTTTTTTAAGACAACCTGGCTAAAATATTATTATGTTAGAGTTTTATCTATTGTGTTAGTTAATAAAATTGCAATTAAATTATACACAGTAGTTTAAAAAAATTGACTAGTTTCATGACAATATCAAAAAAATGTCATATAATATCATAGATAAATTTTAGAATACACGTGCAAAGAATTAACCGACAATGACAATATTGTTAAAATAGACATCTTCATTTGGACTTGAACCTGAAACCTTATGGTTATGTTTGTGAATTTTAGGTGGTGTTTGTCATCACATCCACATCTAAAGACAAAAAAAAAAAAAAAAAGGAATGTAAAAGGGATTGACAAACATAACATAGATTTTCGTGGTCCCTCTACTTATTTTAGACAACGATTTGGTCATTTATCTTCTCTTTTTTCCACGTCATTTCGATCATTTTAATCAATTTTCATATGAATTTTTAAGATTAAAATCTATGATTTATTTTCCCTGCTAGTTCTCGGATTTGGTCATTCAATCATATTTGCATATGAATCTTAGATTTAAAGTTTAAAAATTCATACGCAAAACAAAACAAACCAAAAGGACAAAAATCACATGGGAAAGATATAAATGACTAAATTGTTATCTAAAATTAAGTTAAAAACCACGAGTGTAATTTTGACAAAATGGATTTTATATGAAATTACTTATATTATTAGCTCGTAGTTTTCTTTTGCTTTTCACTTATATCATGAGAAAACTATGTACTGGAAAAATCTAAAGAAAGATTATCTGGTAAATTAGATACAAATGTTATGCGATTATAAAAAGCTACCTCTAATAATGTATCTGGTAAAGAAAGATTATCTGGTAAATCCTCTGCGTATAAAAAGTATAACAAATTACTTTGTGATCGAAAGACACATAATATGATTCATATAATGTTTTAGAAGTCATCATAAACAACAAGCCCTTATAGCTCAGTGGTAGAGCGTCAGTCTTGTAAACTGAAGGTCCGTAGTTCGATCCTGCGTGAGGGCATTTTTTTTTTTTTTTTTTTTTTTTTTTTTATTTTCTGTTTTAAGATTTAAACGTGAATTATGTCTCTAAATATTTTGCTCTTTACTTGGGTTTGGCCTTTGTGTGCATTTCTTATGTTTATTTAACTCTTAAGAATTATTTTGGGTATTTGTTGTTAACCAAAAAGCTACCTCTATTCTAATCAGGAACATTAACCATGCATACAGTAGTATGTACAATGTTACCATTTGGGTTTCTTGAGTTGAGGACAAAGGAGAAAACTCAAAGAATCCAACGTTCTTTCAAAAGAATTTTCCTTGTATCTGCTTTAAGGTCATAGACTTATTTTAGATATTTCATATCGCAAATTTCATAAACTTCCACCGATAATTATTCTCTTTATAAAATAGCAAATACACCACAAGTTCATATTAACTAACCTTAACTTTAGTGTATGTTTGGTTTTGTTTTTAGATAGGGTAAAATTGATTTTAGAAATGAAGAATTTATTTTGTTATGTTTGGATGGATATTATGAGTTAGAATTGATTTTGTCTCTAGAATTTATAGTTTTTGACTCTAAACTTAATTTTTACATTTAAATTTATTGTTCAACTCATATTTACTTGAATATGATCAAATATAAACTATTTCAAATTGATTTGGTGGAAGGAGTAAGTTAGTCTTTTACAATATCCCTATTCGAATTGATACCAAAAGAGTTGGCCAAATTTAGTGTCCGACAACTCTTCTAATTATATTTTTTTGGATAACCACTTTTCCAGCTAGATAACCTCCATTGAAAGGAGACATGTCTCAAATGCCCTAACATAAAATACAATTACTTGACCGGCTTTCATCAAAGTTGAATCAATCAAGAGTGTCCGAGTTTGATCCTTGATGAAAATAATCTTTAAAACCAAATCAAGACAAGAGTGCCCGAGTTTGGTCCAGTATGTGTCATTAACTAACAAGTAGGAATAAACATAGCAACAGACAAAAAAACATCTGCCGATGGTTAATTGCAATATTTATAGAAAAAGAGACACACTAAACATGTAAGACAACCAAATCAAGAGGAGATGAAACGCTTTCAAAAATGTAAGGCATCTCATATTGGACTTGTAAAATAAGCCGTGGAAAGTTCCATGAAACAGTATAAATGACTAGTTTTATTATAAATTAAATCTGTTGTATAATTCTGGAGTTTCTTACAAAAATGCAAAATCTAATCTCAAGAATGAATCTGAACATTTGCAATTAGTCTAGTAAGTTTGCTTAACGTTTCGCGAGCAAATATAGTATCCGGATGATCATCACCACAAATTGAACTCCTGATAAAAATGGCTTTCTTGATTAGATCACTCCCTATATCAAATTGTGCCCCTCTTAGCATAAGCTTAGCTCTAGTCTCGAGCACTGTGGCTCTACATAGTGCTAGCTCTTGCCAAAGACAAGGATTCAACTGAGCATTAGTTTGAATGGATCTCCAACAGAGTGATTTGTCGAACCACTTATCGACCGGTGTGACTAATGTTTGGTCAGCTGCTTCCAATGCATTCGTGCACAGTCGCAAGAGCTCGAGAGCGGCCGTGCATCGAGAGTATGTAATGAAAGATTGAATTGCAAGAGGCAGAACCACTTTTTTCACAAGATGCAAGAGCTCAGAAACCTCAAGCTCGACAACCGTTGGGTTATGACCGAATTCAAATAACAGAAAACATGCAGCCCACAAATGATCCAGATGTTGAGATATTGACCCTTGACTGATCACAGCTTGAACCATTGCATGTGAAGATCCAGTAACTTCTCTTTTCCTAGCATATAGTTTGATGAGTTCATTGAATTGGATACATCCTTTCTTAGCACTACTCCTTGCAATGTTGAAACTTAGCAGCAGTGAAGATGCTTCTAATTCAGATTTTTTGGTGTGTGGGGAAGTGAAACCACAGGTTAAGGATTTTAGCAATCTTCTCCACAAACAAGTTCCCTTATCTTTTTTCGGTATCTTGTGTGCAGCAAGTGCTAACAATGAAACTGGAATGGGACTGGATGCAAACCATCCACTTACAAGCACCATTCTTGTTGCTAGGCTCTTAGGGCCATCTGCATGATCAAATACCGAGAAACAAACATCGAAGAGCTGCAGAAGAAAAGTGTTCTTCCGGAAGGCGTGAGCTTCTTTACTACTCCATGAAGACATCTCCTTCAAGGGCATCCTGTTTATGGTATCTAAGAGTCTGCTTGGTGTTATAGGTAACTCGGATAAAATTCCACCAATAATGGCGAGGCCTAAAGTTAACCTTCCAAGCTTCTCCTCAATTGTTCTTAGAGCATCAATCTCAGCAACTGTGTAGTCCTTTCCGCTTGGTAACATTAGAGACATTGCTTCAACTCCAGATAAGTATGAAAGTTTTAGCGGTTCCAAGTTCATGACGCGAGGAAGGCACGTTGATATGATCACATGAGTCTCTCCCCCGAAACGAGGGAGAAGATCCATCACAAGTTTGTGATCCCACCAATCAGTTTCGCTTTCCAAGTTATCAATGATCACAAGATATGGAATGTTTCTCATCATTTCTTTGCGAACTCTAGAAATAGCTGCTGCTTCATGCTCTTCAAACCCTTTTATACTTGTTTTCTCCAAACTATTCTCAACACTCACATCAACTTCTAAAAATGACCTGAGGTTTAGATAGTTTTGCTTTATATACCTACTCTCCCCTCCTACCCATAGCACCATCTTGTATCTTTGATGAAATCTATAAGCAAACTCGAGAATAAGTTCAGTTTTTCCAATTCCTGAATCTCCTGATACACATGCAATCCCTTTCCCATACAAAACCTTCACTCCTCTTTTCTTCCTACTATACTTACCACTGCGTTTGAGCCTCGAACGGTATTGACGCTGAGAAAACTCGATACTTTGCATTTCAATCTCTTTTTCTGACTCCTTCCACAAAACTGGTTCTTTCTCCTCCCTACTACTTTCATTTCTTTCATCTAACACACTACTCTTTCCCCTACCAATGGTCAAATGCCTTCTTTTTGATCTTGCCTTGAGTTCAATATAATCTTGCTTTGAATCTCCAGTAACATCACCAAAAAGCATAAATTCCAACTGAGAAAGCTCTTTCTTTCGACCGATAAAATTCTCGTTACGAGTGAAAGGTAACTCCTCTTCCTTAATTTTCTCTTTCCATTTTCTCAAATGCTCGGCGACACTTCTTCGGCCTAACCTCATTGCTAACAATGTGACAGTCTCAAGTATACAATCTCGCCAGTTTCCATCCTGAGCTTCCAACTTCCACTCTTCGACCCGAGAGAGGGCATGGACAGCATCTTTCCACTCTTGCTTCAACCCTCCATACAAAAGCCAAAGTTCTCCGCCATGTTTTTCCCACAACTCACCCCTTTTCTCAATTATATCCCTTACAAGACAATCAAATGGACTCAGATCAAAGTATATCGGAACCAAATTCTTCTTGCTGGAGAAAAATTTCAGCTCCTCAATGGTATATGGATTCTTGAAAGACTTTTTTGTTATAATTACTATACCGAAAGAAGCAACGTCCATAGCCTTCTCTGCAATGACAAGCTTGTTGGAGTTCTTACATGAGGCCCTGTCTGATACAAAGCAACTGATACCGTGAATTTCTAACTCAGCACACAACCACTTGGAAAATCTTACAAGAGGAGGCTTACGACCATGTAATCCAATGAAAACATCACAACTCGTCAATCTGTAAGAAGAAATTGGTCTTGAACCTGGTGGTGTTGACAATGATTTTTGGTTTCTACCTTTCTTACTTCGCCTCTCTTTCTGTCCAGAATAACAATCATCATAGGGATGGCAGTAACCAGATATGGTGCTACTAGAGATACCTACCGAGGAAGATATACGGTCGAGTCTCTGCATATCACCTGAAGTACAGGCAGCTGGAGACGCAGCAGCCACATCAGAGATAGTACATTTTTGTTCTGGAACCACTGAACTTGTGCTAGTGGAAGCAGCAGCAGCAGCAGCATCTAGATGAATTCTGTCATTTGAAGCTTCAGGTCTCAAAGTATCTGATAAATGACACGACGACGTTCTTGGAGAGAAAAACGGTGACTGATTGGCTGAAAAGAAAGCCGAAGACGACGAAGACATATTCCTTAAACTCATTGCTGCCAAAGGTCCAAAGGTGGAGGAACTTTCTTCTTGAATATCCATACTAGCAGTTGCAAATAATCTGCCTCCCAATTAGGGAAGATATCAAATCCCATGCATCAACTGTAGTTGAGATAATGTTTTCATCAGTGTCATAATATGCATTTTCAATCATCCAACATACCATATAAAAAAAACTGAATGTTCTACTTTTGTATGTTTATGTTGCCATTGTGACTTAAAAAATAAGTCATTATTAAAAGAACAAAGTAAAAGAAGGAAGAAAAAGCCAGACAAAGTGGGTCTTTTAACAAAAAGTTAATAGTGCAACAACCATCATCTAAGGTTATATAAATCAATCTTATTATAGATCTCCAAATTTTCAAAAAGAAAAAAAAAATTGAACTCTGTCAATTCATAAACAGTAATTATCATTAGTGGGAAACAACAAAGTCAACTCAAATGGAATTTAACTTTAGAAAAAGGAGTTTGAAACTAAACAGTACAATCAAACAAAAATGTAACATCAGGTTGAGACATTTACTGTTGTTGATTACACAAAATGAGTACAAAAATCATAAAAACACAAATCTTTGTAAAGTAATTCATTCACGAACCAAATTCAAATATAAAAAAACTATATGATATTAATAATTAAATTGATTAGAAAAAAAACAACTACATTTTATGATTCAGATCTGAATAATACTTACTTACTTACTTACTAGTCTGAGAAACTGTAACACACCAGAGCGTACATTTACTGTTTTGCTTTCAACCAACAAACCAACGAACGAATCTCTGCAAAGGTCAAAACAGATTAAAAACAATAAAATTACAAAACAGTGACAACTAACTCAAAACAAACTAAAAAACAAGAAATTAAGAAAAAGTATAACATTACTATTATTGTCAAAAACGTTACCAATGGCAATGAGTGAAGTGAAAAAAAAAATCAATCATGATGTCAAACTCAATGACCCATTTAATAAAATTAATAGAAAACGATAAATTCATTGATAATGAAAGCAAAAGCACTAACCTTTATAAGAAACGGAGAAAAAACCAAAAAAAAACTCTGGTTTTTTTTATTCTTGATTTAAGTAAACAAATATTTGAATATTTATTTATGATTGGTTATGATGATTTGTGTTGTTATGAATGGAAGATTGATTGATTGAGAAAATGGTGAGAAAGGGGGGAAGGGGAAGAAGAAGGCAATGGATCTGACTGAGTTGGGTATGGTGAAAACGAAGTAGGCTCCACAACTATTTATATACAAGTGTTAAATCTTGATGATGGCCACTATCATTTTGGCATTTGGATTCACATTGTGTTACACTTTTTTTCTTTCTTTCTAGTTAGTGTGTGTCAATGTCTAAATTGGTACAAACACAAAACAACTAGATCTATTTTATTTTATTTTTATAATACAAAGTTTAGACCAATTGAGAGTTAGGGAGATTCATTCGATTAGGACATACATCAATGTTTGATAGCAAAAGTAGAACTCACTTTTTTATATCATATGAATCAACTTTTTATAAATGGAGTCAATATTTGTTGCAACAACAAAATCTATTCGATTCTATATAGATACAAATCAACTTATTTTGATGAATTATTAAGTATAAATCAAATTAATTTCTGATAGAGAATAAATTTGTTTCTAAAAATTAACTTAAAAAAACTAATTTGATCTATAATTTCTCTGGGTTCTATGTATTCGGAACAATCTTATTTAAGGTCTTCTAAAATAATCTTATTTTAAGGCATTATTAATTGATATTAAATACAAATATTTTTAAATATTGATTTGTTACGTTATAAGAGTTTAGATTTTTAATTCTTTTTTGTTAAGAAAGAAGTTTAAACTCTTTTGATAGACTCAATTTTGATAGTAATTTTATCTATGTTTCAGATTTTTAATAATCAAATTGGTATTTTTTTTATTTTTAGAAACTGTTATGGACCGAGCAAACAATCATAGGCGCATTTCCATAGGCCCAATACCAAAAGGTTCAAATCGAGCGTTTGTGCCATTTTTATACACAATACACCGTCCTACCCCCGGGGGGGAGGGGGCTTTGAGCAAACGGAGACTCGTTCAAATCGAACGATAACATCTCCTCGCATGACTCATGTGAATCTCGCTCTACGGTTACGATGCCCACAAATCTGTAACTAGCCATGTGTGCCTTATAACGATTCATGCGCCTCCACACTATATAAAGGAGACTCTTAGCAAACCTCAAGGTTAGATTCTCGCTACTCTCCTAACCCACGTTCTAAAACTCAATAGCTACAAGCACCCCACCATTTCAGAGGAAACAACCACGCCAAAACACCGCATCGGTAATCACCTTATGATCAGGTAAGATCAGAAACTAACAAAAAGATCTATATTTACTTTATACTTTTTGTGATGGGGTAATTTGGCAACCTACTCCTCTCTTCTTCTTCTTCTTCTTCTTTTTTTTTGCGGGATCCTTTTGTTTGTTTATTTGTGTGTGTCTCTATGGGAGCTTGAAAGGCATAAGCTTTGATTAAGATAGTCTGGAGCAAAACGTGGGGTTTTGTACTTTACTTCCGTTTTTTTTCTTTTCTTTTTAACAATTGTTTTGTACTTTGCGATGCATAGAGCTTTGAGGTTCTAAAGGAGGAATAATTATGGTTTTTCTTTGCACCTCATAAGAAAAATTCTCTCATTGGAATATTTGACAACATATTCTTTTATAACTTGCTATATAATAATTAAATTAAATCTCATTGTTTTATTTTATCTTTTTGACAGGAAATCCCAATTTTATTTTATTTTGTTGGCAAGAAATCTCAATTTTAGATGAGTTTTTTTTTCAATACAAAGGGCCCGAAACCCAAAGTGAAGTAACGACTTTAGGTCCCAATTTAAATAATATATAGACTCGTTGAAAGCAATCAATAGCATAGTGGTAGATTACCTCAAAAAAAAACATAGTGGTAGATGACCTTTATTTTGTAGACAAGTCACAGGATCGACACTTACACTATGTCATTACAAAGTACTTAATAAGTCGAGATTCATTATAATTTTTTTATATCATCATTATAATTTATAGTTATTTTAATTCATCTTCATCGTCATTATTGCCTTAAGAAATAAAATTAAATAACTCGACAAAAAAAAACTTTATTATTATTTTGAAAAGCCTCATCTAAATTTTTGCTTTAGGCCTGAACATACGTTGCATCGGCCCTGCTATTTGGTGAGGTAACGAGACACCTCAAAAATCATCAACTAAAACATGAGACACCTCAATAGACGTCGACCGAAAATATAGATAGTTTGCATCTACCACGCAAATCATATTGACTAACACATCAACACATCTATTTGCTTCCTTGTAAATACGCATAAATCTAACATTCAAATTTAGAGAAAGCAAACATTTAATCTTCCTCGTGATGCCTCATCCTATAGAACTTCCAATTTTGCAATTGTTGGTACTACGAACAACCACCTCCTAATTCACTTGTACAATCAAATTTGAAATATATTCACTCCTAATCATACTCAAGCCTTCATACACGTCCATATTTATGCCATAAATGTGTTGGTTTGCCCCAAATTTTTAGTAAAATCGCGCATTTTAAGCACCATTATCATCCTTCATAAGTCCATCCCAGCTAGCAAGCCTGTTGCTACCTTTGGATGTTCCATCCGTATTCAAACAAAACCAACTGGTTAGAGGTCTCAGTCTTTTGGTTCTCTTGATCATACCACAATCAATATGCTTAGTGTGATGGCAATAAGTCATTATAGACAGCACAAAATCACATGGGTTGTTGACAAACACATAGCCACTTCAATCTAATTACTGCCATCCATCCGGTCAATCTGGCTAAATAATTTGAGTTTGAATCAATTCACAATATCACACAACAAAAAAAAAACTAGCTTGATCGTCATCCTTTAAGAAGTACTTTTAGATATTAGTTAGAAGCTAATGGACAATCTCTCAAGCCATAAAGTAAATTTTCATCCCAATTAGCACAATAGTTGCAACACGGCTCTCTCACACTTCATATAGCAAGTAAGAAATTAGTGAATAGCATGTTGTGCATGGCTTACCAAATGAAAACTCAAAATCATTCTGCCACCTCATAACACGAGCCCAAAGACTTGCATTTCCCGTCTTCAATGACCATTTAAGTTTTATAATAACACATTCTACGTTTATAATGGGTAAGCTACGAAGACCCAAACCTCGCATATGTTTAGGTAATGTTCAACCTTTCGACCCAATAGTATGCGTTTCCCTTCCCTCTTCACTGTCACTCCAATGAAGATCGTTGAAGTTTCAAAAAATGGATGTAAAATATTATGATTTCTCTTATTTTAGAATACTCATGCACATCATGTGATAACCTGAATAAATGACCAGGACAGTTTCACCCAACCAAAGTCAATTGTTTAGCTTTCCATCCCGTTAATAATGACGCGTAGGAGCTCTTTCCAAAGCGGGAACTCCAAGATAGTACCAAAGAGGCATGGCTTCACTAAAACCAACTATATTGCTTAACTGGTGATGAGTCGGATTTGCAGAAAAATAAAGAGATAATTTGTAATTGAATCATAGGCATTGCTTATGAATCCCCATATCTATGTTTCGAGAAAAATAAATAGATAATTTGTCATGACTTGTTACGCTGATAGAGAGCAAAACTTGTTCAAGGCACTCATCATTGTTGTAAATTTCTTCATAATTGCTTGTGTAAAGAGAAAGACATCATCTGCAAACATAAGATGTACTACGGCGTCACTTTTTCTCCAATTACAAAAATGACTTATATTAATTGGATATAAAAAATGCGCAGTTACCCTCTCTATCAATTGGATATAAAAAAATTCATTTTTTTACATGGTGATTTATCCAACGAGTTTCTATATGGAGCAACCTAATGAGTTCATTGCTCAGGGTGAGTCTAATGGCTTTGTTTGTAGGCTCCAAAAAATTATACATGGTCTGAAGCAGAATACTGGAGCATAGTTTGGTGTTCTACAAGAATTTGGCATAGTTCATAGTGAATCCGACCATCTGTTGATTTATAGATATTCATCTACTAAGTACTAACCAATGCATTTATCTTGTTGTTTACGTGGATTCCATTGTTCTCACATGAGTTGTATAAAGAGGTTGTTAACAACTGAGGGTTTTCAGATAATAAAAAGACAAATAGGTTTTCAATAATATTGATAGCTTAACATTACAAAAAAGATTATAAGAGAATATATATTATATTTAATGGACTCTAACTTACTAATATAAAGACCCAATAATTAGTATCCATGATCTCTAGAAACATTTGTTGAATAAGAGTTTAATTAGTACTTCTAAACCAAGGACTTGGGTTGATAATTTTTTTTTCTTTTTCGTTATTGAAGTAGCTCAGTTAAAAATTGTTATAGAGATGAATACTCGATATTTTTTTTGGAATTGAAATAACTTTCAAATGTTTTGGTGAAAATTTTTATAAGGACTAAAAATGTTAACGGAAAATTTTATAGGGACTAAAATGTGTGTATTCTTTGTAAGGATTAAAAACGAAATTCTGAATATTTATGGAGACGTTTACTTAATTAACCTTTAAAAATATCACAAAAACAATCAACAAACATCAATTACCTCTTTATTTTATTAGATATGCTAAAGAATTAAGATTTCAGCAATGACATATTTTTTTTTGATGATGATGATGATGATGATGATAATAGTAATAGTAATAATAGTAATAAATAATAATAATAATAATTATTATTATTATTATAATTTTTAAAACATTTCACACTCATTGGCACATAATTTTTTTATTTTTCAAACTCCTCATTTACCTACTTTGAACCAAGGACCGCAAAGTTGACGCATAAACATCAAACCAAGAGATCACATGGAAGAAGGTAATGGCACATAATCTTGAATACACTAGTGTTGGCAAGGCAGAGCGTGCTCTGGGTAGGTTTTGCACAATATTGAAAAAACATCATACATTAATTTTACTTCGACTAACAACTGAATCAACATGTTATTATTATATATACCTACTCAAAGAGTACAGGTACACAATATCACATAATTTAGATCCTAGGAGAAATATGAACTTGCAGTGGATTTTTCATAACCACGGTGAATTCAGTTTTTTCCGACAAATCAACATGCCCTCCTTCTGGAATCTTCCAATTAAAATTCCAAACCAAATTAGCCACAAAGTATTCCAAATGGAGCAAAGCTAAATTATATCCCGGACAAATTCTCCTTCCAACTCCAAATGGCATCATCTTTATCTCTTTGGTCCCGGTAATATCAAAAGCCTTATCCTGCATAAACCTTTCTGGTTTAAACTCCATTGGATCTTTCCAAACACGAGGGTCCCTCCCTATGTCTGCCACCATGAAATTCACTACCACATTTTTAGGCAGCAAGTAACCGTCAAAAACCACATCTTCCTTCACCGCGTGAGGCAACACAAAGTGCCCCGGTGGATGACGCCTCAACCCTTCCAAAATCACACACTTTAGATATGGTAAGTTCTGCAAGTCTTCCTCTTTAATTTCCTTATTCTCTTCGTTTGGATTGGCGCCAATCACCTCTCTAATCTCCTCCAGAATTTTGTCTTGCACATGTGGATACTTCACCAAATTAGCCATGATCCACTGCAGCGCCGTGGAGGTGGTGTCTGTGCCAGCATTCAAAAACTCTGAACAAAGGCTAACCATTTCATCTTCACTTAGCTTGCGTTTCTCCTCGGGCAACTCCAATTCCAAAAGAGTATCTGCATAGGAAACAACATTGTTATTGCTCAATCTATTTTCCTTCCTGGCTCTTATTAGCGGAAGTAGAACATCTTCTTGATCTTTTCGCAACTTCAACAATTTCTCCCATCGTTTACGGAACAAAATCCGAGTGACTTTGGGATAGATATTCAAAATGTTGAATTTGTTGAGACCTAACAGAAGTGCCCTTTGTACACGTTCGATCTCGCTGATTTTATCATCATCGACACGTTCACCAAAACACATGAAAACGAGTAAGCAAAACATTGCATATTGAAGGTGGTCAACAACTTTGATCGAATCAGTGGATTGTGAAGATAATTTTAGACGGTTGAGAAGGGTTTGCAAGACCCACTTGCGAATTACGGAGAAGGATTTGGCACGAGATGGGTGAAGCATCTCAGAGGCAAGGTTACGACGTAGGGTACGCCATGTAGCTCCATAAGAAGCAGTGTTGATGGTGTGTTGATTACTTGAAATGAGATTGAGATTGGGAAGTGGTATAGGGCGGTCAGAGAAAACAGATGAATTTTGGATTAGGGCATGGTGGGCAAGGGATCGATCAGAAATGAATACTATTCGACGGAAAATGATTTGGAGACTAATGATTGGACCATGTTTTGCATGGAGGGTTCGAAGAAAGGGTATAAGTTGGGTTTGGGTGAATGATTTTCTAAGCCATAAGAGGGTTGTGATGATAGGTATGTGTGGAGGGCCAGGAGGGAGGCTCACACTCTTAGTATTATTTCTAGTGATGGAGAGGGTGGCTTTGATCAACCAACACACACATACAGAAACTAAGACGATGAACCATGTCTCCATTCTGGAATATGTTGTAAAACTAAAACAAAAAGGATGAGGATGAGGAGATATGTGTCAAGTAGAACATGAAATAATAAGACACACCTTTGAGTCATATAAATAAATAAATTAAATACTAATTGATTGCACAAAAAGTAGTAGTTGACGGTGATAGTTGTAGATGGAAATAATTTCAACCATCGAAAATGACACATATGTTTGATATTTTCCTTATAAAACAAATTTTGATTTATTTCGATAGCTATTAAAAAACTAACCGATCAATCTATCTGAGTTTAGATCAGTTGAAAACAATATTTCATATTATATACAGAGGTCGAAGTTCAAACATCAAACATCTCATTTTTCCACATTTAAAATATGTGAGCTTTGTCACTAGACTATTTGACAAAAAAAACTAACCAATCAACTATGATTTTTTTTTTTTTTTACATTTTGAGAGGGTTTAAGAGTCAATGGGCTATGTTTATTAAAAAAAAGTCTATTTAAAGAAAAAAATATTTATTTAATAAGCTATGTTTATTAAAAAAATAAGGTGCGTAGACAAATTTGTAATTTCAAACCAACTAACTAATTAGTCAAAAAACTTAACTGATATAATTTATTTTAATGATCTTAACTGATATTCATATATATACGCGTGTGTTTATTTGAGAATAAATTTATAATTTTCAAAATAAGAAATACCTTTTTTCCTAGGAAAATTAGAAAAATACTTAACTTTATTTCGTTTTATGTATAAATTTAACATTAGGTAGGATTTTATTATATTTGGATTTGAAATGATATTGTAATTAAATAATTGTATTCATTAACTAATTTTTTAATAACATAACCTTATTCATGAATTTCAATAAATATATCCACACTATAATTTTGACTCGAATCAAATTACAATATTAGAAAAATAATTGTATTTATTCTAGAACTTTAATTGTATTTATTCTAACTTGAAAAATATAGTGTATAATTGGAAAAATAAATTACTCCCAATCAGAATTATAGTGTGAATACGATTATTTGAAACAAAATACCCTATTTTGACTTAAAATTCCTAAACACTATATCACTGAGTTCATGAAGAACACGAGAAGATTTGAAAATTTTGGACCTAATAGACTCTAACCAGTGCACCGGCTTTTGTAGAATTTTGTATATAAGTATCGAATTGACTATATTTTTATTTGCAGAGATACATTAAAAAGCAATAAATAAATCTATAAAAATAAAAAGGAGAAGGAAAAAAATAAAAAGGAACTTTTATGCGGTAACTAGAAAAAGAAAAAAAAAAAGAAACTACCATAAAAAACGCTAATAATGGAAGGAAAAAAAAACTGCTATTAGAAAAGAAGCCGTTAAGGTATTGATGGCTTAAACAAAAGGCTTTAATACCGTATATCTATTTTGGAAGTAATAATATTTCAGTAAATATAGGAGTGGCTTAGTGGCGAAAGTTATGAAGTGTTATCATAAAGTAGTTGGTTTGATTCCTTGCAAACCATTTTTTTTTTCATAAAAATTTAATTAGACCCGCCAAAAATGGCGGGATCAAGGTTTTTTTTTTTTTTAGCATCAGCTCAATTCATTAGATAAAAGAAAAAAAGAGTACAAAGAGAAAAGGGGGAACAAACCAAAGACCTTTTCAAAAGGTGATGTATCGAAAGTTGGGCATTCCCAACCTATTCTTGATGTACTCTCCCCTAACAAAGTCGGGAACAGTATCAAACCAAAATAAATCTAAAGAAGACAGAGTTAAACCAAAATTCGCCAGATTATCTGCACAAGAGTTTCCTTCCCTGTAAATGTGAGTTGCATAAAACCTCATATTCTGAGTTAACTTGAGACAGTTTTCCCACCTATTTCTAAGGCCCCAAGGAACAATGGAGATAGACTTGAAAGCAAGAATAACAAGTTGAGAATCGGACTCAAGCCAAACATTAGAGAAGCCCATTGAAGAAGCTAATTCTATAGCATTCATAGCAGCAAACAGTTCGGCATAGAGAGCATTCCCATTACCTAAAAATTGAGAGAATCCTCCAAGACAAAGACCTTCTGAGTTCCGAAATATACCTC
>Ga0315914_1001566_pt1 | contig 34394 bp, 15 predicted proteins | sample MpolenodulesMG_FD_203920 | JGI IMG/M metagenome (GOLD analysis project Ga0315914, IMG submission 203920) | Medicago polymorpha root nodule microbial communities from Los Angeles, California, United States - elongated nodules | ecosystem: Host-associated > Plants > Roots > Nodule | place: USA...
CACAAGACTTTTTTTAAATTGCAAAGAGTCTTGATTGAATATCACAAGACTTTTTCATAATTAAAAAGTCTTTTAAAATCCCTTAGAATCCTAATTCAATACATCCCCCTATTCTATCTGTTAATTAATATTAATTATATCTGTTACACATTTTTCAGGAATTGAGTGTTGCCACAGAAATAACAAGATTCCATTCTGAACCACAAAATCACAGACCCTCGCATACAATTGCCAAGTTGTTTTCATCTAATTGGATGAACCAATTTTCAAAATTGGAAACAATATTGTTAAAAGATTGTTCATCCATAGAGGTGGTGTTTGACTTGGAAGGATATTTGAAATGTAGTGGGCAAGCACTAGATTTGTTGTTTCCTAAACTAACAAATATTGAGATATCAAACATCAAAAATCTATCATATGTGTGGGGTATTGTTCCACACCGTGTCAAAGGCTTCCAAAATTTGAGATTTCTAACAATCTCAAATTGTGACTCTTTAAAACATGTATTCACTTCTATCATTGCAAGAGAAATCACAAATCTTGAGAAACTGGAAGTTAGATCTTGTGCATTGATTGAGAATATAGTTGCATGGAGTAGAGATGAAGAAGATGAAAATAAAGGAAATGTGGCAACTATTGGCTTCAATAAACTTGATTGTTTATCACTTTCAAGCCTTCCAAAGCTTGTGAGTATTTGCTCAAATTCACTTTGGTTAGAATGTCCATCCTTGAAGAAATTTAATATTGAGGATTGTCCTATCTTGGAGATGTATTTCATACCAATCAAATCTGATGCAAAACATGACAACCTTAATACCACAAATTCTACAAACTCAAAAGATGTTGGTTTTCAAAGTTTCAAAGAAAACAACTCAATGTCTTCTAGTTGGTCCTCTAGATGTATGCCATTTATACCCAAATTTATTCATCAAGTAAACCCAAGTAACAAAAATAGTAAGGTATGGAATCTTTTTAATTTTATATGGGCTTAATTAATTATTTGGTCCTTAAGTTATTTGTTGGTTACATTTTGGTCTCATAAGTTATTAACGTTACAATTTGGTCCCTTAAGTTAGTATATGTTAGCCAAATAAATCCTCACAGTCAGTCTTTTGCCAAAACGTTAAATAGGTACATGTGAACGGTGACGTGACAACTTGCAATGTGTATGCACCTTAGACATTGGCTTGACGGTTTTGACGGTGGGGATTTATTTGGTTGACGGAAGATGACTTAAAGGGACCAAATTGTAACGTTAATAACTTATGAGACTAAAATGTAACCAACAAATAACTTAAGGGACCAAATCATTAATTAAGCCTTTTATATATTTTCCACAACTATACTATAGTGATATATAATACTAATAGCATTATCCACAATAGTTTTGAGAGGTCTCTTACCTTAAAATATTTTCTATGTTTGCAGGAAGCACCAGTAACACAAGAAATTCATGATCATATACCTTCAATTTTAGATAGAAATGGAAAAAGTCACATGTCTACTCTGGAAGATCTATGCATAGTAAAATGTGATTTGCTGGATGTATTATTTTTTCTTGAAGAAAAATGCAATTTCACTATTCTATCACACATGAAAACCATCAAAATTGTAATGTGTGACAAGTTAAAAGCCATAATAGCTACAAGAGAAAAGAGAGAAGACATGATAAACTCTTTTGCTCAACTAGAATCTCTTCACTTAAGAAAGCTGCCAAATCTTGTGAGACTTTGCTTTCTTGGAGCATATGAATCTTGGGATAAACAACAATTCATGGTGGGTATCAAAATTATTTGTCACTAGATATTTTCTAGAACATGCAGATTGCAAGTTCTTCAGAAAAAAGAGACTTAATATACATATAGTTAAAGAAACTCTTAGCTGTTATTTTACTGTTTTACTTGGATATACAGATAGCATAAGTGAAGAATGAAAAATGTAGCACTACAACATTAGAAAATTGATTTTCTTAATATTATTTTGTAGGACGAGTTTGTGGGAGTACAAGCAAGCTTAAGACATCACCCACTCATAGGCCTTGTTTCCAAACTTAACTTCTTTGCTCATAGAAGAATGTAACAAAATCAACATCTTATTCTCTCATTCAACCTTAAGTAGTCTTGAGCATCTCCAGAAGCTAGAAGTACGACACTGTAAAAACATGGAAGAAATAATATCTAATCAAGAAGACATAGAAGCAACTAATGATAAAATCATGTTCCGTGCATTGCAGCATCTACTTCTTAAAGAGCTACCCAACCTTAAGGCCTTCTTCGAAGGTCACTATAATCTTGATTTTCCATCATTGAAAAAAGTGTGTATTGAAGATTGTCCCAATATGGAAGTGTTTTCAAGAGGTGATTCTGATACACCTAGGCTTGAGGATTTCAACATAAAGATTGAATCACTCAGCAGCAACTATATACAGAGGAAAGACATAAATTCTGTTATACGGGGGTTTAAATCATTTGTAAGTCTCATCCCTCAAAATATAAGTTGCCTACAGGTAAATTATTACTTTCTCAATTGTCCACATATATGTTCAATAATTAATAATTGTAGCATTTTAAGTGATCATTTAGATAACCATATTTGTTTTACAGGTGGCATCACAAGGATTAGAGATGTTACATATGCTTCAACATGTCAGAGAACTCACTTTAAGTCGTTGTAATTCACTAGTCGAGGTGTTTGGGTCAGGAGGAGAAGGTAGAAAAGAATATGATGGTACCATACATTATCAACTGCAGAAGTTGGATTTGTACCGTTTGCCAAAATTGTGTCACATATGGAAACATAATATTACTAAGGTTGTAAGCTTCCAAAATCTAAAAGATATTGATGTTAATCGTTGCCATAATTTGAAGAGTTTGTTCTCTATATCCATGGCCAAAAGCCTTGTGCAACTTGAACGACTAAACGTTTCCAATTGTGACTGGATGGAGGAGATAATTACAAAGGAAGATGAAAATTTAAAAGAAGGCAACAAAGTCAAAGTTTTATTTCCCAAATTGGAGATGATGTCACTTCATTGTCTTCCTACATTGGAGTGTGTTTGTTTAGGAGATTATGACTATGATCTCCCACAGTGCAGTGTTGGAGAGGACAGTGAAATCAACGATAATAATAATAAGGTTCAAATTTCATTTCCACAGTTAAAGGAGTTACTACTTTGGGGAGTGTCAAAGCTCAAGTGTTTTTGTTCAGGAGTGTACGACTACAATATCATGGTGTCGTCAACTAATGAATGTCCGAATATGACAACCTTTCCCCATGGAAATGTTGTTGTAAACACACCCAACCTTGATCAACTGCAGTGGGATACGACTTGGAATAATATACAAACACTTGGAGACCTTAATTTGACAATATATTATCTTCATAATTCACAGAAATACGAAGTACAAACACTAGAACTCCCAACTCAATCATTATATAAATAAACTCAATTAATTTTGTATATACATCACATCACATTGCATGTATGTTGTGCAGACAAAGTTGCAAAAATTAGTGACATTTAGAGATATTGGTGAAGAGCTTGTTGGCTACATCAAAAGAGTAGCAGAGCTTGACATTGTAAAGATTCACAAGCTATTGAATTGCATCCCATCCAACATGATGCACTTATTCTCACATTTGAAGAATCTCATAGTGAAAGAATGTGAGTGCTTAGAAGAGATATTTGAATCAAATGATGACATTATGATCAAGTATCTATTAATAAATATGAGATTGCTTTCTCTGCCAAAAATGAAGCACATCTGGAAAACTCATGATCAGATTTTAGCCTTTCAAAATTTGGAATGGATAACCATCAAACAGTGCGATGATTTGAAATATGTTTTTTCGGATGTTTCCATGGCCACAAGCCTTCCAAGTTTGAATTATCTTGAAGTGTGTGAATGTAAGAAGATGGAGGAGATTGTTGGGAATAATTGTGTAAAAACACAACATGAGGCTAAGATCAGATTCCCATCATTGGAGTATATTGTACTAAAGAAGCTTCCTAGCCTCAAATGTTTTAGTCAAAGCTCTTTTCTTTGCTATGTTGAGATGCCACAATGTTTTAGTATAAGAACTGAAGACTGCCCAGAGATGAAGACCTTTTGGTACAAAGGAATCATATACACACCAAAGCTTTATGAAATTTCTGTAGAAAATACCATATTTGACAAATATGAAGATGTTAACGAGGTGATACAACAAAACAATTAATAAATGATTGTGTGTTGGTGTGAGGTATGAATTACTGCAACTTTCTCTGCCTCTTTCTCCTTCTATCCTACCCTCCTACTTATGTTTCTTGCCTCATTCATTCTTTCATCTTTGTTTTCGAGAAGAAACCATCTTCGTTAATGAATAAATGCATGAATTTTTCAAAGTTTACTTTGGCCTATTCTTGATGCTTCTACTCGCATTGCAAAAATTTAGTGTACTTGTCCATTTCATGATCATGTGCATTATATACGAATGGGTTCAAAGGTCATTTGACATTCAATTTATTTATGGTGATTGACTTATATACAAGTGTAAGATAATGGAATGCTTGCCTTTCTCCTTACCGAATAGAATTCATATATACAAGTGTAGGTAACTATCTAATTATGTACATCATAATTACAGGGAAATCATTAAAATTAATTATGGCAAATATTCTATTATACTATTTATAAGTGCGTTTTGATCTCATATTTGTAGTCATTCAATCCATATACTTGCCCTGAACATTTGGAAGTAAGGGTTTTTTGTTTGTCTAATATTTCAGCGTTGATTTTAAATTCGTGCATTTTAATCTAGCAAAATTTCAGTACGTGACCATGGAACCGGGTATATTCAATTTCTTCTCTTCATTCTACCATTTTTTTCTCTAGGTTGGAAGTCCTCTCAAGTCTCAACCTTTTCCCTTTTTCTGGTGTGTATTCGAACTAGTCCTTTACATATTCTAAGACAGACTAATGATTTTAGTGACTACGAAAGAATTGATATTTCATGCATATCTTTTACACTTGCGGTTCTTTCTTTGAAACTTTTAAGAAGTAATTTCTGTCACTACTACTATAATTCTAAGATAGTTATTGTAGCTAATAAATGATGAAATTTGGTTTTGTCACAATTTATCTTTTATAAATGACTGTTTCTTTTTCAACCCTATGTGTTTCTCGAACGCCCTATGCAGTTCGGATTTTAGAATCAAACTGCATAAAAACTCCATAAAACCTCCAAAAATACGTTGAAATATTTCGGATTTTAGAATCCAAATAGGGCGCGCGAGAATCTCGTAGGATGGGAAAAGTAACGGCCTTTATAAATTTGATGGGACACTGGTTTCGGGCATAAGCCCAATAACCAAACTGAATAGAAAAGTTAGAGAGAGGGCTATTACTTTTTCCACCCTGAGTTTCTTGCACGCCCTATTCGGATTCTAAAATCTGAAATATTTTAACGTGTTTTAGAGAATTTTATAAGATGTTTATGCCGTTCGGATTCTATAATTCAAACTGCATAGGGCGTGTGAGGATTCTACGAACCCATTTTTATGTGAAATAGTTATCTTTGATGTTTTTTCTTTTAACATCTGCAAGGTCGCATTGCATTATCCATGTATTATGATTTTCATAAAAAGTAACTTTGATTCTAACGTCCTCTATCATTACTTTTATAGATGGAATATGAAAATCTCAACCACAGGAACTAGCTTTGGCCAAAAGCAATATGTTGGGGCTTTCACTAAACAATTGCAACTGGAGGACTTCATTCAATTTATCCACTCTGAGAGAATGTTTGTGACACTTATGCAGAGGTTATTGACAAATTTATGAATTTTTTTTATAGAGAAATGTTTCTGACTATATATGTTTAAATAATAAAAGAATCACTGGAAAAGTTTATTTTGACATATAGTATATAACAAATTTACTCATTAGCCAAAAGAAAAATCATTCATGAGTAAAATCTTAAAGAAGAACAAATAATCTCTGGTTGCTTCCTGTTGGCATTTAATTGCCGCAATGATTTTACTTGGACCATGAAACAAGAGCCTTCATTGTATATGATCATCATGATAATGTAGTAGTTAAAGAAAGAAATAATTTCATGGTTACAAGGTTAGCATGATTTGTACTTCTTGCACTCTGACATATCTTTTCCAATCAGTCAATTTGTGTCATATGCATTCCTTTTTGATTCCTCCTACATTCCTCTGGTATCATTTATGTTTGAAATTTTTTGTACTAATACATGTATATAATCTATCTGTTACTGACTGTAAGACCTTTTTAAAATACTTTTTTGTCCCTGAAAATGGGATCATTGCAAATTTCTATATCCATTTTTTCCTAAGTTTATTATTTTTTGATATTACCAATTTGTACTGAAATATCATATGAAACTAACAATAATATTGAAGTGACATTTGAAATGTTGGGACACATGTTCATACTAGCAATTATATGCCTATCTCTCAGTATTTAGTGTGTGAGTTTCGACTCATTAATAAAATGAAATGTTGGGATAATGTATGGCTTCTAAATACAATAATCTTTTTCAAGATTATAGTACTATATTATATTATTATTTTTAAGGCTTAATTGCAGTTTTAGTCCCCTAACTTTTTCAAAGTTGCGATTTTGGCTCTCTAAGAAAAAAACTACAAAACAACCCCTTAAGTTTTGCAACTGTAGCAGTTTTGGTCCCTCAAGGCAAAAAATAAATAAATAACACGTGGCACCTACTTAGGGTGCCACGTCAGCGTAGACCGAGTCAATATCAGTCTTGGGGGCCAAAACTGCTACAGTTGCAAAACTTAGGGGGCTGTTTTGTAGCTTTTTTTCTTAGGAGGCCAAAATGGCAATTTTGGAAAAGTTAGGAGGCTAAAACTGCAATTAAACCTATTTTTAAATATCTAAATGAATCTTACTACATTTGAATTTGCACCGAAATAAGCGGAATTATGGTGAGTCATGCAATTTTAGCAAAGCTATACTTTTAAACTTTAATAAAATCATGGTTTCAGTGTAGTTTTTTCAAACTTACGTACTTGGATGTTAAAATTTTGACTTATTGATTGTGAAATTTGTAGGTGAATGACTCTTAAACGACTGTTTAGGGGAGTCTTTAAACTCATAAAATAAAATAAAATAAAAAAAGAGAAAGATAGAATATGGATTATACTCCATTAGTTTAATTAGCATGATGTATAATATTTTACACATACATTTATACAACTATTTTTTAACAATTTTTGTGACAACTTTCTCTCTCATACTCACATGTGTTTTTACTTTATCTCTTTATTGCTTTGTTTTTTGTGTCAATACATCTCTTTCTCTGTAAATTTATTGTTATCATCATCTAAATGATTTGTTCAAATAACACAACTCGTAAACAAATGGTAATAAAATACATTAACCTTTTCTTATTAAAAAAATTAATATTTGTCCCTCGCTTGGCGTGGTTAATGTCCCCACTCCCAATGAAAATTTCTTTTCTTTTTTGAAAGGTTTTAAGATTCAGATTTGGATCCTTAAGTAGGTGAAACAAAGTATAGTACCCTTCAGATTTTGCTTTTGTATTTTTGTTTTAACTTAGAAAGTCAGAACAGTCTATTCTTAACACTTTCCTAAATTAATCAATTAATTTATTCTTTCTTTTTTTTGTTTCATTTTAAGCAATGTTAGTTCAGAGAATGTTTCTTTTTCAGTTTCAATCTTAGTCTTAGGTTTTTGTTCTTTGTTTCATAGTTGTTGTTATTATAGTAATGATGACATGTCATAAATTATAACAGTATTAATCTTAAAGTTTCTGTTTTTTCATCATTTTATATCATTTTCTATAATTTTCTTTGATATCTGATCCTACCCACCTTTGTTTATTCTTCTAGAACCAAATTTCACTCACCCCATTTTTCAAAGCATGCTTTGTGTTTGTGAAATTGTGTCTTAGAGTTACTCTCACCACATCTCAAAAATCCAAGACAAATTTGTTTGTTTTTGTTTCTATAGTTTCAAATTTAGTGTAAAGTTTGTTCAATTTGATGTAAAAATCACTGAAAAAACTCTTTTTTCATCTGGGTTTTTGTCTTAGATTGTTGCAGTTGAGTTCTGGGTTTTTGGGTTTTTTTTTTTTTGGGAAATGAAATTAAGCATATAGGGTTGTAGGGTGATTTTGTAGTTTCTGAAAATGGGATCTCATGGAGGAGCAATCCAAGAACAAAAGACTGGAACTTTGGCTAGGGAAGGATCTTTGTACAATCTCACATTTGATGAGGTTCAAAATCAGCTTGGAAATTTAGGGAAACCCTTAGGAAGCATGAATCTAGATGAGTTGCTAAAGAGTTTGTGGACATCTGAAGCTGCTCAAGGTTCTGGATTGGATTCTGGAACCAGTGATGGTTACATGCAGCATGGTCAACTGGCTTCTGGGTCATCTATGAATCCATTGACACTTTCTGGTGATCTTAGTAAGAAAACTATTGATGAGGTTTGGAGAGATATGCAACAGAAGAAGAGTGCTAGTCAGGATAGAAGAACTGCTACACTTGGTGAGATGACTTTGGAGGATTTCTTGATGAAAGCTGGTGTGGCCACTGAATCATTTCCTAGTGAGGATAATGCTATGTCAGGAAGGGTTGATTCTCAACAACAACAAAATACATCTCAGCATGGTCATTGGATGCAGTACCAAGTCCCTTCAGTGCAGCACCCACAACAACAACATCAGCATCAAAATCATCAGAATAATATGATGACTGGTTTTGCAGGTTATATGACTGGTCATGTGGTTCAACAGCCTGTTTTGGATTCAGGATACACTGAAGCAATGGTGAGTTTGTCACCGTCTTCTTTAATGGCTACTTCATCAGATACACAAACTCAAGGTAGGAAAAGGGTTGCCTCTGGCGTTGTGGTTGAGAAAACCGTGGAGAGGAGGCAGAAGAGGATGATTAAAAATAGGGAATCTGCAGCTCGGTCACGGGCTAGAAAACAGGTTATATTTTTTTGTATGATGTTTGTCATATGTAGTCATTGTTTTTGTTAATAGTTAGAGCAATGACATATATTTGTGTGTGTGGTGTCAACGAACAGGCTTACACGCAAGAGCTGGAGATCAAAGTTTCACATTTAGAAGAAGAGAATGAAAGGCTTAAAAGATTACATGTATGTTTCATTTTCATTGCCAATTTGCATCTATACTTTATTCCTTTGTCTGGTGTCATGTGACATTTGTTGGTTAGTTTTTTCCTACCATCTTGTGAGGGCAATGAGTGGTTGAAATGTTAGTTAAGGAGGACTTCAACTGGCCGGTGCTTGCTTGAGAAATAGAATATTTACACTGGTTGAACTTTCAAAAATATGATTCAGTAACTGGTTTACCATTTCAGTTAGCATTATTATTCCTTTATTCTTTCTTTAAGTTTTTCACCTTAATATGAATCTCTATTTTGCTTATTAAGCTTTGTGTGGAGTATCTACAAAAATTATTAAACAAATATTTTCAGTGTGAAACAAAATTTCATCATTTGATATTAGTAGCTGCCATTTTGACGCAGTGCAGAAGTCCATTGTTTTGCAATGCTAATATTATACTGTTACTCTGATGTTGCTTGTTTGGCTTTTGCAACCATGCTAACCATAGAAGTCATTTTGGAAAGAAGCGAATCAAAGTATTTGAGTTTCCAGTCAATTTTGTTAAATCATATAGAAGGTTTTTGGATTTAACCGGAAATGGATCTTTACGCGAAAGTTTATGAGATAATCTGGCTTAGAAATTGCAAATGCATTTATACTAACCATTTAGCTTTTATTGAGACATGTAATTGTGATCAAACACTACATGAATGACATATTTTTATGTTTATCCTGCATAGCTTTCATTTGATCTTTCTCCCTGGTTATTATTATAATATTGAAACCCATACCATTAGATTGCTGAGCTGGTTTTAGTCTTATCAGACTCTCTGTTTTCCTTTTGTTCAATCCTGTCCTACTTCATACATTGTTAAGTTTTCATTATTTCAAAATTGGGACTTAATCTCATAGCCTAATTTCTTGTGTTGGCACTAAAAGAGCTGCTGATTTTTGAACATTTCCTCCATTTGATAGAAAGAACTCTGGTTTAATGGTGATTTCTGACTTTGTTTTTCTAAAGCTGGAAATATAATATACCTATCACAAGCTTTTGTTAGTTGATTGGATCTTGACATGCCATTAATATTTATCCTTTCCTGAACATTGTTTTGGAGGGTATTATTATTAACACCCTGTCCTACATGACTTCAAAGATTACTTTAATGTTTCAAATCAAGAATTGTGGTGATGACTTTTTTTTTTTTTTTTTTTGAGAATTTGTGGTCTAGAAGACAAAGATGCAAACATCAGAATAGAGTTTGAGCTTCCTTCATTCCATTTCTGAAAGCATCTATATAATAAAAACGATAGTGGTGATTTTGATGGTTAAAGTAGATGCACTTTGACTAAGAAAGTGAGATAAACCTAGCTGGACTATGGAGTACCTTTTTGCTTTATGATCTGTCTAACAGTAGTGTGCAGTTTGTCTTGGTGACAAAATTTCAAGTCAATTCTAGGTAATATAGAAAATATAAACTCACATTGAATAAAATAAGCTATCAGTAGTAATAACCTTGATCATTTATCTCTGATTTATGTCGGTTTTTTGAATAGTACTGTTCTAGAATGATTTAACTTTGTAAGATTTAAACTGTGCGCCAGAACTATCTATGTCTGCAACCTTAAGTAATTCAATTAGGAATAACTCAGCTTTTGTGCTGATCTCTAAAAAGTTTTGGTATGAATCTAGATGATTTATCTCTTCTCATATTAACTCTAGTGAATCTTTCATGCAGGAGATAGAGAGAGTATTGCCAAGTATGCCACCACCAGACCCTAAGCATCAGCTTCGCAGAACTAGCTCAGCTCCCCTTTGAAGACTTTATTGCAAACGAGTTCCTAGCAAAATTTCCAAGCGCTCCAGCAGTTCTTTCGCATTTGCTACATATATTTGAATGCTCAAGTATCCAACAATTGGAAAGCTATTTTTCTTCTGGGGAATGCTACGGTTAATTATCGCTGGCATACCCTCTTCGAAAGTGTTTTCCTGTATGTACATTTTATAAGCCAGACTTTCAGTTTACCCAGCACTATATATATGCATTAGTGTAATTTTGAACGGAACACATTGTGGCTTTATTACCATTTTGTGGGTCCTGTTGTCTGTGTGGTGCGAATGCGAGTGAAACTAATAACCGTTACCCTGACTGTGACTAGCAAAACTTTTTTGGCTTAAACGAACTTCATGAGGAATGCTTTTTGCCTGCTAAAACAAGTGATGAATCACATGTCCGATGGTATTTTTGCAAAAGACTTAAATAACTTTTTCATCCATGAAAATTTATCAGCTTTTGAGTTTAGTTTTGAACTTGTTTTACTCTTTGAACCATATGAAATTATGTTTTTGGTACCAAACTATTTGTTCTTGTTGAAATTAATATTAGAGACTATTATTTGGCACTAAACTATTTTTGGTACTAATATGGCCTATATATAACTCTATATACTATAGGGATTACAAACATGAATAAATATTAGATACTAAAGTCAAAACAATATGGATCAAATGCCAAACTTATCTACGTTTTAACCTGTAAGCTTTTTAACTTTCTTTCTTTCTTTCAAATTCTTGATGATAAATAAGTCCATAACTAACACCTCATAGTCCAGACATTTATTAAAAGGAGTAACATAATGTGTCACCACATAAGAGATACTTTCACATAATTAAATAGAAGATAGTACTTGTTAAGGAAAACATTATTCAGAAGCGTGATATCATACTCAGAAGACAATTCTGTAAAACAAGTTACAAGATTAAGGTTTCCCAATTCTCACATAAAATATCAACAAGTGTTCTCATAGTGCTCAAAAAATCATTCTTGAAAATTTTCAAGTCATCGATCACACAAAGAAGGCATTAAGAATAAATAAAAAAAATACACAATTCATAAGTCTCTGAGTGAACGGTCAATAGTTAAATACTGCTTACAACATTTTGAAAAAGATGAAGTAGACAACTGCACATGGCTAAAATCATAAATTAACTACCAACTCCAACCGTCTCCAACGGTCATAAATATTTATGAATGAACACTACAAAAAGTGAAGATCAGCTTCAGAATAGGATGTGTACTCGCACTTCAAAGATATATGAGACCAAAACTTTCATCTTTTTCATATTATTTCCTTTCTCGATTGCATCTACTCCTCCTAGGTTATAATCTCACATATAAAGATATCAATGGGAATCCAATTGATTTCTTTTTATCTCATTCAACATCAATATCATAAATGAGGGAGGAGAAACTTGTTATGGTACTGAAATGGTTATAATTAATAGGGGTGTTCAAATCCAAACCGATCCAAAATAAAACCGCAAATCGATTCAAAAAAATCGAAAACCGCAAAAAACGAATATTTTTTGATGTGTTTGGATGTTGTTTTGGAAAAACCGATAAGATCGGTTCGGATTTCGGATCACCTTTTCAAAACTGAACCAGACCGAACCGCAAAAGTAAATTTTAATACTTATTTATCATTTTATTAGTATTATATATTGCATTAATATATTGCTTGTTGGTATTTAATCTTATATAATGCATTAATTTAATTTATATTATTACTATTTCAAATATTATCAATCATTTTTATTGTGTAATGTTAACTTTTTTAATACATGTGTTATATTTTGTATAAAACCTATTATTTTATTGTGTATGTGTAATAATCTCTCTTAATATAAGAAAAGAGTATGTTGTGGAAAACACACAAATAACCTTTCTTAAAAAATTGACAACTCGCTAAAACAAGGGTAATTTGTGTCTAAAGTTTACTTTTCATGACTAAATGATGTCATCTAACTACACTAACTATTTAGTTGATTGAAAACAACAACTTTACACTCTAAAATCTCAAATAAGTTGATAACCAACTACAAGTTAATACATATTGATTCAATACCAAATGCAATTGAACATTATATGACATTTTATTACAATTCCCAATGTCAGATCTACATTGTCACTTCAAATTCAATTTTTCTTTTCCCTCTTTTCACTTATTTCAAATCTTATAATCCTATAAGATAATTTCTCTCTACAAAATACTCTCTTCCACTAGAAAAATATTTGTTTAGGGATGTATAAAGTTTGTCACCACTACAAAATACTCTCTTCCACTATATTTGTCACTAAGACATTAAAATTAGAAAAATATTTGTCACTAATACACGTAAAATCATGTATAAAATTGAATTTAAGAATTTATTACATTGATATTCAACATTATATAAGAACTTCTTTAAAAGAAAAATATTATATAAGAACTTAAAAATTTGAAGGAAAAAATATGAATTTTTTTTCATACAAAAAAAATGGATAGTTAACTAAGCATCACTAAGTTATACCACTTCAACAAAGAAATTTCATTGATATATATGTACGATTAAGCTTTAAAAAAGGATCTATTTTTTTTTAAGGAAAATGGGTTGATATGTATTCAAAATATAATTTTTATAACGTGGAAACCAAAATGTGTGTATGTTTAGCCACAGATGTTCAAAATATTTTTTTGAAAATATAATTTTTAAGAGCAATATCTATCTATATAATATTTAAAAATCTATTTATTTATATACAAAAACTCTACACAATATAAGCAAAGAAGATCCTTTGGATAAAAATCGTGATAGTGAAATAGCGCGTGAGGCGGCCAGAGTAGTGCCAAAAACTATTGTACAAAGGGAAAGCAAGGCCAAAAACAACTATACATGCATCTAACAGATTTTCATTAAATAAAATCAAAATTAACTCAAATGCACGGGATAAAATTTCATTACTAAAAATTTAGAATTAACTCAAATACATGGGATAAATTGTTACTGTCTGAATTTACTACACCGAACAAGTTGTTATTTATAATATATTGTTCCTGCTAAAACAATTTTACTATTTAGAATATCACATCATTTTAATTCTACAATAAGACTGAACCTACGTCAACTAAAATGTACGTGATAGGTGGACATTGACTAAAATTTTAGAAATAACTAAAATATAGGAGAATTTGACATTGATTAAATAAAAATATCATGCGCCCTAAAAAAATAGAACTGTCATGCAAGAGAAAAGTTTTCGTTAATAAAATACCCATGAGAAATTGACATTGAACGAATTAAATTATCATGCACGTGACAAGTTTTAACTAAAAAAAATTCAAAACTAACTCAAATGCAAGGCATAAAATGTTTCTACCGTTTAGAACATCACCTCACATAAAATCTAAAATAATATTGAACCCTTATCAACTAAAATACACAGGATAACTGAACATTGACTAAAGTTTCAGAAATAACTAAAAGGCATAGGTGAAGTTGACATTGATTTAATAGAACTATCATGCATGAGACAAGATGTCATTCATCAAACTTCAAAAATGACTGAAATGCACACAACAAATTGTTTTCGATGAAAAAACAATATCACTTCAACAACATTCCTACTATTTAACTATCATATTGCTTCAATTATACAATGATATTGAACCCTCTTCAATTATCACATTGCTTCATTTTTTTTGACATAACATTGCTTCAATTACATGAGTTGATAACAATATACACGAGATGAGACGTACTGTGCTTGATTAAATTTTAAAAATTATTATTATACACAGTAACGGTCACCGTTACAAAAAAATAATATAATTATTACATACGGAATAATTTGTTTTAAGAATAATTTGTTGATATAATTTTTAAAAGAAATATTGTACATTTGACATGTTGTAAGTTTTTTTTAATTTTTAAAATAATTATAAAACATGGGGAAAGTTGTCGCTGATTCATATTTAAAATAATTATTATACACCAAAAGATGTGTCATTGTTAAAAATCCAAAAAAAAATTATTAATCATGGAACAAACTGTTACTGGTACAAAGTTTAAAATAAATTATACATGGGACAAGTTCTACTTGATACAAATTTTAAAATAATTATAGAACATGGGATAAGTTGTTGATATAAATTTTAAAATAATTATTATACTCGATAAGTGTTGTCGTTGATAAAAATTCAACAATACATATTATACACGGGACAAGTTATCACTAATATAAAATTTAAAACAAATATTATACACGGGACAAGTTGTTCATAATAAAAATTTAGATAACTACTAAACATGGGCCAAGTAGCCGTTGATAATAGAAATTTGAAATAGTTATATATATATATATTTGTGAATAACTAAAATGCATGGGAGAAGTGGATATTGACTAAAATTTCAAAACTATTTTAAAATATTATACATGGGAAAAGTTATCGCTGATACATATTTTAAAATAACTATTATGCACAAGACAAGTTGTCATTGATAATACTCATACATTAATATTTATTTTCTACAACTTATATATAATATATGAAACTAAAATAAATCACCAACACCGACGGGTACCCGTGCGGATGTTGCACTTTGTATATCCAAAAACCGATCCAAATTAAATCACATATATTTAGATCGGATCGGATTGGATTTTTTTAGAATAATCATCCAAACCGAACCGCACATGATTTTTATTTTGGATCGGTTCACTTTTTGTCTCAACCGATCCAAACCGGACCGCAAACTTCCCTAATTATAAATAGTCCATGACATAGAGATTCAATTCAACTAGCTTTTACATGTCTAACATAATCCTCTCCTTTTAAAGAGTATTGGTAAATTAAATTCTTTTACAACTCTTGCTCCTTTTCTTTTCAAGGACACAGAGTAAGAATATAGAAAAAGTATCATAAAATGTGTACAATGTTATCTCTTATTTGGGTCAGGAGGCTTAAAATATCATTATTTCAAATGTGTACAATGTTATCTCTTATTTGGATCAAGAGGCTTAAAATATCATTATTTCATAGAATATTGATCTTCTCCCTTTCAAAATTGTTCATTCCCTTAATTCAATGTGAGTTAACTCACGCTGGCACTTTTAAGATCGGTTGAGTTGGCTTAAAAAGTGATTGAATTGATCTTAAGAGTGTCAGCGTGAGTTAACTTACGCTAAAAAATGTCAAGCATGAGTGTGTAACTCACGCTGAATTAAGGGAATGAGAAAAAACAAAAGAAAGATCGAAGAGCAATTTTCTGTCATATAAAGGAAGGCAGCCCATATCAACACGACTCTGAGTATAAGCCAAACATCTAACTTAACAGTAACACAATGTCTAACTTTATAGTATCACGAAATTGATGTAAAGTGAAACTTGTTAATATCTTCGACTACAACAATAACCAAGTCATAGACACATATCTCACAAGTTGACTACAAAGATCAAACAATGCCGTCACAAGTTAATTGACAAGTTTGATAATGACATAGAAGACAAAAAACAAACCGAACATAATAAATGATGACAAGTGTGCAACTAACTCCCAACATTCATCATCCATGACCACATGTACAATGCATGTCAATGCATTTCTGTTGACTGTGAGAGTGCGGGTGTTTACCACTCTCACGACAGGAGAGAAGAATGCATCTATTTCTACATTAATATATACAAATGGACTGCATGGAATATATAATTTACAAAAACAGGATTGTATTTTCTACTAGATATTACAATAAGACACGTGTTGACCTACAAACAGAAACTAATTCTTACTGCTCGCTCTCATTGCCGTCGTCATTTTCTGTCTCCAAATCAAATCCATAGCCAGCGTCATCTTCATACAAGTTTGGATCCAAAGGACCAACATTACAATCATTCTTCTGAGCAGTCTTTCTTGTAACTTGGGATGCAGTGAAGTCATCCTTTGAACCTTCATCAATTCTCTGTTTTTTATGGGGAGAAAAAGTGCCTGCAAGGGCATCACTAGACCCAGAAGGCTCTGATAGGGGCTGGTTTTGCTTATCATGGGACAACGGAAGTGTTTCCGATGCTGCCAAGGTACTGCCTAATTTCTGCTGTTCCTCTATGATCTTCTGCAAGTATTTACCCTGGGCTTCAATTCTCATTTGTAATTGCTTTTGAACCTGGAATATCAAGGAAGAAAATGCACGGCTTTACCATTAAAGAAATGCTCGCTCATAGAAGCACAATACAATGAAATTTAACAAACAGTATTCATCTTGTTATCACACTTAAATCCTGAGAGTCTGAGGCAAATTAGAAGCCAATTATTATTCTTCATCGTCAGCAGGCTTATTTAATAGATATAAGTGATGGATTTACCCAGGACACAAGATGCATATGACTCTCAGATCAAACAGACGAATCTACGTATTTAAAAGAATTATATAAAAATTGCAGGCAAAAAATATCTTAAGCCCTTCTGTTCAATTTCAATGTAGTTTCATCTAAAATAATCCGTGAAGAAATTGAACTTGAAATTAATATTTGAACCATTGATGTAATGATCGCTCTTCAAATTACAATAGCAACATTTGAAGTTTCTACTGTAAGTTAAACTTGAATCAATCACTCAAATCAGCCATATGGATGCTTATTCAGTTATTTTCTTCAAGATACATGCAACAAACAAGTTCTAATTTATATCAATAAACAAAATGAAAAATGACTCATGTTTTAACTATTAGTTGACACTCACAGATGATAAATAAAAGAAGGTTGGGCATAGCATCCAAGTTTAATCATTGTTGAAGTTATGGGTTTTACTATTAGTTTGATATGATTGATGATTATGATTTATTTGAAACACAGAGTTAACACTAATCCTCCTTATTTATACTAATAGCATAGCTAGGGAACAAACCTCAAGCTGTTCATGCAGACGTTTTTGAACTTCCATCTGCATTCGTAGAGCATCATTGATTTGCAATCCCCTGCAGGACACGATTGTTTTATTAAAATGTTAGAGGTAGAGGCGTCAAAGTGAAGGAGTTACAAATTATCTTCGGAAAACAACTAAGACACCCACGGGGAAGAATCAGCGCCAGAAATGCTGTCTCCAGAATTCCTTTTCTCATCTTTAGAATCTGAAAGTCCAAAAAAGAACTCTGTCAATTGAAAAAGTGAAATCAAAACAGCATGACATTTCTCATAACTTTGTAAGAACTACGAAGGGCAAGAAAAAACAAGGCACCTTTACCATCACCTGGTGATTCAGGCAAGTACTTCGCCAGGCGATACTTCTACATGTAGTGATATCATAGGAAAAAATTAGAATCAATGTAAAATTAGTAAAACATTTTTGCACATAAACAAAAGAATAGTAAGACCACATATTGATACCTGTAAATGGCTTTTAACATGATAAATGGTCAGTCCAGGCACGCCCATCACTCTCAAAACACCTTTCGGTGTTGCTCCTGTCATGAATAATTTAAAGTTAACAAGATCTAGGAAATTAGCTAAACTCTTGTTATCAGGTAAAAGCAAAAACAGAAAAGGTAAGAAAAAGTGTGGCCCCTTCCATCAATGACTATACATTAATTAAAACCAGCCACTAAAATATTAAAAAAAAAAAAAAAAGGTTCTGCTAACTAGTGCCAGGAGAATAGCAGTTAAGGAATAAAAAAATTGAAGACTTTATTGAAAGAGAAACGGTATTTGTACAACTCTCTCTCATACTTGCAACCTTTTTCCCCCTCTTCTTTTGGGACAAAAACAATAGAGAGAGTAAGAACAAAATGCGAGTATGAGAGAGAGTTGTCCAAAATGGTTGTACAAATATCATACCTCAAAATAAATCTCCAGTCATTACGAAGGTTTTAAAAGGTGAACTGAATTTCATGCAAAATAAAACTTCAGAGTCATTTCATATAGGGTTAATAGTGTTTTTAGTCACTACATTTTCTTTTTGATTCCAGCCCTAACATTTAAGCTTCTTCTACTTTTAGCCCTTGTCCTTGTTGAAATCGGACCTTATAGAAATGCTGATGTTGCATTATTAATGAAATGGTTGTACTTATTCAGCAAAATGAATTTTGAAAATGAACAAAAAAAAAGAGTTTATATAAAAAACCTAAAAACCAACTCAAACAAAGTCCTTTGATTCTCCCTTTCATAAACTGAAGCTAAATCTTGATCAACCTAACAAGCTTTGCACTCTTCTTTTGCCAACAAGTTTCTATCATAACATTCTTTGTTACCCTACACTCAATGACCATCTCTATATAAGAGCAAGGAATTCCATCATCATCCAGAACATGCGAGCAAACAAAACCTTCTTCGTGTGTATCACGCAATCAAACATCATCATCATAAACAGAGAGATTCAACAAAACAGAATTAATCAACTAATCGAACAAAAAGCCACTACGAATCACCATTGATGGCACCTGTTATCTTCCCGAGAAATCCTGGAATAAGTACAGAACTCGACAGTGAGGACGCAACGGAAATTAGTCTTGTGTAGCCCCCTCGTCAATTCTTGTATCCTAAACTGCTTCTTTACTGTTTGAGGGACCGGACCAAGCCGATCGGTGGATCCTAAGACCAAATGGTAACATTCCTCCCTCTTCGTCACGTAATCGGGACTCAACGTCTTGCCTCTCTTGAGAATCTTCCCCTGATCCATCACGAGATTCAATCTAGGGTGTTTCACAATCGTGCAATTTCGATCACTGCCGCAGCGAATACAATTTAGATACGGCGCACTAGGGTTCACAGAGTATGTACTTTGGTTTGGTTTTTTAGATATTTCAGTTTTTCATTATTTTCAAATTCATTTTACTGACTAAGTAATTACAAAATACCAAATTGCATTAATAAAGCCACATCAGCATTTCTGGAAGGTCAGATTCTAACAAGGACTAAAACTGGGAGAATTTAAAATATTAGGGGCGGAATCAAAAAGAAATTGCAAGGACTAAAACTCGATTGACCCCATATTACAAGTACAAAAAGCACTATTTACCTAATCATATAAGGTATGATTTAAAAAGTAGCATTAACTCTCATATTTAATGGCTACACAAAATTGAACTCAATCCAACATTAACTCTCATATTTAATGGCGACACTAAATTGAACTCAACCATACATTCCAACATGGTAATGTCAATTGGTGACAAAATGTGCAAATACCCATGTAGTTACAGTCTTGTAGGAATAAATTGATCACAGCTTTCAACAAAACAAAATAAGCAGCCTTTATCATATTAAACAAATGACCCTTACGCATGCATTGCTTCTTTAATAATATGATTAGCATTATCTTTTTCATATGTCGCAATTCCCGTAAAGCATTATCTTTTTCACATGTCTTTGTAAATTGCAAGAACATGCTAAAAAGGGTTTAGACTAGTTTGGAAGGGGAGGGGGAAGGGAGGGTTTACGATGTCATAAAGGGTTTAGACTTTAAGAGATTTTTTAAAACCCTCCAAAGTCGTCCTCCTTCTGTGCTGTGCTTTTTTCTCGGTTCTCCCAATTTAGAAGTTTTGACCTATGTTTGATATCAGTTATCACTATAGGTATGTTAGAATCAAGGTGACCCACTTTGATTTTCCAAAAGCTAAACTTTGTAACTTCTGCAAAATTGGTGTGTGATTCTGACATACCCGCCATAATATCAAATATACACTAACTCTTCCATCCAAAAAGCCCTTTCCCACCACACTCCTCCTAACTTATAAAATCTAAACATACCTAAAAAGAAATATTTTCACCCCAAAAAAAAACACATGTTAATCTCAATAATGAAAAGAAATACCCACTATCTGGTCCACCAAGCTGTGTAATAGCATCGACAAAACGGTCATGAAGATCCGACGTCCAACGCAAACGCTGCTTCCCACCACCCCCAGCAGGTTGAACATTTTTCACAGCAGATCCATTCAAACCCCCACCAGTTGCAAACTGTTCACCACCACCACCACCTTGAGATTTATGTAGCATCATCGTCTCCTCCGGAAACTTCTTTGCATGATACATACTCACACTAACAACAAAAAACACCAACAAAACAATTAATTAAATTTCAATTTAAGCTAAATTTCTCAACAATAAAAAAATCAAAATCATCAAATTAAATTAAATTAAATTCATCCAAGTCAAATGGAAAGTTTCTAGGTCAACTGATGAACACAACAATGAAATTCTAAAAATTACCAGCGAGAAGCTTAAAATTGAAGCATTCGGAATCTGGTTTCGAATTTGCGGGAGTTTGAGAGAGAAAATAGGGATTTGATTTTCTCGGGAAAATGTAATGAGATTGAGGATTAGTGGTGTTTGTGAAAGAAACAATGAGTTTTTTTTTTTTTTTTTGTGATTGAGGAAATGATTGAAATTTAGAGAGAGAAAATGAGCGTTGAAATGAACGGACGGCGGCGTTTTAATTGGAAGGTGTCGTTAACAATGGTGGAGGGTCCCACGCGTTTGTCACGTGTCGTTGGTACTTTTTGGGATTTTTATTTGGAAAAAGTTTGTATGTCACGACGAATGCCGTTTACCTCTCCTCGTTCTCAAGGCTCAAAAGATTCCCATCCCTACATTAGAGCATCTTTTTGGTTTTTTAAGAGAAATCGTAAATTTATTCTATTAAAAATATTGTAAATATCAAATAAATCTATAGAGGATGATTTATAAGAGTTTAATAGATTGAATTTCTACTGTTTGATATAATCAAAGGTTGATTAATTTATAAATATAAAAATGATATATTTAATGAATTTAATTTTTTTTAATTTAGATTATAAGGGTTAAATTGAGATAAATAATGATAAATTATAAGTCTTAAGCAATAAGTTATTTTGATAAGATTATCAAAAATCACTATCATACCAAACAAACCCTTAGAGCATCTTCAATGAGTTGTAAACTTATAATTGAGCTTATAACTTATGTCAAATAAACTTATAGTATAACATAAGTTATAACTCAAAATTATGTCATACCAAACAGACCATAAGAGCATCTTCGATGAATGTATCTAATGATTTTTTTTAATTTTTTCTTCTCTTCATTGGAGGAACCATAAGAACATCTCTAACAAGAGTTTCTTCAATTAGTTTCAAATACTATGCAACCATTACATAATTTTTGTTTTCATTGGAGCATATCCACATGGCAATCAAGGTTCCATAAAAAATTACAAAGTACCTAAGCTACCGTTCCATACCAATGTAAAAATAACTGTTCATGTAATCAACCAACAAAAGAATTTATTAAGCTATTGTATCTTATGAATTGCTTAAATATGCACCATTGAAGTTAGAAATCCTACGATTTGAATGAACGCGTGTGTTGAAATAATCACGGGGGTTGGGTGTGTTGAATTGTGACCCTGTTCTGAAGTGTTAGTGTAAAAAACAATTTAAATAATTAAACGTGTATGTGTGTGTTGTGTTTACTAAAAGTAAAGAGTAAAGGGAAGAGAAGAAGAACACACAGAAATTTATAGTGGTTCGCCTAATGTGGGTTAGTTCACTCCTTACAATCTTGTGAGATTTTCCACTATGATGCTTGAGATAACTTCTCAAATCATACACCTTACAACCTTGTTCACCTGAACAGTTACAACAATTGTATTCTCTAAGTCTCAACAGGCTTACACCTTTCTTGCTAAGTTACCCACTTCGACTTTACACCTTTCTGCTCAAACTAACACTTTAGTACCCCTAAAGCTAGATGAGACTTTGTTTACAATTTGAATGGAGTTTGAATGATTTAGATCAGACAAGAGAAGAATGGAGGGAGAGATTTTATCTTTAAAAAGATAAGATAAATATTGATGCACACTTTTAAATACTTCTTGGAATCTTTGTGAGATCAATGTTGTTGCTATAGCTTCAAACACTCTTATGTTGTTTTCTTGTATGCTTTGCAAATGTGTGTGTTATGATGAGGTCTTGATCTCTATTTATAGAGTTCTTGAGCCTCTGTAGCTGTTGGAGAGTGACCAATGGTCTTGTGCCACCTGTCCCGGGACCCACCAACTTTCACTTGAAATTTTGGGCAAACTGAGATACTTCAGAATGTTGCTGTGTTCATCATGATCTTCATCTAGGTGCATGTGGATGAACGGTCAGATATGCATCTGGACTTTATCAGATGAATGTCACATGAATTTCTAGGTTGTACTATGAAGATTGTTCTTGTACGACTTCAGAATGTTGTTAGATCAGATCTTCTTTGAAATTTGTCTTGGAAAATGTGCAGGATCTCATAAAGTGGAGTTGTCACTTCACTTCCATGCTTTATGGGATTTGGTTAGCTTTGTACAATACTAGTACAGTACCAACTCCCTTATGTGTCGAATTCCTGTTGAATCAGACTTGATCTTGCTTTTAGATTTGCTTTTTACTTTTCAACCACTGTATTGTTCATGTCAGAAAAAGCATGGAGCAAGATCGAACTCATGGGACTTTAGAATGTTTCTTTTGTTTCACTTAAGATGATTTGTAAGACTCTTATTTGATGTAATCAAATCCTAACAGTGAAACATTGATGAAGTGCAGCATGGAGAACATCTAGGATGATATTCTTAATGGAATATTCCTAATGTTTTGTACTTCAAATGTTCATAGTCTTGAATGAACATTGAAGATGCTCTTTTTGACTTTAATCAAATAAATGCCTTTATTCCTTGATTGATCTTAGTCAATGTACTTTACTGGGCTTTTATTTAAGTCACGTGAATCTTGCATGTTCTTCATTTGGTTCATGAGTTTTTGGGTTTGGTTCTTGATGTTCATCATGAACAACCTTCTGAACTGTGTCTAACCTTCTGAACTCTTTTTAACTTTCTGAACTTTGACTGAGTTCTTAAGTCTTTATGTCCTTTGATTTCTTGTTTCTTGGTATGAATTAAACTTTGTTTCTGTCTTGATTAAACACTCAAGAGCACAAGTTAAATACCAACAAATTAATCAAAGTCCATTAATTCCTTAATCATCAAGGTTTGTTATCTTTAAAATTAATTAGGGATTTTGCCTCAACAACTTTGTCATTTGGGATGCTCTAAGTTGGCTCTAAACTATTTTTAATCTACTAAGATAGTCTCTGAATCATCATTCTATCTATTATTATTAAAGAAAATGAGGGACTGATTTAAATAAAAAATAGTACATGGGATACATTTCTATAGTCTATGAATTAAATTGGTGAGAGAATGATACTATAGGGACCAAATCAACAATTTATTCTCATTTAAATAACCACAAAACAAAAGGATTCATATTTCTCCTCCCAAATTAAACTCCAAAGTACTCTCTTTAATTTTATGTCAAATCTACGGTGCACAATGAAGATGAGTCTTGCATCATGCATAAGATTATTTTAATAATTGAATCAATAATTTTTACCATTAAATAATATATGATGTGATTTATCAATCCAATAATAAAATAAATCCTTGTGTATCTAAAAAAAACTTGTGTATGGTTCAATAGTCATTTACTTGTGTATGTTCGGCAAAGTCTTGGTTTTGTAAGGAAAGATGTCATCTGGAAGGGTTGGTTTTTTCAAGTCTTACTAGGAGTAACTCATTTTGGTGTCTAGCTGCATGATGTAGCACAAGTGGAAATTGTTAGTTCCGGTGAAAAAAATGATTTCTTTCCCACCTTAAAAAATGGAATGGACAATTTGGTAGAGTTTATAATGTCACTTTGTCACGTCTTTACACCGGAATGACCAATTATATAATTAAAAGTTATAAATCTTTTAAGTAGAATCAATTTTGAAGACAATCAATTATACTAAAAAATAACACCTTACATATTAAAATCAATTATATACCTTCATGATTAATTTTGACCATTCATCCTTAAAAAAAAAAAAGATTAATTTTGACCATTCATCCTTCAAAAAAAAAAAGATTAATGTTGACCCTTCTAGAAGTGAAATCAAAACATACACATAGTTACTTTTAGGACAACATTTTTCTTCTCTCTTTTTTTAGACAAAAATAATAGAGGAAGATCGAAAGAGAGAGAATAAAAACACAACGAGAATAAAAGATAAGAGTTGTCCTAAAATGGTTGTACATATATCACTTCTTCCTCTATTATTCTAAAGTGTCTATTCCACGCCGTGGAGGTCACCTGCTACGTGTAATAAGTTGACGGCATTCTCTATGTCAATTTTTGTTGTTCTTCATCATAGACTTGCAGTCTTGTTTAAACTAAGATTTATGAGACCAGACAACGATACATTATTTCTTAATTCCTAGATATGGTGTTTAAGAACTAACATAGGATGGAACGTCAAATAAATAACTACATACTTGCAAATAAGCATCGACCACGCCATTTCAATGTTTGCACCAAAACATTGATCATAAAAATTATATACAGTGGATATGAAAGACTGACGTCTAAATGCTCAAAAGCCTCTTGTTGTGATGGTTTGAAAGTAAATAATGACGAGACAGCACAATACCTTATTTTGCATGGTCTCTACAAGCTGGGAGGCCAGAATGTCAAGGTATAAGATACTCCATCCATTTCTAAATATAAGTAAAATTGACTTTTTAAGTTTATTCAATTTAGGCACCGTTTGGATTGAGCTTATTTTAAGTTTATGCAAATAAATAAGTTTTTATTTTAACTTATAAGGTCTCACTAACGAAAATTGTATCTTCATAAACTGTTTTTTCATAAACTACCTTAAAAACTTATAAATAATACATAAAAACTTATTTATTTGCATAAACTGTTTTATATAAGCTCTAAAATAAGCTGATCCAAACGGGGCCTTAATGATGTATGTGGTTTATAATATAAACCACATATCATTAAATGAATGAACCTAAAAAGTCAATTTTGTTTATATTTAAAAACAGAGGGAGTAATGTGCATGTAGTTGTGTAAGCAATAATTATGTTACATGTTATGTGTGACTAACAACACCTACGCCAGGTGGGTCTTGCAATGGTTGTGGCGAGGAAAATAATATATTAAAGAAATCACACTAGACATATTGTTGGGTTAGCAAAACATTATCCTCACTAAGATGTGATTTGAGCATGCCCTCAAAAGAAGTTAGAGCTTCTTTTGATGCATATTAACAATCCAAGAGGCCATGGTCCATGGATTAACCTCGTTTAGTAATACAAGAGAGTTCTATAATCACCATTCAAAATATAAAGCAACTGAAATTTCCAATGAAGACCCATAAATCCTTGAAGAATCGAACTTGGGGATGGTTTTAATAGTTAAAGGATATTTAAACAAACAATGATAGTAGCTGCATCTAGTGCTAGCTTAATACATCAAATCCTATCAAACTGAATTCACATAAAACAAGTCATCCTCTAGATCACAGACAAATTCCTATGCCGCACGCTAATAGGGATTGCAGTACATGAAAACACCAACTAAATTCAACAAGACAGATACAAAAAGGATGTGTCAGCAGTGATGGCTAAAGCTTCACAGATTTTCACGAGAAGGCAGACATGCACAACTAATACAGATCATCTCATCTCCGAAAACCTGCACCACGCTTCTCTTTACGCGTATCTTTCTGACCACCTTCACGCGTCTCTTTCTGAACACCGACATCACGCGTCTCCCAAGAGGGCTTTTTCTCATTAGCAATATCGTTCTTGATCAGTGCTTCTATAGGCTTCATGAAAACCAAGAACTGCAGAGAGGAAGAATAATATCAACAAAAGGAAGAATCTCCTGACGTTTATAAAGAGAAAACGAGATATGCCTCAAAGTTCAAAAGCTTACCTCTAGAGCAAATATGACAGGAATCCATATTTTTCCTCTCTGATTTGGATTCGGTCCTTCAATCAAATTCTTGTCAACAAAAATAGACTCACTTTTGTTCAATGCAATTTCTGTGATTGTTTGGACTAGGTGAGGAATCCAAGCAATCCCATTTGGAAGAACCTGTCACCATGCGCACATTTTCTCAATCAGATTAAGCAAGATAAATGGGCTGATAAAAGAGGATATAAGGAAAGGTGAATGGCATGAAGCAAATCTCCAACCTTTTCATCAGATTCATTTTTGTTGCACCTCCCACTGTTCTCGATCAAGACAACAGGAATGGCAGAAGCCTAGGGTTAAGAGAAAAGCAAAATACAAGCATGAAAATTATGAATTACACACACAATGTTTGTGAAAAGCAACAATTAATAATTATTAAAATCAACATTCAATTGAAACAAAAGATAAACAAGAGAGAACTGGACAGAACCCTACTAATTTTCACAATCATAGGATGCTCTTCAAACCCATAGAACATCCATAAAACAAATACCCTGAATGAAACCGTGTGTCATAACTTGGTTTAGACTGAAAGAACAGCCCATGAGAATGCAAGAATGATGTGTTTGTATTCACCCAACATTCAACAGAGAACCAAAGGGCTGCTACTTTATACGGAGAGATCAACGGGTAGAGTAATAAAGAAGGCTAGTAGCAGGAAGAAATACAGTTATGAACTAGCACAATGGGAATTTTTCTCATTGAATATCTAGGTTTCGGTACCAATTTTTTTAAAACTGAACAAAATCCGCTTAAGTAGAGGGAAAGATCAAAGATTGAGGATGAAATGTGGTGAATCAAAGTTGAACTGGAATTTATTTGTAGATATATATGTACACCAGATCAATAAATGATGCAGTGTATGGGAAAACAAATTGTTATGGATATATAAGTAAAACTAGAAGGAAAGTATTAAATGATCTTTCTAACATCATTGAATTGATTCATGACATATACAAAAACTCAATACAAATTAGTTAGTAACTAGGTGCTATGGATAACATAAAATAAAAGACAAATCCATACTTCAGAGATCCATAAATGACTTGGTGATGGGAGTCCATCACGTTTTATGAACACCCTGGTTCAATTCTTATAATTGCCAATTTTTTAATAAATTCTGAATTTCAAAAGGGCATACCACGTATAAAAAAGGTTGAGCTATAACGTTAAGAGAAGCTTTAGCAAGGTGGGTGAACAACACCCTACCAATGCAGCAGCCAAGGTATGAATCTTTATTTACTCTATCGGAACGAATTCTCAAATAAATTGAACCAGTTCAACTGCCAAGTTTTGTCTGGTTCACCGCTCAACAGTTTCAAATCCACTTTTTACAAAAGCAGACTGGTCACTGGACCAATTCATTGGTTAACCAGGTTCGGCCAGATAATCCTGTATGGGTTTCAAAAACTGCCCCATTTCATCAGTGGTGTATTAGATAAATTGGCCAAGTGTCCTGGGAAAACAGATCCCGACAAGAGTAAGTGCATTTGGAATCATACAGAACCAACCATGGGGCCAACCAATGTATTCCCGTTCGTGGATCATAAAATCTAGGAACTTAAAATCCAAATACTTTGATTCTGGTGCCTTAACAGTTTTAACTTTTAACCCTGAGATGTATTTTTCAAGGATAAGATAGATATTAGATGGACAAATACCTGAGCGTCATCCTTCTTCTTTAAGGAAGCACCTGATTTTATAATTTGCAACAGAGCCTCAGATCTTTTTGAGAAGAATTCATCATAAGCCAATGCATCTGGTGGAGAGAACTGGGCATGTGTGAGTGCTACTATAGCCTTGTTCCATATTCCTTTGCCAAAACTGTCAGTAATAGCTTTGGCAACCAACTTATCCAAGTTGTCTACTCGATATGCATCTAACCGGTCCACGTAAAGCAGAACATCTATGGTCTTGTCCAGAAGGAAGCTACAAGAAAAAGGGTAAAGAGAAAAAAACAATATAAGTAAAAAACAAAATTCACACGCAAACTGTTACATGCCAGACATAAAAGTATACCGTTTTATGATATCGAGTGCCATATCATTGATGTACCCCCCTTCAATAAGACCAGGAGTGTCGATAATGTTCAATGTAAAACCAGCCCTTGCTCGCGACACCATAACAGGTCTTGGCCCTTCCGACTATTGAAGATAAAAATAGTTTTTTACAATACAAGCAAACATATCAAATTAAAAACAACCACCCTGCAAACCATCACAGGAAAGTACCAATTCATGACATACCTGAAAGGGACTAATCGTCACCACTCTTTCCCCAATGATAGAGTTCACAGTTGAAGACTTTCCGACACCGCCTTTCCCCATCACAAGTATGGTTAAGGAGTTCGCATCCTATACCAAAAGAAACATACACCAAGTTCCAAACGCGGAAACAAAAAAAACCCATCTTTTAAATACAAATTCTTGTTAAAAACATGGAAACAACAGTAAAATTAAAAGTAAAACAAAACCAAGGTTTTTAATCGTGGTTGGGTGCATTGCGAAAGTTGGTATCTTGATTTCAAATTGCAGTCCGCAACTCCAATTGCAACGACAACATACAAGATTTTAGGTCTCAACATTTTGCCACAATACATCAACCCCAATTTAAAACCATAGTTGGTATTATAAAAAATTGCAGTCAAATGCATAATAATTCGCCTATAATTGAAATTGTGGTCTCAAAGAGACATCAAAAACCTTGACACCGCGAATCGCAGCCATAATTACAATTGAAGACAGTTTCTTAAACCCTTAAACAAAACTAGAAACATGAAAATTTGCTCTATGAATAAAAAAAAAAGAACCTCTTGTTTGAGTTTTCCCAAAAGTTCAAGCAATTTGGTTTGTGTAGCAGGAGCAAACGTATTGATTCCAGACCACTCACGAACTTGTTGTTGAGATGCCATGATGTTCCACTAATTCCACAAACACAACAAAAAAAACATTAATTAGTGCATATTGTACTAAAACCTAATAATTAGTATAATGAAAAAGAATTAAGAGAAACAATTACTAACAATAGTTGATGGGAGAAGTAAAATGGTGGAAAATAGTGAAGTGAAGATGATAATATAAATAAAATTGGGGGAGAAAATAAGAAGTGAAAGTGAAGAAAGACAACGGTTGATGAATTGGGAAGAAATGGTTACCGGAAGGGAAGCGACGATAGATAGATAGGGAGAGATAGGAAGAACCGCCCTGACCCTCCACCTTATCTTAATTCGTGTTCACTCTCAAACTTGTTTCCCCTCTATATCAGACGGAAAGTAGCAGAAGAGGGGGAAAGTCTGATATAGCCTCCATTTTTTATTTTATTTTTTATTCATTACAATTTTTTTCCATCAAGTAGGCTAGTGGATAAAACTTATGGTTTGAGGTTCGAACCCCGACCCCTGCATATGACATGTAATATCTCTACCAACTAAGCTAAGGTCACGGGGATATTCATTACACTTTTAAATTACTAGAAAACTATTTTATTTTGTGTTTTATTTATTTATACTAAGCATGTTCCTTTTTTTTTTGTCAAATAGTCTAGTGGCTAGAGCTCACACATTTAAATGTGAAGAAGTGGGGGTGTTCGAGGTTCGAACCCCGACTCCTAGATATAAATATGCAATATCCTGACCAAACTGAGCTAAATATTTTATCGTGACTAACTATTGTGTTTTGTTATAAATATTTGGAACATAACATAATGAAATAAATATTTAACTTATATTGTTCTATTGCAGTTAAATTATTTATATTATAATGAGATTTAACAAAGAAAATATAATTAAAAATTTAATAATATTATACAAAATGTTGATTAGAGTAGTTTAAAAAAATAATATAATTGGAAAATAAAAATTCAACCCAAAATTTATAAATTATCTTCTCATTAGATATTATGACAACACATTATTAGATGTATGTGTTCAACTTTTCTACAATAATATTATATATAAATTATTTGAAAAAATGATTTTATTTTTAATCATTCTATTATCTTTTCAATAAATTTTAGATTTAATACTTGAAAGTTTTTTGAGAGGAAATACTTGAACTTTTTTTCTTCTTATACTCACTTATTTGTGAAATTGGTTTTTAGAATCACTCAATTTTACCTCAAATGAGCTAGCTTATTGATTCAACAAACTTATAATCCTTGAGAGTTTGACTTGACTTTTTTTGGTGATAACAAGAATGTTGAGTCTTGTAACTTATTGAATGTGGCTTATTAGGAATCTTATAACTTATTTTTATCAAACATGGCCTATGAGTGTGTTTGGATGGATGGATAATTGATTTTTTTTTTCAAGAATTAAGAATCATAGACAATTCAAATGATTCAATTATACTGTGTTAATTTCTAAATATTTTTGTTTGAGTAAACTAATAAAAAATTTCATTGATATTGTGTTTCGGTTACATTTATAAATTCTAATTTATTTGGGCTAAATTTGAAAAGTATGAGTCAATTTTAAAAAATTAGGGGCCAATTTACTCTTTAAGTGTGATTTAAAATTCTCTAAATCTAACTAGATAAAATGCTTCATAAGTTTCATCAATTTTAATTTTTTTACATTAATCATCCAAAAAATAAAATTAGTTTAAAATGGTTTGAATTCTTTCAAAATATTACGTTACCTCTAAACATTTTTCATCTAATACACTCTAAAGAGTAGTTGTAAAAGTGGAGGTTTTAAGATTCATTTTCTAATAATTACTATTATCAATTTAAAAACCCATATCTAAGTTAAGTCCAACAAAAGTCATCTCAATTCATTTTAAAAAGTGGTAAAAAATCATTTTAGAAAAGTAAAATCCATATTAGTCACGGTCAATCTAATTTACACATACCAATTTTTTTAATTTTTGAAGGATCACATCCCAATTTTATTAAACAAAATTATCATGAAAAGAAAGAAACAAAAAACAGATAAGGAAAGAGTAAAAATCAGAGATGAGAGTGCAACCAGAGAGAACCGCTACCACCACTACCACCACCAGTAGCAGCAACGCAATGTCATCAACAACCGGCGCAACACCGCGAAGACCAATCCAAATCAACATACCACCATCCTCCTCCTCCTCCACTTCCGCCATGTTCCAACGGATCCGTCCTTCCATCGTCACCTCATTCCTCCAAAGACCTCACTCTCTCCCTTTCGTCCTCTCCATCTTCCTCTTCCTCGCTTGGATCTCTCTCCGTTCATATCGCTCTTCTCATCCACTCCCTCTCTCTTCCCCAAACGACGACGTTAGAGCTAATCTTCGCAGATTCTCTTCCCGCTTTCCTTCTCCTATTGCCAAGGATAATCGTGGTTGGATTCTTGATCCTATTGCCCTCGCACTTTCTTCCAGCATTTCAGGTGGAGCTGTTACTTGTGCTTCTCTTCATCTTGGTGAAATTCGGCCTGGGAAATTGAGAGGAAATCATAGACACCATGATTGCAATGAGACTTTTGTTCTTTGGGGTGCTTCTATCAAGTTTAGGGTATGCTTTCCTTTCCCTTTCTCTTAATACAAACAAAATTAAGTAAATTATTTTTTTATTAGTGCATGTATGGAACTTCACATTATTCCCGAGTCAATTCAAACATTTTTACCAAAGATATAAAGCTAGTTGTATTAGCTATTGATCAAAATTTGAATTACTTAGTGTACTTTGTTCGATAGTATTATTAGTGCAAATTAACATTTGCTCCCTCTAATTCAATTTGGAGTGTAAAGTGCATAATATCAACTGTTGATGTTTAATTAATAAATAGTTACTATTATATGCACGTGACTATGTTGAAATATCAGTTTACTAACTACTTGATTTTTACGAGCCAAATCTTTAATCAAGTATTCTTTCGGTTGCTGTGAAAGAGTTAGTCTATTATGTTAGGTTGCTACCATGACATCATTCTTAGAAGGATGCAGACTCCACTAAACTGCTACCTGGAACTAGGATCTATTAATGTGGCACTTATGAGTAAAGCCAACAATATGAAAATCACGCTCTATGGACTAGTATTTGAGAAAACCTACGATCAAGCAAACACTAAAAATGTTTGGATTATATTTTGCATTCCAATTTTATGGTGCACAAGTCAGACAAGTCTTGCACCATGCATGGACTTGTTTGTTTCCACCATTGGATCAATAAGTCTTGCCATTGGATCAAATGTGATATGTTGTGACTTATTTACCTAATGGTGGAAAACAAACTTGTGCATAGTGCAAGACTAATATATTTGTGCACATTAGACAAAGCCCAGTTTGCAAACTTATATTTGAACCAACTTCATTTTGCATAGCAACCTTCCCATGGTTTCCATTTTAAACCGAGTTTGAAGGTAATGATTTGGTTTGCAAAATGTCACCTACCGAAAACCAAACAAGAGTTAGTCTTGCTGTGTTAACATAAGTTACGGGGTTCTCAACGGAAAATCCAAACACACGTGTACATACTAAATATCAACTTAAGTTTTTTGGAAATTAATTTGATTATATGTTAGTTATATTTTTCTCACAACTTTTTACTGTAGAATAAATATAGCCAAATTAGTACTTCTCAAAATGATTAGCTCATGTGGCCGTAGGCAAAATTTGCGTACTCAAAAGTTACAAAGCTCCAAAATTACAATTCCAATGAAATGAAGAATCTTTTTTGTTGTTGGAGTTAAATAAAGCTGTCAAAATCTTGAGTTCACAGTAATCTGTTTGCAGGTGGAAAACAGCGAGGTAACTGATATTGGTTATGCTGAGGTGACCATTGGCAGAGATGAGGTTGTTGTTGCTGCTAGCCCTGCTCACACTGCACATGCTTTAGTGAACATAGATCCGGTTCGGAGTGCTTACTTTATAGGATGCCAAGATAGTATCATAAACTATAATGCCTCAAGTACGGACTTTAATGTTTGGAAAGATCTTTAAGTTGTTCTCTTTATAGGTTTCCCCATCACATTTCTCTTGATGAAATCTAAGATGTTTCTGAGTCTTAATATTATTATGATTTTTGTTGGCGCACAGAATGAGAAAGTTTTACCTTTTAGATGTCTATATAATAATGTACAGAGCTTAGTTGCAAACTCAGAGAGTATGAGCATTTTATAGGGTACAAAAAAGAAAGACGGAATGAAAGGAGGTACAGTTTATGCCTTAGTCTATTAAAGGAAGGAATGGAAAAAAATTATTCACAGTTCCTGAACTTTGTACTGATTGTAAAGAGGCAACGTGATTTTTTTTTAAAGTTATCCTTGTTAACTCTGAAATTGTGTGACCTAATCTGCGTTGCCTATTTACGTGATTTGAATTTAGGAATTATTTACCTTTTAATACACTTTAGCTATTGTAATTAAAAAAAAAATCATAAATTGGAAGGCTAGTGGTCATAAGTTGCGGTGCAGAAACAACAGCACCTCTGCTACACAAAAGCAGATGCTGCTTTTGCCCACTCTGGTCTACACTCTACACAGATGCTTGTAAATACAAGCCTTTTGCAGTAATTTGCATATCCCAGCTATTTTTAAAGATATGGTACCCATTGAATCTCTTTTCAAGAAGAAAAAGAGCAGGTGAAGGACATTTTCATTCGTATCAATTGAGGCAATTACTATTGATGCTTATGCACCATTATCAGAGACAACTCTGTTCTCATCGCA
>Ga0315914_1001571_pt1 | contig 34363 bp, 15 predicted proteins | sample MpolenodulesMG_FD_203920 | JGI IMG/M metagenome (GOLD analysis project Ga0315914, IMG submission 203920) | Medicago polymorpha root nodule microbial communities from Los Angeles, California, United States - elongated nodules | ecosystem: Host-associated > Plants > Roots > Nodule | place: USA...
TAGAATCCATTGACTACCTTCATTCCAATTTTGATGTTGAGTCTCTTAAATAATGGGCATTGCTACTTTGCTGTAAAAGGAAGACTGCCAAAATTGGTGTAAACATCTCAAACTAAAAACAAAAAACGCAAAAAGGATATTCCATTTCTCAAAAAAATATGCATATCGATAAAATGCATGTTAAATTAGAATACCAGTAAAGCAGTGGTATGAAAGGAAGGTTGTAAGGTCACGTCCTTCCATTTGCAAAAATTAAAATATCAAAATATTTGATTCTTCTGTTGTCTGTGTAATTTACCACGGTTTAGGGGTTTTTTATTTTTTATTTTGAGAGAAACACGGTTTATGATTTGCTATATATAGCCGAGTTTACTTGGAAATTAGGGTAGCCGAGTTTGCATGGAAATTAGGGTATTCTGTTTGTAAACGTATTAAATAAGTGTACAACAACTTGCAAAAAAAAAAATCTACAAAAAAAATCTACCTAATAAAATTAATAAATAATAAGGATAAGGATTAAGATATCTATTAAATTTTTGATTTGAAAAATATTCACGGTTATTAGAGAGGGAAATGAAAAACATATATATGATGCAAATTAGAGCCAAAATTTTAGGATAGAGTTGTTGCAAACCTAATAAGGGATTAGTGGAGGGAAAAAATTAGGTTAAGTTGCTGTAGACTTTACAAAATTAATAAATAAGGAAAAAAAAAACTATAGAAACAATAGGTTAAGTTGCTGCAGACCCAATAAAATTAATAAATAATAAGGATAAGGATTAAGATATCAATTAAATTTTTGCTTTGAAAAATATTCACGGTTATTAGAGAGAGAAATGAAAAACATATACGATGCAAATTTAGTGTACAAAATATTTCCTTCAAAAAAAAAATGTACAAAATATTGTCAAAAAAAAAGGCATGTTAAAAAACAAGTGTACAAAATATTGTCAAAAATAAAAAAAGCATGAAATTGGTGCGATGCATTTTTCTAGTATTAAATAAGACCTACTTGGAGTATTTCCACCATAACTCAAAATCTAAAATTCATTTTCATGTCAAACCAAATCCATTGGAAATCTAACTCATTTATCTAAAACTTTCATGTTTACACCAAAGGCCAATTCAAAACAGAAACGTGTGAAAAAGACTTACAGTGATCATGCATCAATTCTGCACCCAATGTCCAAATTCGTTCCGAAAGGTTGTTTACAGGTACATGTACACAAAAAGGCTTTCAAAAACACATCAAACTTGAAATCAAAAATCATTTCAACACAATTCAACAATTCACACTATTTTCATAAAAACCCTAAACAACAACTCAATTCACACCACAATTCCATAATTATGAAAACTCATGGCATCCATTCATCAACAACACATCTCAAAACAACAACAACAACAACAATTAACCATGAATTCATCAACAACCCAACAAAAACAACATCATTCTTCATTAATTTTGAGCAAAACACAAAGTATACCCATATATACATTTTAAGCATGCAAATTCAACATCAACAACTCAATTATCATCAAATTCACATACTTAAACATGCCATCAAAATTAAAGCATGAATTTCACCAATTGAATTCACAATAATCATTTTTCTCAATTAAGCACTTATGAGAAAAGTAGAAAAGAGATTATACTAAAAGATTATGAGAGAAAACTAGCCCCCTTACCTCAATTGGTAACAAACCTAGCCAAAACATCAATTTAGCTCCAAGAATCTCTACCACCCTCTTGATCTTCAAGCTTCTCTCTTCTAACCCTTTTTCTCTTCCTCTTGCTCTTTCTCTCTACCTCTCTCAAATTCTTATGAAATGAATGTGAACCCTATTTTTCTACAAAGACTAGAGCTTAAATAGTGTCCACACTAATGGGTTTAACCCTTAAAAAGTCTTAATGGGCCTAAGACCCTGGATAACTAATCCACAAAAACCTTTACTCACTTACGGTTAAAGTTATCGAATAATTACCGGTTCACAACTAATTACCACAACTACACTAGTAACTTAGTAAAAATAATGGTTCTCACTTGAAACACTAAAAATAATCCTCACGGTGAAATTACTAATTTACCCTTGCTCGCAAATGACCAAAATACCCATGAGTCTAAAATGACTATAATACCCTTCTAACCCCGAATTCCACTAATCCCAAACAAAATACACACAGAGGCAATTAATTACATACAAGCACATAAAACACATAAAAAATCAATTAAAATAAATCTAACGAAAATCGGGCTATTACACAACACACATCACTTGGACGTACAACGTAATCCTGGTGCATGCCACCACACCTAAACACACCCTCATGCATCAGACACCGTATACGTGTCCTCTAACGACCTCCTAATGAAGCGTCACACTTCATTGAGACAGTTATTCTCACATACGCCTATATATGGGTGACATTTCTTCACCCTTAAGGTACGATTCACTTTTCTCACACTTTTTACACACTCCTTCTCATTTCCTATACTGACTTGAGCGTTAGGGAGCCAACATGCATGTATGCATCTTTCATCCCAGCATGAAGACTCGCCACCACCGTACCAGAGCACTTTCCGACATCGTTGCCTCCATCAATTCCTCACTAGACATATCATTTGCAGGTACCTTTTCGATCGCGAAGACTCTTGTAGACGGATAAAATGCATTGGTATTTTATCATATTTAATTAATAGATGCAAACATGAAAGTAATGATATTTGTACTTAGAGTTTATAATACTAATTCAGAAGTCATTTGTTGAGCTATTTACTACATAAAATGACTATTTTAATTCTAAATTGTTGTAGCACATGTGCAAAATAAATTTAAAAATCAATAATAAAATAGGTATTGATTTGGGACCTTAAAGTGTACTTTTCTCAAGTTTTGAGGTTCTATTCTCTTCGGTTTCAATTTTGATTGTCTAGTTTAACTTGTTCAAAACAAAAAAAACAAAAAAAAAAAAATTAAAATTAAACTTATTGAATTAAATTATTTTATAGTTAAAATTTAAATTCAATTATGATGCTAAAAGATAAGAATGGATAACTAATTAAACATTTTTTTAAAAATTTGGATTCAAAGATAATTTGATCGTATTTTAATGCTAAATGGAAAATAAATTTTAGCAAATAAAAAACATGGTAAAATAAATTTTATTTTTATGCTAAAATAAAATTAGTAAATGAGGGAAAGGTGAATCTCATCTGGTTTAATCTTTTGGACAGATCTGTCTTTGTTTATTAAAGAATACTATACAAAGAATATAATTAGTATGCCTAATTTTAGGTTTACCAACTTCGAGGAGGCTTTGGTTTAAGTCATCTTCCTTTTATTTCCTCTCTGTTATTTGAATGAATTTTGAGGTTGCAACACTTTGGTGCACCTCCGCTTTTGCTTAAAAAAAAATAAAAAAATTAACAAGGGAGTCACATGTGTATATAAAAAAATATAAATACTCCATATTTTTTTTATTCAAAATATAAAAAATATAAATTAATAAAAACAACTAAAAGTATAACAAAAGTTGTATGTTTAATATAAAATAAACAGGTTTGATACAAATTTAATATTTAAACTTCTTAATATGAGTAAGTTTAACATGTGCAAACATGTACACGGTAAAAAAAATCATACAACAAAAGCCGAGTTCTATGATTTTAGAAATTTAACTGTTTTGAAATAAATATTTTTTTATTCTTTAATTGAATAACATTTAGACCAATATCTTTTTTATTCTTATTAAAGAAATAAATTTTAGACTAATATATTTATATCTTGGGAAAAGTAAATGTTTAGTCATCATGTCAAAAAACTAACGATTATACTAGTATTGATATATAAACACATGAGATTTTTTTTTGTTAGGTACAAGGAAATATATAATCTAACTGTTGTAAAAGAAAATAATGTTTATACTACTGTTTTAGATCTTTCTAATGTAAAAAAATAATGGATTTTGTGAATTTTTTATAGAAGAACCAAGATTGAAAAAACAGCAAGACATGGTTTAAAAAAATTTGCAGAAAAAAAAAGAAGAGATGAAACAAAAAACAGTAAAGCAGATAAAAAGAAGAGATGAAACAAAAAACAGTAAAGAAAAAAAGAATAAAATATGCTAAACAATTGAAATGAGGCAACTAAAGATTTTATTAGATTTTTTGATCTAAAACATAAAGACACATTAATTGAATCTAGGATGAGTATGTAAATAACAAAAATATAATTATATGTTTGATTTTAATTAATATTGTTCATATTATTTAGTTTAATTGGTCCACATTAGCGGGGTAATTACCCATAAATTTGGAATGAGTAATCTAGAAAAAAAACCATCCAATTGAGGATATATAAAAAGGGGTTTGAGGTCTAAAACATACATCCTTTGTTGTGACAAACTGATCAAGCATAAAATAAATCTCCACTCACACACATATTTGAGAGTTGTTATTGTTCCTGATCATCAAAAACCAGTTCGCGAGACTTTGCTTTTGCTTGCTTTCAAATTCGATAAGTTTTGCTTACTCTCCATTTTATTTTATTTTACTTAGAGTTCTATTAATTTGATACTAATATTTCTTATTGTCTATTGATATTAATTTAATACTAATACTTCTTATTGCCTATTGCTTTATAACAATTCTATGTCTAATTTTTCCAACATTTACCACCAAATTACTCCCACTCAATTAGAAGATACAACCGGTTTCAATGTTTTTTATTTTATTTTAAATTAATGCGTATATATTTATTAGAACAATAACTAACACCCTATTTTAATATTTTTTATTTCCTTTAGTACAAGAAGAGTATACTTTTTTTTTTCTTGTCTGTACTCTGTATTAATCAGTTTTGAGTTTTCTTTATGTAATAGAAACGTAAAATTAAGTAACATTCCATGTTTTATTAAAAGCAAACTCAGATTCAACTTAACAAACAATTCACTTACACCCTTTCAAAAAAAAAAACAATTCACTTACTTGCTAAAAGTTTGAAACCTTAATGTCAAGAACCGAATTTTAATGGGATTGGTTTTGTTAATGGAAGGTGCTCGAATTCTTAAGACGTTAAGAGTTTCGATTTTCCATTAAGCAACATGTCCTCGTCTAGAAGCCAAATTATGTGATATATTTACATATTTATGGTTTGAATTTTTTAATCAAAAATAAGTGAACCCATCAATATGTACCAATTATATGTATGATATTACATAATACTAACATGAACCGTGTTAACGTCTCCATATCTACGTAATTCGATTTAGTGAAGCAAAATTGAAAAGTATATTTATAAACCATTATTTACATTTGAACAGAAGGCAAGCTGTAATGCCCCGGATTTTGGTCCAAGGCATTGCGCCTAATCATTTTCAATTTTCTAAAAACGCTACTATTTATTTATTTCATCAATAATAAATTCTTAGCAAACATATACAAAATTCTTAACGTGATTTAATTAAAATTCTTAAAATAAATATCTTTCAAGAATCTTTTCTAAAGTTACAATTCAATCAAAAACCCAATTTATTTTGTCCCCGCGTACGCGTTCATCACACATCAAACTTCATACATCATCTTTGGTACCTACAACATTATATTAATGTAAGGGTCAATTTTCTTATCCAAATTGGTTCATACTCTTTTCGATTATCGAAAATGGAATAGGCCATTGCGATATATAAAAAACGATCACTTTGAAAGAGTCGTACGAGATGAAAATTCACAGTTTTTTTTTCTTCATATATGTCAAAGTGATGGAAAAGAACGAATATCTTTCACGTATCCACCTGATTTATCTAGTTTTCTGACAATCATGAAAAAAAAAATGGATCTCTTCACAAGAGATAAAATCTCCTCTAATGATAATGAATTGTCTAATTATTGGAGCTCCACTAATAACGAAAAAAGAAAGAAACTAACCAATGAACTTTTGAAAAGGGCAAAAGTTCTAGATAAGAAATATAAGAAATGTATTCCTGTGAATGTATTTGAAAACCAAATTAGAAATAAGAAAAATTTCTCAAAATTAGATAAAGTTCATACATTTAAGTCTTCTCAATCAAAAAGAAATAAGAAAAATACATTTAAGTCTTTAAGGTAAAGTTCATACACATTTCTTTTGTATATATAAGAGTTTAATCACTTATCAACACATAAATGTATAACAGACCCAATGCAATGCAATGATGTGTAAAATGCATGCTCTTAAATATTACATGATCCGGATATAACCTGCCACTAAGGCATCCACACGGAATATAATTATAACCCGCCACACAGGCACCACACAGATGCATATGTCATGCATGATAATGATAATGAAAACTAAATCCCGCCACTTAGGCACCGCTAAGAAATATGATATTAACCGGCCACTAAGGCAATTACAATCAAGTATTAATGCATCATCAAGTACACAAACCAAAAGTCAATCATTTCACAAACTCACATTTTCATCTTTCTCTTCTTTAATTCATCAAAAGAATGTAACATTTCTTTTCCAACATCACAAAAACATATAAAGTATAATAATATAAAATATATCAATTCACACCACATTATCATACACAACTTTCATATAAAACATAATTAAGAATAATCACTCATAATTAATAATAATCACTTTTAATTATTTTTCTTTTTAAAAGACAAGAATTGCTACCTCTACTTAGTATGGACGTATGGGAAAAAAGCCCTTACCTCGAGAGCTTTTCTCCCTAGCCAAACTCTAAACTACCCCAAACTCACAGCTACGGTGCAGACACGTTTTCTCTCACTCCAGGAATTATTTTGACGATCGGACGGTTAAAAATGAAGAACCGTATGTTGTGAACACGCTGTCCAAAAATTAGCTCAATCGGGCGGAGAACGAAGGCGTAGTCGCAATTCTACGATGACGGGTTCAAGGAAAACGAAAATGGCTTTAATGTTACAATAATGACAGGATTAGAAATTGACGAATTGAAGTAGATAAATAAACAAGAGAAATGAAATATAGGTTACCTTAAGGACTATCGAAGAAGGACTGCTAGATGAATATTTTACGGGTACAAATGGTGATGATAGGCAGGGAATGACAATGATAACGGTCAACTGAAATTGAAGGAACTATAGACATTCAATTGGCCACCAGTAGGGAATTATGGTCATATTTCATGATATATTATGATAGAGAAACATATGACCCCATAAAAATCTTTTGGAGGGGATGTGTATTTTGTGGGTTTGTGTAGCAGACGTGAGAATTGTTTCAAGTCTCCTCTCAATTGGGTGTTAACGATGACACAGTTATTATATATACATATATGACCGTTCCTCATGCACAAAATCAGCCAAAACAAAGGAGTAACACGTGGAAACTAGGTTAATTCTAATGTGCCACTCGTAGCAGTTAACTATAGGGAGTATCACGTGGATTGTGGGTTCCTTATATTTAGCAAAACATGCTAATAGGCTAATTAACAAGAGTGAACATGAGGCGTGTCTTTGACTCAGTAACAAAAGGGAAAGTCATGGTCAAATAAGTAGTTTGAGTAAAAATAGGAATTGATTAAGCACAAGAATAATCCACGTACTAATAGAAAAGATGGTTACAAGGATGATGCAATGCAGTTTGTTCAAAACAATATATTTGCGTTACTCTTGCAATTTTTTAAATATCCAACACATATCAGTTCTCCCACACTAATATCGCATGGAATATTAAGAAGGGGTGAATTGAAATTTAATCCAAACATAAAACACATGGTCGCTAATTTATAGATATGATTTGATAACTAAAATCTCCATTAACTATTATAGTCACAACAACCAAGTAGTTAATTTAAAATAAATAAACTATTATATTAATTTAACTAAGAGGAGAGTTTATAATTTCTTTAATTCTTTACATATGAAATAAACTATCGAAGAAGTCATATATATCAAGAAAGTTACTATGAAATTAAAGAAACATACAAATATATATAAAATATTGGGATGTTACACAAGCAGGCAATAAGCTGCGCCGTTACACCTTTTTGGATGGCAAAACCAATCATCATGAACACAACATTCATGGTGGACCTAGAAGACATGACATTGCTATGCATAACCTTTTGAACTCTATGTAGAAGGTCAACAAAAACAATTATGAATGAAACTACTCATAATATACCTTCAGGATATTATATATGAATCTCTTGGTATTTTGTAGATGATCCGAAAGACGACCAGGAGTAGCTACCAATAGCAAGGTGTTCAACATCGATTCTTCTAGCTGAACCTCCAATAACCGATCCAACAGTTTTGTGAATTGTATTTTAGAAGTTCCTTCGTCATGTGTCTTAGTGAAACAGACAATCAGCAAATAAGGAGAACTAGAAAGAATAACAAAAACTGAGGACTTGCAGGCAAAGAGAATAAAAGAACACGTTCAGATAAACTGCAAAAAAACAATTATGAAAATAGAAATCTTAAAAAATATCTTGCAATAATGAGTTTTTTCACCACCATCATGATATTTGTCCAAGATATCCCGGGCCTCCTTGAATCTTGTTACCTTTGAAATCTTTTCAAAGTGATGTGTATCCACATTCTGTAGAATATAGAAGAGAGCCTTTCGATCTTTTTTCTTTGAATCTCTGAACGCTTTTCTTTGCACCTCTGTAGGATTTGCAGCCAAATCTTCATAGCCATTCGGCACAATCTCAAGCACTTCTTGAGCTCCGAACAATGTTTTCATCAGTACGCTCCAACGTTCCAAGTTACTCCCATCAAGAATCAACAAATTTGATGGAAAACCACCATTCATATTCATGATTGCGTTGCAAAAAAATTTGGAATCACACACACTACACTCATGGTTTCCAGAGATTGTTCTCCTCACTAATCTCTCGTGTTTCCTAGAATCAGAACCCAGAGCTCTTGATCTCTCTCAACTGTTAGCGCAACAAAAATTTCTTGCATATCAAGCAATCAGAGAAAGAAAGAAAGTATAGAGATTGTTGGTGAAATTGAGAGAGAGAATAGTTTGTTGTAACTGAAATTTCATTAGTGAATGAATTGTGGTATTACAACTTATTTATATGCATAACTTGTTAGTTAAGAAACCAGCTTAACCAACTAACTAACTGAAAACTAAAAAACAAAGCTTATCTAAATCTTATTAACTCCTTATTCTTATTACAGTAGAGAGATATCAGAGAAGACCAAGACATAAGAGCACTTTGTAAATAAAATACTCATGAAGATTAAGAGTGTGGCAATGGGCCATATATAGCAGAGCATTGTTTAAATTTTTTGTAAGAAAGAGTTGACGAATGCTTAGTATTCTACCCTATAACTTCTCCTCGAACAAGGTTTATAAGGGTGTGGGTGTTTGTATAGGAATGGATGAGTTGTTTACTGTAATAATACTTAATTATAATGTGACTAACATTTATGAGTTACGGTAAAATAGTCTCAAAGATAACAATAGAAAACTTATCATGTACCCTATATTTATACTTTCATCCCCTACAAATCATTAAAAATGTCAGTTTTATCATTCTTACCAGCCATTTAACTTTTTACGTCTTTATTTTTCACCTTCACTTTCAATCTTTTCGGGTTCAGCATGAGTTCATCCTCATATAAGGGTGGTAGTGCTGGAAATGAGTCGAGTCGAACTCGTCTGAGCTCGACTCGACTCGATAAGAATTAACTCAGCTCAAAATCGATACGAACCTTTTTTTTAGCTCGAATTCAGCTCGTTTTTAAAGTTCGCGAACAACCCGGTTCCACTCATCAACTCAAATCACATAATTAAAATGTCAATTTTTTTCTAAAAGACAAAAAAAAAAAAAAAATTTATTAAGGTACTTAATGATAAATCATTTGACCCACGCTTTAAGTTAAAATAGCGCTTTAATGTAGAACTGTTGATACACAAACTTTCGTTTTATAAGGTTAATCTCCTCTCAATTGTTTCAAACCCACCAATATGGGAATATTTTCATTATGTAAAAGCTTTAGACTAGATGAGTGGAACTTTTCACCATTTGTTTTTAAATGAGACTACTGTTATTTAATATTGTTAGTTGTTGAGCATATTTATTTTTTATTTTTTCGTGCAATATATTATGTTTAATAAGACAAGACTTAAAAAATTATTATTAGAATGCAGCACCAGCACGAACCAAGTAACATATCAATTAAGTATACCCTTCAAGTACCTAATTATTCAAAAGTTGCATATCATGTACTTAAACCTGTATCATGTATCGAAGTGAACTGCAAAGCATGTGATTATGCAAATAACCTAAAACAAAAATACAAAAACACCAAAACTAGTACATATAATAGTGACAAAATTCAACAACTATAATTGAGAATATCCTCAAATTACTCTTTCATTTCCAAATTATGATAAATATATATTATCGAGTTAACTCATGAACCAACCGAGTCGGACTACATATAGCTCAAGTTCGGCTCATTTATTTAACGAACTTAATTTTCAGCTCAGCTCATTTGGTTCATGAACCAAGTTCAACAAGATAATTGTCGAGTCGAATTTTGAACTTTATTCGAGTTGGTTCGGTTCATTGCCAGCCCTAAGAGGTGGGAAAACGAGTATGATATGTCAGACCAACCCGTTTAACCCACCATTTTAAGGAGGATGAGATGAGGTTTTGCGCCCACCCCCTATAGTTGGTTCGACGCATTTAACCCGTTGCGAACTGTTATGGAATGGGGTGAGCTGGCCCGTGGGCACAATGAAAAGTATTTATTTAATATTTATTATACTAATAATTAATAAGTAATCTCCTAAAAGCAATTGGACAATTCTTTACTAGACAATTTTTTTTTTCTTTAGGTTGGATTAGAATTGGAATAAAATGATTATGAGAAAATAATAAAAATAAAAATGACTTTTTATAACGGTAGCATATTTTGAAATAACATTTGTCACAAAAAAGGATTTTGAAAAAAAAATTGTTAGATGGGCAAACCCGTTGGTCCGCCTCTTGCGAAGAGGGACGGGTGTTTGAGTCCACCACGTCAAGTTGGCCTGCTCCAACCCGTTTTCGATGGCCTAATAGTGGACTAAGCCTAAACATGGGATTTTCCTGCATTGCATCCCTTCTCATATAACATTTTTGGTATAAAAAAAGACACTTTCTTTTCATACCCTATAAAATTTCTCACCCGACCTATGAATTTCAGATTTTATAATCCAAACATCATAAACACCCTACAAAATATTAATAAACAATTTAGTGCAAATGTAGGCACAAGGTAAATCTTTTCTCCCTTTTTTCTCTATTAAGCCCAAGAACAACATTCAAATTATTTTAAACTAAATGTTCATCTTTCAAACTATGATCTCGTGACTTTATTCTATTCAACACACTCTTAAATCTCATGCACCTTCCTTCAAACTCTCAAACGTAACCATTTTTTATTTATTTATATTTTATTTAAAGTTAATTATTAATTAATTGTATTATTATTTTTGACTAAGTCATATAACTAACTACCTCCCTTAGGAAAGTCATATAACTATCTTACCTACACGTTTGTTGCCTAGTCAATGTTACACGTTACTATTTACTTGTTCAATCCTAAATTGTTGCTTATAGTTTTGCTTCAGAGATTTTTTTTTTTTTTTTTTTGAAGTAAGCTTCAGAGAAAAATTTGTTACGTTAACTTAAGCATATACATCCAATTGAGGATATATAAAAAGGGGATTTGATCGAGGTCTAAATCATACATTCTTTGTTGTAACAACCGAAGCATAAATTAATTCCCACCGTGTATCCTAGTAAAATCATATATCTGAGAGTTTTCATTGTTCCTTTAATCATTCAAAAGTAGTTCATGTGACCTTACTTTTGCATGCTTCAGTTAAATTCGATAAGTTTTGCTTACTCTGTGTTCTATTTTATTTAGAGTTCTATTTTTGATTACTCCTACTTAATTAAACTATGTTTTTTTTACAGGGAGAAGTAAACTATGTTATTATTAAATGATAAGTTTGTAAATTTCATTTTATATCTATACCTATTAATAAACGCAAAACATGAGTTTGGTGTAGCCTTTTTTCAGTTCCAAAATTACCCTTTAACTTTCAAAATTATGTAACTTCCGAGAGCCAAAAAGGTATTCCAAAGCACCAGTTTTTTTTTACCTTTAACTTCCAATCGCCCTCCAAAATTTCGTAACTTCCGAAAGCCAAAAAAGTATTCCAAAGCACCAGTTTTTTTTTAATTAAAAAAGAAAAGGCAGCAGTTCTTTTTTGTTTGACAGTTTTATATCATGCAAGTAAAATGTAAACCAACTATTTTCTATCCCTTTAATTAAAAAAGGAAAAGCAGTTCCTAGAAAAAAAATAGGGTAAGGTCTGAGCAATATGGCGGAACGATACATGTTATTTTCTTTTGTGGAAGATGGATGGGAGACCCTCTTTTGTTTTCTCTAATCATCTATTGTTTCTACATTTTTTTTTGAAAGGATCTACTGTTTCTACATGTTATTCCATCATACTTATAAATCATCATAAGTACTTTTTAAATCCTATAGCTGCAAGTTACTGACGGTGTTTTTATTTATTTATATTTTTTAATGACGGTTGTTGGTGTAGATAGATCATACTTGCTTCAAAAAAAAGAATAAGAAAGAGGAATGGTGGTTCATGATGGTTGGATATAATCGTATCACAATGGAGTTGATTGAAAGATGTAGTAGAGAACCCCCTTATAAAGGCTGATTGCGTCATGAAAAATGCTGAAAGAAAATCCGGAAAATTTGTCAAAGAATTGCTTAAATATTCAACTTCGACATATTCCTTCAAAAAAAAATCTATATTGAAAGAGAAATTAGCAAGTAGTTATCTAAATATTTATCATAAACTGAGACACGGTACTTAGAAAACCTTTTAGTCCAATTCCATCTATAAATGTTCATAAGAGGGTGTGTGTCAAGTCCTTGTAAAGTGTATCGTTGGATGTAATTAACTCTTTTCTTGCGTTTTTCCTTAATTCAAATTTTTTCCCTTTTGTTTTGATGTCATTGTGTTTGATTGCAATTAGCATTCTTTTAATTATTTTGTTCACAACTTCAGTAGACATAGATTTGAAAAATAAAAAAAAGATCATAAAGACTTTAGGTGTCACTATTGTAGTTTTTTTGCTAATTGTATTTGATATCAGTTTTTTTCTTTTCTTTAATGATAGGGATTTTTTGTGGCGTATTTTGTTGCTTAATTAGAAATTCTTCGACAACCCTCAAATAAGCGGTCATAGTAAATGGTTGCTTGAAATTGTAGACATGGTATTTTGAGATAGTTGGCAAGAACATGGAAGGGGCTGGCGGAAAGGTTATGCCAGCGGCAAAGAGATATAAAACGGTTTCCTTATTGTTTTGAATTCATGAAATTGTGTACAATTGTGTAGAGATGTTTATACTTTATAAAATATCGGTTTTTTAATTAATTGTTTTTAATGTATTATATAGTACATGTCCATAATAAACAAATTATAAAATGAAATAATATTTAAAAAATATGAAAAATAAATTTACGTAAAAAAAATGAAAAATACACTCTCTAATCACTATTATAAACATAAATTCATTTTTTAAATTCATTCTAAGGGTGTATAGTTTCGAGTTTTGACAAACTGAATCATGAAATCTAGTTACCCACATTGCAAACTCAAACCCATCTCTAATTTTTAGTTGTAGTTTCACCTTCACATAGGCAAGTACAACAATTGTGTTTGAAACTAATCCTACGTGTCAACTTTTCATTAGTTCAATGAACTGCATAGTCCAAATCTCAAATCCACGTGTCAACTTATATTGCCATCAAAAGATCAAATAGTTACTTATTGTGGGCCAGTTAACTCAATACTTGCTATTATCGGGTTGAATAATGTTACATGGGGATCCTTTATTTTCATACACCCCATTTATTAAGAAAAGAAAAATGGAGATGATAGAGAAAATGTGTTTGTGTCAAGTCCACATGGCTACGTGTCAGATTTTTTTGTGGGTGTCAAAGGGTGTATTGTCACCTAAGGATGTCTATGTATCATAGCTCTATTGAATAACTTTCCATTTATGAAGTTTTATAAGCCGTTAAGGTATTGATCTTCAAGGAAAAAACTGAACCACTTCTAAATGAAGATTAGGAAAACAAAATACTAGTATTCCATGAATGATTTATATCAAACTTGAAGCTTTGTCGAATTTCTTGAAAAACTCTTATTAATAAGAACTAAACTTTTCTTAAAAATAAGTAAAAACTAAACTTAGAAGATCCATATTTTTCGATAGTTTAAAATGTATGAATTATATTAGAGAGGGATATTGGTGAATAGAAACCCCACATTTTTCATAGTGTAAAATCAATTTTTGCAAAAATTGTTATGACGATTATGTGTGTCATAATATCATATGAAGTTGCAAAGGATATTGCAAACAAATGAACTTTTTTTTAGATAAAACAAGAGTATGAACTTGCGTCAAAGTAGTAAAAGACATCCAACTAGGTTGACACCTCCAGAGTCACGAATCTCTTACAACTTACAAGCATATTCAAAAATTTATTAATAAAAGAGAAAGAAATACAAAGAGTTGGGGGTTGTGTCATACCCAAGGAAAAAAAGAAAGACAAGTAGAACATAAAGAAGTTAGGGAATCGGGAATTTGGCAATTCTAGGTGATCTCTAAAAAATGTACATCGCTTAAAAACTAAAGGAATTTCTTCATCCATCAAATGTTCTCCAACCATAACATCCTCAACCGGAGAAGAAGGAATGACAATGCAACACCCGAAATGCTACAAAAGAGAAACTTCATTAGTAATGTTTGATATGCTCACCCTTGTATCAGGTATTGTATTTGATATTCGGAATTTTGGACTTCATCTTCTTTCGGTGACTACATGTAAGGTGTGAAATTTATGTCAACCAAAAACTTCAGCATTATCAACATTTTCTTCAGCGTTTTTAATTCCTAGAGTAAAAATTTTCCCAAATAATTTATGTGATTGAGATGGTCAAACATAGGAACTAAGATAAAGAAGAATACTAATCTCAATCACATAAATATCAATCAATTTATGTGATCGAGATTGTCAACAAATACAATGCTTATTTACTAAGTTGATTAATATTTATGAACTATGAACATGGTAACTGAATTAACCAAACTTTTCAAAAATCAATAAGTTTTACCAAGTTGCTTCAGATTAAATATAGATTTGTGGACAAAAAGAATTTCAGAACCCTTCTGCCTAAGGAAAAGTGATTGTAGTTGAATGCATAGTTCCATTAGTTCCGGACTCTAACTTGGTCTCAAAGTCCGTTATTCAAATGGATATTATCATATTGTGTCATACCGGAGGGAAAATGAGAGAAAAGAAGAAGAATTTGAGGATTTGGCTAAAGGAACATGATTTCAAGGATTCCAAATTGCATCTTGTGCTTCCAACATTTACGTCAGGGAAATTCTTAAGAATGCTTAATTTGTTATCTTATTCATAACTTGTTATATTAAGAATGACAATGCAACACAAGAAAATTGGTTCTATTTGTAAAACTTTATTGGAATGTCAAGTACTTTTTTTATAAGAAAATTATATTAATGTGAATAAAGGGGGTACTTACAGCTCATTACAATTCGACATAATCTCACACTTTGAAGACAAAAAGTGGATTATTCCACCAATTTGAAAACTATATTTTTGTTTCTACCCTCCCTACAAAGTACAAATGAACGAAGTCGAAAAGAGGTGTTTTACACGACCTACCGGCTCTAATATTCGCCACTTTTCCATTAAGAAAACATTGTTTTGTTCCAACCAAATGAACCAAAATGTTGTTAGCCAAATCAAGTGATATCTATTTTTTCTACTCTTTGTCAAGTACTTAATTTTCCATATAGACGTTTGTATTCATGATTTTTGCATCTTGAACCTACGAGTTCTTTACCATTTATGTTTAGTAATGAACATGTTATTCTTTCTACACTACTTTTTCTCCTCATACTGCATGATCTGTGGTCAGCTACCGGAATATATTAGAAATTCAATACATCATGGCTCTATCTTTTAGACAAATTCAAACCGAGACAACAACGAAGTACAGAACAAGAGCAGAGAAAACAATAACTTCAATCAAATTTTTCTCTGAATAATAATTGGAGAAAGAAGCATTGTCATTTCGAAAGCTCAAGTTAGGGTGAAAAGCAAGATTTCAATTCTTTTGAGGTTTTCATTGAAAAATGGATAAATGTGTTGTGTTCTGCTTGAGTTTTTAGCAACAGTGTTGCTAAGTTTGTTTTTTCCATTGGATCAATATGTAGGAATTTTAAGTGGTTAATTATTTATTTTAAAGTATCATTATAATTATCATATTAATTATTTATTTTAATTGATTCATTTGTCTCCTACACGTTTCTTTTAGTGCATATTTGCTTAGTCAAACACCTTGCCATTAACTTACCGTTTCAATCCTAAATTATAGCTTGACCGTTTTGCTTCATAAAAGATTGCAACGTATATCAACCAAGGGTATATATATTTATATATATAGAGAGAAAAACGGTGTGAATAAGGAAGAACGGAGTCCATGAGAGAACAAACATATTATGTGCTTTCATCTCTTCTTTTCATTTTGGTTTCAATAACAAAGATAAATTAAGTTTCATCGAGCATCCAAAAAATAGTTCATGAGACCTTGCTAATTCACGTGCGGTCTGATTAAGAAGTGACTGTTGTATCTTGGGAGTATTAGCTATGAGACCTACTGCATCGGGTGATCCATCCGGGGTTGGCGAAATACTCTTAGTGCTTCGTGCACGCCTCAGTCAATAATCGATAAGTTTATTTATTCTCTATTCTATTGTATTTAGAGTTCTATTAATTTGATGCTAATATTTATTGTTGTTTATTACCTTATAATAATTCTATGTCTAATTTTTCCAACACAATAATCTATTCATACTTTTCATTTAATCTAATAATAAAATTTATTAATCCAATAGCGAAAATAACCGTATGTATGACACAAAACTTGTCTCTCTCGTGCACCATAGACTTGGTCTTTTTAATTCTAAAATTTGCTTTTCATTAATGGAATTATTGTAAAAAAAATTATGTTATGCTTGCTATGTAATGTTAAGGCCACCCCACATATTGGTTTTGATTTAATACCAAGTTTTCATTGATTGCATTGTTGTAAAAAATTTATGACATACTCTTTCTGTTTTCAAACATATTGTTTTTAAGGTGACATCGATCTATGATGGGTGAGGGATGTTTTTTTTTTCCATCATGGGAAACAAAAAGTTGACCGGTCACAAGAGATATGCATAATTCGTATCCTGGCTATATAATCGTGATGAAGAAATTGAATCCCAAGAGATTAAGTCATTATTCTTGACCAAATTGGTTAGAGCGGATATAAGTTCAATAAATGTCTGGTTAATGCATTTTATAACGTCGAGTTTCTGTTTAATGCAATTTCAAATGTCGGGTTTCTACGCATAAACAGGGACCAGAGCTTTTTTTTTTTACGGATGGGTACTACCGAGTTCTTCAAAGACATTGCAGTTAGGGGTGTTCATGGTTTGAATCCAAACCAAAACCAAACCAAATTTTAGTTTCAGTTTGGTCTCTAAAACCTCTTATCTAAACCAGTTCGGATATGGTTTGAAACCGGTTTGGATCCAGTTCAAATCCGGTTTGTCATAAAATCCGGTTTCTCTTCCGAAACCAGTTTTATAAAATCCGGTCTGGCGTAACCAGTTTGTCTTCAAAGACATTGCAATTTGCAGTGTTTCAAAACTTAATTCACATTGACCTTACGATTTTATGGTTGGGATGGGGCAGGAGAATTGCTCATGAGTTGTCCCAAACTTCAAATTATTTTTAGGCAAAAGGTTTGTGGACCACTAGAGTAGTATGTTTTTGTATGTACTTTAAAATGATGTATATTTTAATAAATGCTATTTCGATCCACTTCACAGTGGAGCACGAGCTTATCCATCTATTGGGACTACCCATTTTCAGTTTTTTAATGTGTTTCGTTTCACCTAAGATCATTTACTATCCTAAACTTCCAAGGCTTTGAAAGTGATCTTAGATTTGCGTCATATATTCTACTGAATGCAAGGTTTTTACAAGTCATGAGAATTGATATTTCTAGTAGCTTCACAAAGTGTAAAATTAAAACCAATAGTGTAGTTTTATTAGCTGGAAATGACAACAATAGAGTTAGTATACAAATCAAAATTTCTTTTATTAAAAAAAATTAATTTCGGATAACTTTCTGCAGGAGTGAAACTACCATTTTGGTGGGTTACTTGGTATCATCGACGTGTAGAAGAGTTTAGTATTTTAAAGAAGTTAAAAACATATTTTTGTATGTTAGTAGACAAAACAAATTCGTCATCGTGAGTTTACCTTAGTTGGTAGAGACAATATATAATATATGTAAGTTCTGGGTTCAAATCCTAAAAAAAAAAAGACAAAACAAATTCAATATTTTTTTTAAAAGAGTACACAACTTCCTTTTAATTCCATGTCAATGTTCCCTAAAAAAAAGTCCATGTCGATGATAGTATAAGGTACGAGGTTCGAATCCCAGACACTACAAAAAAAATAGAAAAATGCACGATGAACGATAAATTGAAAAGAAAGGCTTGGATGATCAAAACAATTAGACAAGATATTTAGACAAACTCACGTATTTGAAAAAGAGAGAAAAAAAATTCAATAATGAACATTGAGTAAATAATTAAATGATATGTTTTTTAGCGAGTGTGTCCAAATATTCTTTTCAAATCATATTGACTAGAAAGAAATATTCTTCTCCATTGTTTTTTTTTTTTTACAATGTTTGGTTTAGTTTTCTTCTTCTTCTCCATTGTTTGAAATGCACAATTTTATTTGTTTTAACTGATTTTAAATTTTGGTTGTTTATTAAATATTAAATAGTTTTAGAAATTCACAATTTTTTTTTGTTATTCACTTAGACAAACCTATCATCATGTTTTTTTTTGGACATAAATCTTCATATTTTGTATTAATGTCTTGTATAAAATGTGTACTTATAAGTTAAGATATTTTAGGTGTTAGGCATTCTTTTTGTGTTTTATGTCATGGTTGAATCTTAAATTTGTGGTTGCTTCAAGAATTAGTAACATTTTAAGTTTTGGGAAGGAGTCTAGAGAACAAGAATTAAGAAGATCACAAACGTCTCAAATATATTTAAATAGTTTTAAAAATTCACAATTTTTTTGTTAAGGGACTCACATAGACAAACCAATCATCATGTTTTGTTTTGGACAAAAAACATCGTATTTTGTATTAAGTATAAAATGAGTACTTATAAGTTAAAATATTTTAGGAGTTAGGCATTCTTTTTGTGTTTTATGTCATGGCTGAATCTTAAATTTGGGTTTGCTTATGGAACTATTAACATTTTAAGTTTGGGGGTAATTGTACTAGAGAACAGGAACTAAGAAGATCACAAAGATCTCAAATATATATAAAAAAGATAGAAAATGTAAATTGAATCTTCTAAAACCAATTTGCAAGACAAAAAAGAGAAAAAAAAATGTTTTGAAGACAAAATGTTGTGAAAATAGTGATCTACATTTTCAGTTTAGTTCTCTAGTGCTCTTCTTTTGTATGGTGTGGGTGTCACTTTATCAAAACAGTAGAAAAATGCTTAAATCCATGTTTGTTCTATTGAACCTATACTTTCCAAAAAAATATCCCACCTATACTAAGCCCCATTATAACCCTAAAAGTCCTTGAAAGTGTGTACTATAATATTAATTTTGATTGACAAATAACAAACTTTTCAAACGTATGATAATATGGTTGACTTAAATGTCGATTGTGGGCTCCCTTTACTAATATTATAATGCTAGAAGTTGTGGAAATGAATGTTTGGTTAAGCAAGCTAGCTCTTGTTAAGAAGATGAACTTTGATACTACACTTGGTAAGGTAATGTGTTATTTTACCACCAATGGTAATTTATAAGTGAATTTCTTGATGACAAGGAATGATGCATGTTTGGGGTTATGATGACATGTTGTCATATGATGTTTTTCAGTTAGTTTTTATGCATTTTAGTTTAGTTTTTAGCAATTTTTGATAGCTTGGAGTTAAAGATTTCAAGAAGATCAATGGTTCTGCCTGATAAAATCATATCATGATTTTCAGTCCAGATTGAAGCATTTTCTATTATCTAGCAAATCATGGCACGATTTATAACATCGTGACACGATTTTGGGAGGGCTAGATTAGGAATTTGAATTTAATATTGTGACACGACTTTTGGCATCGTGACACGATTTTTAGCATTACAGAGCCCAGTCTATGAAAGATAAACTCGTTTCTGAATCAATGGTTCAATTTTTTTGGATTTGAAAGACATGTTTCGAAGCAAGGAACTCAAGATCTTGCAGTGGCTTGTCATCCAACTCATAGTTGATCCTATTTCAAGTAATGTCGTCTTCTTTAAACTTAGTTATTTGTGTTTTAGCCATGAGTAACTAATTCTTCCATTGATTAGGTCTTTAGATGAACTTGTATGAAACTGTTGGAAACACGTAAACTATGAAACATTGTTCAATATAATGCAATTTTAGTTTTATTCAGAATTATTTGTTCTTAATACTTTTTGTATATTGATCTTATAGTAAATGATTTCAAATATCAATTGACTATTGATACTAGCTATTCAATTGAAACTAATAATTTCGATTAATTTAGCGGATCAGTCTAGAGATAATGGATTGTTAGGTTATGACATATAAATTAACGTTCTTAGAAAACCTTACACAGTTACAGACTCATCTAAGAAATTAAGATGTTGTAGCTTTAGAAGAGGGTTATGATTCAAAGGATTGATCTGAACCATTTTGTTAATTTATCGTAAAACTAGAAGAACATTTGTAGATAATAGGTGCAATTTACTGAACAGTGAGGACAAGGGATTCGAAAGACCTGATCATAGTTCCTTAAATTTTGTTACCAACTTTTATCTTAAATTTGCTTTTAGTTTATGTGTTAATACCAAACCAATTGCCTTGTACAACCCCCATTTTAACACATCCTTAATAATAACAACATTGCCAAGTAGAAAATTGAAACATCCCTTGTGGAGATGTATCTTATAAATATTATTTCTTTGATACATTTTTCGTATGTTTGCTAAAAGCCTATCAAGGGTGATAGCCTATTTTAGAAAACTTAATATATTTCGTCATATTTGCTGCTTTGTCATTATATACTATTAACCTGCATGTTGTATTTTTGTTCCCATAATCAACTTTTTTCGATTTTATCAATTTTGAATTTTGTTCCCGCAATCAACTTTTTTGATTTTAACAGTTTTGCATTTGTGTTGTTCCATTTATTTTACCAATTTAAATGAATGAATATTATTTTATTTCTTTAAAAAAAGTCTCTAATTGTTTTTAGCACCGTACAAGAATTAGAATAAATATCTAATTTGGTCACTCACAACTCAGCCATAGCTCAATTCAGTCTATTACAAAAATATATTCAAATTAGTCATTAACATTTTCTTACATGAGACAAATAATCTCTAACAAATTTACAACATAGTAACTAATTTGTCTTCTATATGCAAATGTTAGAGTTAATTTATATGTTGTATATTTTTTTCCCGAATTTGATTGATGATAAATTGTAAGTGGCTAAATTGAGTCTTTAATCTAAAAATTGATTGAATAATTTTTTTTACGAAAAAGAATTAATTAAACACTAAGATACACGTGTTAATCAAAATTTGTTATACTTGTCAAAAAAATAAAATCAAAATTTGTTATGGTTATCGTTTTATATACAAAAAAAAAAAATGCTTACCCTTTGTTTTATTTTTGACAGAGTATATTCAAACCCTAATAAGTTATCCAGCGAAAGCAGTGCTTTATAAAACGTGAACGAACCCTAACGGTGGTTCAGGCAGTGAAGTTAGTGTAGTGTAGCCATTCTATCTTTCTGAACAACAATGGTTACTCGACGATTAACTCAGGTAGTGGTAAGTAGTGACGATTCAAAGCTTCCTTCCAGGGAAGAGCATGATGATGAAGAGAAGGAGAAACAATCCAGCAAAGAAGAAGAAGAATTACTGGTGGAGAACCCTAAACCAATTGGCGAACCGGTTAAGGTTTCAAAAGAAGGAAAACAATATTTCCACTCATTCGAATTTGGTGGAAAACAATTCACAATCGTATATCATCTCTTCCCTCCTTTTTTATTTTTTATTTTATTTTTATTTTTTCCATTTATTTTTAATTAATATAGATATTGCTACCAATTTTATATATTAGAACTAGTACAGCGTGAATTTCGTTTATTTTATCATTATCAATATTATCATATGATTTTATCATTGATAATGATGTTTTTTTTTGTGTGTATAGTGACTGTAAAATGTTTCTGCAGGATGACACTGTGCTTCTTGCGCCTGATATTGGAGATACAATGGCGTCTGTCGCAATTATTAAGGTGAATTCTTTGTCAAATATATTACCCATGCCTTGTTTTTAAGATATATGTGACCTATTCTTTGTTTTCAAGATATGTTGGCACATTGAAGTTCTATGACACTAGATGTATGCTGTTATGATAATCAAGTTTGTGATCATATTCTGGGTATGCTGTTATACATTGGAGAATATGTAATGACTGATCTAGAAGAAATTTGAGTGATAGTGATATACAATATATTCCCTTTATAAAGATTTCTTTACACTATCAATCAATCATAAATTTTCACAACATTAAAAATGTTAGCTTTAATTCTAAGAGATTAATTTCTATGTACTAACAGTGATATCGTAAGTTAGTTCCTAAAATATCTTCAAAAATACGTACATGACATGATTTGATTGGATGAATGTGTAAAAAAGGTTTACACTGTCAGATGTATACAAATTAAACTCTAATAATTCTAACTATCTTAAAAATCGCACAAGATTATTTGTGATCAGTCTAGAAGATTTTTACATTGTCATTGGCTAATTAAATTATTTACAATATTGTAGAGTTATACACCTTTCCTTTTTCTGATTTCTAGGGATATTTTTCTGTTAGGACATTACACAATTCCCAAATGACAGCTTGATGATCTCAGCGCAGCAATTATACCGTCCAGATAAAGCAGAAAAAAAGGGAGGTGGTAGTTGGAAATCGAATAATAGAGAGTTGTTTTATAGTCTCCACCGAGATGAGTTTCCTGCGGTTACTGTTATGCATAGGTGTGTGGTGCATTTCATTCCCATACACAAACAACTTCCAAAATGTAAGCAACATCCTGGGTTTATAGTGCAAAAGATGTATGACACAAAAGAAATGAAATTATGGAACATAATCGATAAGGACAATCAACTTCAAGAAATTGATGAGCTTGTTCAGAAAACTATTCAACGTCTGGGTGAACTACCTGACATCGAGACTGCTGTGGTGCCGAAGAATTCGCATATTCAAGACCATGATGAGCTTGTTCAGAATACTATTAAACGTCTGGGTGAACTACCTGACATCAAGACTTCAGTGGTGAAGAAGAATTCGCACATTCAAGATCATAAGAAATAACTGGAATTTGTGGACTGTGTGTATTGTAGATTTAGAGACTCTGTTCTCCTAGCTTATTTTTTTGTTTTAATTTCGACATTATTTAACAGCTTCTTGTCTTGTTGATTTCATCTTGTAAGATATTTGGTGATGTTTTTACTTCCTACTGGGTTTGGTTCTTGTGCCCAAGACATTTGTTATCTTTCTTTTTTATCATTTGAATATATTATAGCTTTATAAAAAAAGTAATTATTTTGTTTAGTCAATATAAATTTACTGTTGGTTCAACCTTTATAGTTTTCAACATGTTTCATCAATCTTAACACATTTTAAAATGCTGGTAAAATAAAAGAATAAACTTTTACTTAGATTATATTGATAGCACTGAATCTATGTCTTTGTCATAAATGTGTTCGATCATTAATTTCAGTAATGATGTTTTGAAGGTGGAGTTAGTAAATGAATAGTTGGTACATCTTAAAATGATTCAAGTTTTTAACTAGCTGATCCATGAAATTTTCTCAGTTTGAAGAGAAAGATCATAAAATTCAAGACGGCTCTCTGTCCAATCTATTTCTCATATGCATGCCTCTTCATGGAAATGAAATTGAAGGTCAATTATGGTTTAGTTTTCCTAATGTATGCATTATTCGGTCTGCCATTAGTTACCTCTGATTATTTAGTTTAATGCTACCAATGGATTTCAATCCTCAAATATTATTTTCCCTCCGGAGATATAGATTTTCAATTTTGTATTTGGTATGTAGTTAGTAGTTTTTTTTTTGTTAACAAGTGGTATGTAGTTAATAGTAAGAAATGGAATTTAGTAATTAGTTACTAGTTTGTGAATGCCTATAAATAGGCTTGATGAAATCAGTTGCATTAACTTTTCCAACATGGTCTGCTATTACTTTTGTCTAATTCAAAATTTAGTGCTTCCTATGATTCAGTTCTCTAAGTTTCGCATTGTCATTCCAAGATCCGCTGGGGACTCTATCAAACCACTTGGGCCACGGTCAAGATGTATAGTTTTGGACTTGAATGAGTGTGCTGAGAGTCGCATATTGGATGAGATATATATGGCCTAAAAATGTGTTTATATGTGAGAGGTCTCCTTCACCTTAATTGTCGGTAATACCACACTTGCGTTTAACTCTTCTATTCGGAGTGAGGATTAACATTGTCAGTAATGATCAAGTTAGTTTATTTAAAGAGTTTTGACCTCAGTTTAAGTATTGAAAATTGCTTCATTTATATTTTCGACATTATAGAGGAATGAAGTATTCACTTGGCTAGATGCTACTCATTCTCCCACACAACAGGTTTTTCAATCTTGATGTCATTTCCTGTTGGCTGATTATATGAAATGTAATATTATAAACCAAAAATAGGTATCTAAAAAAATAGGGAAGAATAAGGTGAATGCTCACAGGTTGTAACTCCTCAAGACGGTGACAGAAAGCGAGAACATGAACAATAATCACGCATAAACAGATGTTACAAAAACACGCGAAGACGGAAAACTTAGCAAGAAGTGACACAAAGAACGCGTAGAAACAGAACTGAAATCACTCAATAAATATGACCCTTTGCCTAAAGGAATTCAGCTGCTATTGTTATTCCAATATTCCAATATGTAATAGAGGACTCTGCTTTTTCTCACTTATGTTATGTATGTTATTGGTATCAGTAAAATTTATAACTAAAACCAGTGGCCATGAATTAAAAAAAAAATCATACTTTGCTTTAGACCAATTTATAGGTATTTAGGTCAATTTTCAAATGCAATGATAAAAGAAGTGAAATAGATCAAAAAGGGTTGTATGTCCCTTTTATTTTAGTATATACATGAAGTAGCATACGTTTAGAACCGTTCAATTGGCTCAAAAAACACAGTATAACATATAACATTTCGTTGAATACCATATAACATTTCGATGAAAGGAACTGTTCGATGAATACCATATAACATTTGGAGATGTCGAGCAGAACCAATTCCTAATATACATATCTTAATCCTCGGTATAACATTTATACTAGCTTCTCCCATTTTCTCCGTGCACATCTGCACAATCACCTTCTGGTGAATATCAATACTCAAGTCCATCACCCACACACACACACACACACACACAAATGGTGTCTATCATCTTCCATTCCAATAACCTGATCGTAAGGTATGATGCTAAATCTGGCAGGGTAGTTGGACCCCTTCTCTGCTATTAGACACAAACATTTAAGTCAGATTCGACTCTGGTTGGTACAATGAGATGTAGGAGTGGACAAAAAATTAATATCCGACCAAAATCTAGGATAACTGTAACAGAAACCTGTTTTGCGACAAACCTGTTCTGCAACCGGATTTGGCCAGGCTTCGGGCAGCCAGATGATAAAATGTGACTTAAATACAGTTTAATTCAGACTGAACCAGTTTAGTAAATGGAATCCAGTATTGTTGAGCCTGTTCGATGTACAAAAATATTTACCTATTGTAGTAGCTAACCAAAGAGAGAATGTGAGTGAAGACAAATCACAATTTAAGTCTTGGTTACTCCTAAAACTGTCCAATGTCTAAATTGCACATCCCTTGTCTTGTCAATTGTCATGTTTCAAAGTTCATACTTCAAGGAACATACTCAATTTTCAAGCAAAATCTATCCTTTACGTGAGGTTATGTATCCCTTTCAAGCTAATTGGGAATTGTTGACATGTTAGAAACAATAGAAGTCACAAAAAGGTAATTTATAATTCTAAGACTTTTATTCGAGATTAAGAATACATCAAACCATTACTTGCTACTATTTCTATAAAAGATACAGACTGACCAAAAGAAACAAGAGATTTGATAGAAGATACATTTGATCATTGAATTCCAAACAAAACAGTGACAGAAATAATATAAAGTCTCATATCGTGCATCCCATGGCACAAACTATGTCTCTAATGTTTTGTTATATTTTTTTTGACAAGAATGTTTTGTTATATTCAGTAACTATATTTTTTTTTTCAATTACATTATTTGTTAGTTACTTTTATTTTTGTTATATCTAATGCTGCTAATGCAACTATATTGAGTTGCATTTTACTTATCTGTAACAATGAGCTCATACTATACTAGCCTCTCATTTTCTTTGTGCACATTTTCTAATACTTCCTCACCAATTTAATACTAAAAAAGAATCTCAAAACCCAACGTATTAAATGGAAATCATGTTACTGTTTATTATTGACTTGTTCAAATCAGCACTCCATTCTCATGTTTTAAATCAAAGACCAAGTTAAAGGGTATGATCAATAACAAACAATTTCACACAACCTTTTCGAATCAGATATAACCCAACATGAAATAAAAAATGATAGGAAAATCATTTAGAGTTCTTGCTTGATTCGTGTTCCTACATGATTACCGCTTTACTCATCACCAACGATGTGTTGTTCACCCAAGTTCATTTCCATCCATCGCTCAAATCCATGATATAAAATGATTTGAGAGATGGATGGAAATGAACAACAAGTTCATTTACACCGGTGACAAAAAATTCGGAGAGATTTCAGTGACTTGCCAACAATCTAAGAAGATCAATCTCTCAAAAACACACCAATGCAACTAATTAGAATTGATTCTCTGGCCATAATTGAGAAAAAACCAGAGGCAGCACCAAGATGAAGGTAAAGGTAATATCTTAAGCGACCCATCTGATCTGGATGCGATAAAGGTAATATCTTACCCACTTCACTCCTTTTTTAACCCAAACTATCCTCCCAATTCTATAATCATTAAACCCACTCAACTACACTATCCCGTTTACACTGTTGGCTCGTGCAATGGGATCCTTTGTTTTTGGAAAAAGACTTCGTGATAATCCCGATGATATCTTTTTACGGAACCCTTCCCTAAGAAACTTCAAAATATTGATAGCTCCAAAATATTCACAAGAATATGGCCCTACCGTATATGGCTTTGGGTATGATCATGTAAACAATGTTTACAAGCTGCTTGCTATTTCTTTCGATAAGAGTTTCAAGTGAGATCTATTTTTTCTACTCTTTGTCAAGTACTTAATTTTCCATATAGACGTCTGTTTTCATGATTTTTGCATCTTTGAACCTACGAGTTCTTTACCATTTATGTTTATAGTAATGAATATATAAGAAATTCAATACATCATGGCTCTATCTTTTAGACAAATTCAAACCGAGACAACAACGAAGTACAGAACAAGAGAAGAGAAAACAATAACTTCAATCAAATTTTTCTCTGAATAATAATTGGAGAAAGAAGCATTGTCATTTCGAAAGCTCAAGTTAGGGTGAAAAGCAAGATTTCAATTCTTTTGAAGGTTTTCATTGAAAAATGGATAAATGTGTTGTGTTCTGCTTGAGTTTTTAGCAACAGTGTTGCTAGATACCCTTCAACTGTGCCTAATGTTTTTTAGTGTCTTTTTAGCTAAAAACAAAACTAAGTGATCGTAGTTCAATTGGTTTGAGCTAAATGTTAAGTAGTTAGAGGTCTAGGATTCAAGCCTTAGCAAGGATAAAAAAACCAACATAACAATTAATTTGAGATTAAAAAAAAAGACTAAGTAATGGTTGATGTAATAGGGATAGAATGCCTTGTGGTAGAAGAGAGAATCAAGTTACTCTATAACATAGATTGGTCAAATCCATATGACCCTACTTCTTCTTTTTTATCTTTCATTATTATTTTCTTTAATTATATTTTCTTTCATTATTATTTTCTTCTTTTGCTATATTTCTCTTGTAAATGAAGATAAGAGGATAAATGAGGCTTATATTTTTGTTTTTGACACATCCTTACAATTTGAGAAGTCTATGAAAAATGGCAGTTCATACAAGTATATATGCTTTAACCCTCATCTTCGAATATTTCCATTATGGAGATATACATATACACTATGAAACCAATCCCTAAGATAATATATGTGATAATTTCCATGACATACAGAAAACCATTCCTTTCAGAATTACCATTGCCATTGGACCCGCCACCGCCACTGCTGAATATTCCCCTTCCTCCTCCTCCCTTTCCACCTCCACCTCCGCCTCCTCCACCGCCACCTGCGGATCCTAAAATCCTAAAGAAAGTAGTTTGTTTATATATTAGGTATTAAATGTATCTAAAAAGTAGTTTGTTGATTATAAATATGACCAAAAGAGTATTTCGTATATACAGACTTGTTCATGGTTGGCCAACATCAGATATTGTCCATTTCTTCTAACTATTACTTATGCTTAATGCTTATTTAATACTACATTAATCAAATGACGTATTTGTAAGGCAATATTACTTTCTTGAATAATAAGGCAGTAATTGATGCATGTAGCTAGGTGTAAAATTCCAAGTGAAGACACAAATAACGTCATATAGTATTGAGAATGAGAATGAGACAAATATAAGTGAGAACAAAAATCAAATACATAAACCCAAAATTCAAGGAATTGAAGATACAAACGCTGGATAAATATTACAAGAAACTTCCCACTCACTCTCTTCTAAACTTCAAAGTTCTTGTAATATCAACTATCTAAGTCAATACCCAACATTACTATCAATTACAAGTTATTGAAATTTTACCAATTAGCAAACAACAAATGTGAATAATCATCCCCCTATCTTGAATGTTAAGAGTCCCACGTTATGGGACTCTTAACATTGAACAAAATGAAACTACTAATAGCCTACTACACCAACTTAAAACGAGATGAAAATATTCTAATATTCCAACACTAATAGACTAATAAGTTTTTTGAGTGTGAACTTGTGATTTTCGGAGAGCTGCTCCAGGTTTTAGAGAGTCCAACCTTCTCTGAAGGTGTAAAGTTTTAGGTCTGGAGCCAGTGGTGTTTTCAGGACCCTGAGTCGGGAGGTTCAAACTTTTGAACTTTAGTTAATCTATACTATATATAAAAGAAAATACATTTTTAGCTGGCTTTTTCCCTTCTTAATTTTACCTTCCATTTAAATTATTTTATTTACTATTTTATCCTTTTTATAATACTACTTAAATTATTAACTAAAAAATTAGTTAATATACCATTAAAATAGAAACCACCTCACTATAATAGAACAATATTATCGATAACAATATATAAGGGGAATGAGAAATTTTGGGCGAGATTTTTTATTATTCCAATTATACCCCTAAATAAATTCTCCTGTAATAATGATATATTGCTAATGTCAGTGAAAAAATAAGATTGTAAACGTCATAAACATCTATACATATAATTTTAATCAAAATACTAACTAACTTTAAATAAATTCTACAAGGGTTTTATTATTAATCATTCTTGTTCTCGAATCCATTAAAATCTCAAAACAATTCAGAACATGGGTTCTAGACATTGGACTTCATGCTTTTGCGTTTGGGAGAAAATTAAAAACAAGAAAATAAAGGGTGTGAGTTTTGGTTTCATCTCAAGGTGAATGTATTCTCTTGACAGTTGCTTCACGAAAGGATTTCAACTTGACATATTCTCTTTTTAGAAGCATTATAGTTGATTCTGATGGTATTGTTTATGTTTTTTGTAATGAGCATCTAGAGTCAATTTATCTCATTTTTATTAGATATCCTTTTTTAAGCCAGATTTTGTATCATGTGTATTATACAAAAAACTCTATGTAGAATATTCCAACACAACATATTTATCAGTTTCCACGAGAAAAATATATTCACTAGCCTAATACTCTACCTCTGTTACTGGTATGACTGTGCTAAAGGATTATGCTTAAGCGCACGACACTATTTGTCGTCACACAGGCACGAAGTACTGAACCTTACGATTTCTTTTATGATTTTATTTTTTATTTTTTTAACTTTTAGTTTTTGTTTGCCTTTGTTGATTTTTTTTTTTTAACTTACAAATATTTACAAACATTTTTCTTGACAAATATTTACAAACATATTACTTACCTACATTTTCTACTTTATGTTTTCCAATTCAATTTTAATTTTATAGATAAATATTTCATCAACAACATTAAATATTAAATAAGTCAAATTTGTTTCAAATTAATAATGAATAATACATTTATGGACTATAATTTAGAGAGCGATAGATTTAGACCTACCAACTTAACAACAAACGTTCACATAAACACTTTGTTAACTCAATTTGATGAAAAAAAAAGGTTAATGGCTCATACATTTTCATGACTTAAAGGACTAAATACATACTTTTACAGACATAAAGAATTAATTTAAAACTAAAAAAACTAAAATGACTAATCCATAAAAATGTTAAATTTAAAGAATTCCGTGACATATTTGACCTTTTTTATAGGAACAAAATGATCCAGAAAAATTAAAGGAATTAAGAAAAAAAATAAAATTAAAACAAGTTAAATAACTTCAACTAAACTAATTGAATAAAACTATCTACAGATTTTTTTTTTCTTTGAAAAGCTGCTAAATCAGAGTTATTTTTATAAGGTCAAATCAACTAATTCGTGTGCCATATAGCACCGCTCTTGTGCTAAATAGTGATCTCTAACTAATGATATGATAAATCTAAAGGATTTTAATCGTTGTTTATGTGGTTCATCAGTGAAGGACTTATTAAATACTTCACCATATAATTCACCATTTTAAAAGTATTATTTAAAATAGAAATTGTTTTGAATTCACAAAAATCATATGAAAAAAATTATATATTTAAAATTTACTCGGACTCGAGTTTTATACGAGTTCTCTAAAAATAAAAATAAAATATTTTGCACAGAGTGTCAACTCTAAACTACTAATTTAAGTTAGAATTCAAAATTTTATTTTTAAAAATTTCTCTTCAAGATAGGTTGATTCAATTATGCATATATTATTTTCTCTCTAACAAATTATATATTCTTGTAAAAAAACAAAAAAAACTAATGGACAGAAATAGAATAAGGAAGAGACGAATTTGAATTAAAAAAAAAAGTAAACTTTCATTGATTTGAAGAAACATAAAATTACAATGTCAATTGTACTCGAAAAAAAGAAAAACAAATTACAGTGGCAAAAAAAATTGAAATATGCCATCAAATCAAATTTCCCTAAAAATCCTTCCAACGGTACAGTTCTTCACCATGCTTCCACCAACTCATACCTAGGCCGTCTCCTTTTAAAATGTCGATCATCGTCGTCGCTGTCTTCATTTTTTCTCACTTCGTAATAACCGTTTGATGTTGCGGAAGAACGTGGTCGTTTGCATGAACGTGGTGGCTCTTCTTGCATAGGTCGATCTGGAGATGGTCTTTGATGATGCAAATTGGGATAGCCATTTGATGACTTCTGCAAAAACCCATTTGGCACATTTGTTATTCTGACCCGTCATCAAATTAAATCAAAAACAATAATATATATACTCTGGCAAAAACAAGGAATATTTAATATATTCTAAAAGCAACTTTAAAATCACCAATTTAGATAGTTTATTGTACATGACTAGTTTTTACTATTTTATTATTCATGTGTTTTTACATGAATAGTTTATGGTATCATTTTGACTTTAAATAAAATATTACAATATTTGAAATAACTCATTTAGAAATCATAGTAGACCAAATCATTAATTAATCACATTATTGTCACACACAAAAAAAAAAACTCATGGGTTGCTACATTTGGTTTACTTAGTTTAACCGTTAACGCACACATCCAACCTCATGTACACTAAAATTTGAAGGGAGAAAACTAATGATGGAAAATAGTTAAGTTGTGTGTAAGATACCAAAAACGTCGTAATTAGTTGATATATGGAAGAACACTTAGATTCAAAGGGGGGAATCAATTATGGTACAAAAAGATGGTGGAATAAAGAAATGTAATATGGTATTGAGACTTCGGTCTCCTTTGGATTAGGATAATTTTAAGCAGCTTACATAAATAAATAACTTTTTATTCATGCATTATTCATAAGTTTGTAAATGTAGTTTACGCAAAAACAATTTATGAAGATAGGACTTAAGAATAATACATAAAAACTTATTTATTTGCGTAACTTGTTTTTCCATAAACTCAAAATAAGCTTAATCCAAAGAGGCCCTTTGTAGTTTTGTGGGTGCAAAAAAGAGGTTGGGCACAAGCTTACACCATGAAAGAAAGACATGGAAGATGACGTAGGGAGCCTGAACGTAACGCAAGGGACAAAGAAAACTCAGACTAGGAGAAAAGTTTGAAAGTTTTTACAATTTGATTAACTTGTGAGATAACTTCTCTTTTAAAAATAAAAAAGACATTCTATCCATCGAAATCATAGTACTGGCCATGGCAACCTCAGATTTGCAGCATAAAAAGATTTAAACTTAGGAAACTCACTTGTCAGACAAGTAATATCAAGTTATCCAAAATCAGTGAAAATTGATTACCATCCGGACCATGTACAGAAAAACATGGTTTGAATAAAATGGTCACGAGAGAGATTTTGAAACAGAGAATCAAGATTTTATAACAGCACTGCACCATTAGCATATGCAGCAATGCAGTTATCCAATATTTCATCATCAACGTTTTCTTTTAACCATTAGTTGCTGTTGACCATAAAATAGGTGAGACGCCAGAATAGCTCCCTCAACCATTTCGTAAACAACCACACAATATAACTTGATAGATAAATACTATTATCAATAAATGAAGCGAAAAGAAATAACTTCCAAAGACTACTATAATTAAATACAAAAAGATAACAAATGGGATTATCTACTATAATGATGTTCTTTTGCATGCTTGAGGTTTCTGGACAAACGTTTGGTAGAAAACCCACAGAAAATAATAAACGATAGAAAGTGCATACTGTTTTTGGCTTCAACGAAGAAACATCTCCAACATTGCTCACATCTCTACCAAATTCTCGATCTTTGGATAAGTCCCTGTTCCATGTAGTACTTAAACTCATTAAAAACAATAAGACAATAAACTCGGATGAGTCTCAAGCACATCATCCTTTGTGAGAGAGAGAGAGAGAGAGAGAGAGAGAGAGAGAGAGAGAGAGAGAGAGAGAGAGAGAGAGAGAGAGAGAGAGAGAGAGAGAGAGAGAGAGCAGGGAGAAGGGGATGCAATAGCAGGGGAAAGGCTGACGTCATACCTATGAGGTGGATGAACAGGCATCACGTAACCTTGCATACCAAATGGGTCTTGAGACAGACCACCTGCAAATGACATGTCAAAGGGGCCTATACCATAACCCATCATTGGCATTGGAGCAGCATATGGTCCCATAAATCCATCCATACAAGGTTGCATGACATTCCAGTATGAATTATAGCTAAGAGGCATCGGTGGCATCATATAGTTCTCACCCCCAAGGTCATGTGGGGTTTTCCATTGTAAATCTGCATGATAAATAAAGATTGTTCAATGTTATTACTTGACTAAAAACCAATGTATTGCCCTGGTTCACCAAATGTTCCAGCATTATGTAAGGCAGAACTAGAAAAAAAAACAGAATATTTACCATTTGCAGGCATACTGACTTTCTTCTTTTTCTTCTTCTTTCCTGCAAAGTTAATAAATAAAATGACAATGCCCTCAACAGAAAATCGAAAAAGAATGCATAGTTATATAGACATTCTACATTACCTCCGTCTGTGGGGACCAACTTTTGCTGCACTTCTTCCTCAACCAGTTTAGCACTCCCTTGGGAGACTGGTTCCTTCACACTCATAGACTCATGAGTAGCTTCAGATACAACTGCAGCTCTAGGGATCTTTACTTGCTCTGATACCTGCTGTGTAGCAGAGACCTCCTTTTTCTCAGCAGCTATTTCCTGTAT
>Ga0315914_1001572_pt1 | contig 34352 bp, 22 predicted proteins | sample MpolenodulesMG_FD_203920 | JGI IMG/M metagenome (GOLD analysis project Ga0315914, IMG submission 203920) | Medicago polymorpha root nodule microbial communities from Los Angeles, California, United States - elongated nodules | ecosystem: Host-associated > Plants > Roots > Nodule | place: USA...
TTAAAAATATTATTCTTTCTCTTTTAATTTTATAATTTTTTTAATCGGTGAGAAATCATCAAATATTTTTGTTAGGGTAGTAGGAAAAGGAAATTACATTTATGAAGAATATAATGAAAAATTCTAAAAATAGAAGTACAATAAAAAAACGCAATCCAGTCCCTCAAATTGATTCAGCTAGTGTTCCATCTTACTTTTTAAAAATCCATGTAGTCAAGTTGACCTGTACAAGTTGCAGGTAAAAAAGAACATACGATCTCAACCGTCCTCATTATATTATATTAAATCAATGATTCAATTTATATGAGCTTAAGATGGGGAAGTTTTACAATTGCCCCATGCTAAACATGGCCTAATTATAGATGAAAGATATGCACAAAATTATTGTAACTTTTGCATCTTAAATTTAGCTAATCAACAGTTCACACCCTTTCATCCATATCTTTCCCCAATATCAATATCTTCGAGATTTCCTATCTTTATGGAGTAAAAATCTCTTTGATTTTCTCTTTATCTCTCACCTACATTACTTTCTTTCTCCTTTTAACAATGACTTCTTTTTAATCCATCTCTTTCATAAAATACATTAAAATCACCATAATTATAGATGAGGGATAAACACAAAATTATTGGGATTTTGGCGTCTTAAATTTAGCTAATCTGAGTCGCAGTTCACACCTTTTATCCTTTTTGTGGTAAAGGGATTGGATCAATTTGATCTCATTTTCTTAATTAGTAATTGGATGAAATTGAGATTTGCTGACGTGTATACACTAGTAATATTTTTTTGAACAAGTGTGTACACTTGGAGTTGACTAATTGGCACATTAACTATTATTAGTCATTTGAAAGCAAAGAGTCCTTCCTTATATTTATGTTATGTGAGTTCAGAGAAGAGACAGACTGACAGAAAGAGAGAGAGAGAGAGAGAGAGAGTAATGGCTGGTGGAGGATTGACAAATGGAGGTCCAGGCAAAAGAGCTCATCTCTATGAGCACAAATTCACTGCTTATTTTGCCTTTACTTGTATTGTTGGAGCTCTTGGTGGTTCTCTTTTTGGTTATGATCTTGGTGTTTCAGGTATATTAATTCTTCCTTCAATTCAATTGCTGTTTTTATTAATATGAGTCAAAAAATATATATATTCAAGGTTTTTTTATTTTCTCTTAGATTCAATTTTTGTTTAGTTAATGTCCATTTTCATTTTACAGTCAATTCAGATTAACCCAAAGATCCAAAGTGTCTAATGACTTACCTTTCCTTCAATACAGTTGAATGTTTTTGGTATCAACGAGTTTGTCAGAATCACGATGGTAAGTCATTGTGATTTTGGCCAACTCGTTGATAAGAAACATCACTCAATTGATTTTCCTTTCTTATGATCCCAAACATCTTGTTTTTTCTTTCCATGGTTTTTTACTTCTCGCATCACTTGCATAAGGTCATTAGATTCGATTTTTAATATGTTAATGTTGAATTTCATTTTACAGTCTAAAATTATTGGATCCAAATTATCTAATGATATCCTCTTTCTTGTTCATGTACAAATTTTCATTTTGTGAATGTCCATGTTCTTGTTTTTGACAAAAAAGCGCATATTCTTGTTGTTTGTAATCATTGTATTACTGTACATTATGATAATAGATAATAGTACACCACAAATATTTGTATAATTTGATAGTATATTATTTGTGAATAGATTACATATTTTAAGGTTCACATGACGTGTTGAATTCATGACCTGTTCTGAAAATGGACAAAAAGCCAAATACTGCAGACGTACAAGAGAAAAGAAAAAAGGCATTTTTAACTATTTGAGAAAGAGAAAATGAAATTTATGATTACTCTTATGTCCACTTTTCTGGTTGTTTTGGGATATTCCTTGTTTTGTGCATATCCAGAAAATGAAATTTGCACTTTAGGGAACATGAAACAAACACCGCTTCTGTATTGGCTCTTTTATTAATAATTTTTTTGTTGATTATTGTTATTATTACAAAATTTCTCAAAGTTCTTTCCAGAAAGGATATTGGTTACATCCCGCTTATATGTTCGCAAATTATATGTTTGGTATATGCATTATCATATGACAAACTAACTTTGAAAGAAGAAAAATGACTCTAATTTGTATCCCATGTCAAGACTCATGAGCTTAGTCCGTTATAAAATGTAAATCTTCGACAGAAATTGTGAAATTTTAATGTAATTTTCTAATGTAGCAGTGGGCTTACAGTATAAGGTTATTGCTTATGGCTAACTTAATTCAGGAATGACATTCAATTATTCATGCTCATATTGATATTGATGTAAAAAATCGCCAGAAATTTACTCGGTATTTTGTCAGGTGGGGTGACTTCAATGGATGATTTCTTAGAGAAATTCTTCCCGGACGTGTACAGAAAGAAGCACGCACATCTGAAAGAAACTGACTATTGTAAATATGACAACCAAGTGCTGACACTTTTTACATCATCTCTATATTTCTCAGCACTTGTTATGACTTTTTTTGCTTCCTACCTAACAAGAAACAAGGGGAGAAAGGCCACTATCATAGTAGGAGCTCTTAGCTTTCTTATTGGAGCAATTCTCAATGCAGCGGCACAGAACATTCCAACTCTAATCATTGGTAGAGTCTTCCTTGGTGGAGGCATTGGCTTTGGAAATCAAGTAAGTGACATGGATCAAGTTTTATTATGAACCATGTCTTTGTAGCAGCAAATATCAAACCTTAGACTTCATTCATAATATTTTTGCAGCGTTTCAACTCATACCACTGAACTATAAATTGAAAACTATAGTCAACCTATTGACATCTAAATATAAACATAATTGACATAAGTAACTAACAAAACCATGTATTGGAAGAAACTTAGTTGAAAAAGGATAATAAAACTTAATTATTTGAGAAAAAACTGATAGAGCAGTTTGTTCCCTTGTCTAATTGTGCAGGCTGTTCCCTTGTATCTATCTGAAATGGCTCCAGCTAGCAGCCGAGGAGCAGTTAACCAACTGTTTCAGTTCACAACCTGTGCTGGAATCTTAATTGCAAACTTAGTGAACTATTTCACTGACAAAATTCATCCTCATGGCTGGAGAATATCACTTGGTTTGGCAGGTATTCCAGCAGTTCTAATGCTTCTAGGAGGTATTTTTTGTGCGGAGACACCTAACAGCCTTGTGGAGCAAGGAAGGTTGGATGAAGCAAGAAAAGTGTTGGAGAAAGTTAGAGGTACAAAAAATGTTGATGCTGAATTTGAAGATCTAAAAGATGCAAGTGAACTAGCACAAGCTGTGAAGAGTCCATTTAAAGTACTTCTAAAGAGGAAGTACAGACCCCAACTAATAATAGGGGCATTAGGGATTCCAGCATTCCAACAGTTAACAGGAAATAACTCCATTCTCTTCTATGCACCTGTCATCTTCCAGAGTTTAGGGTTTGGATCTAATGCAGCTCTTTTCTCATCTTTTATTACCAATGGAGCTCTCCTTGTTGCTACTGTCATTTCAATGTTTTTGGTTGACAAGTTTGGCAGAAGAAAGTTCTTCCTAGAAGCTGGTTTTGAAATGATATGCTGCATGGTAAACACTAAACACTATCTGTATGTTTATTACTCTTATCTTATGTTTCATGCAACAAATACAATAATATGGTAAGACAGTGTATTTTTTTTACACTCTGTCAACCAATCACAGATCACATCTGGTAAGAGTTTTATGGTAGATAATATTAAAGTCAAGTATTTCTTCTGATCCAATGATCATTATTAACTGACATTGTAGTGGATCTTAACATTGTCAGTGCATATAAACTAAATCATATCATAATAAGTACTCCCTCCGTCCCGAATTAACTGAGTCATTTGTTCATTTCACAAATATTAAGAAAAATGTATAAATAAAGGAGAGAGAAAAGTTGTTTTAAGTGCTCTTGTTAAGTATTGGTGCAAAGTGGAATATATTGAATTGGAAAAGATAAAAGTAGTATTAATTGGAGTTATAAAGGGAAAAAAGTAATTAATATTGTATTGAAAATTGAAATGGTTCAGTTATTTTGGGACACTTTTTTTTTATAAATGGCTCATTTATTATGGGACGGAGGGAGTATAACCATTGTTAATTAGCTTAATTGTTTGTTTGACTTTATGATTGATATGCAGATTATTACTGCTGTGGTTTTGGCGGTAGAGTTTGGACATGGCAAAGAACTTTCAAAAGGCATAAGTGCATTTCTTGTTATAGTGATATTCTTGTTTGTGTTGGCATATGGAAGATCTTGGGGTCCCCTAGGATGGTTGGTTCCAAGTGAGCTCTTTCCATTGGAGATAAGGTCAGCAGCACAAAGTATTGTGGTTTGTGTCAACATGATCTTCACTGCCCTTGTTGCACAATTGTTTCTCCTGTCACTTTGTCACCTCAAATATGGAATTTTCTTGCTTTTTGGAGGCTTGATTGTCGTCATGAGTTGCTTTGTATTCTTTCTATTACCGGAAACAAAGCAAGTTCCAATTGAAGAGATTTATCTTCTCTTTGAAAACCATTGGTTTTGGAAGAACATTGTAAGAGAAGGAACAGATCAAGAGCAAGGAAAATCGAACGGGAAGCCAATGGCTCCTTAAAATTCTCAGCGAAGTAGATCGAACAAGTCTAGATTTTACTTTTCTTTTTAATCAATTGTTTATGCTTGCATTATAACTATAAATAGATTACGTTGTTTCTGTTAAATATTGTTGGTTTTTGGATGAATTTATGTTTAAACTCCTGGAAATATATCGAGTAAAATTATATTATTTGACGAAGTACATGTTACTCAATATATCTCCATTTCTCTTTCCTTCCTTCAAATTTAGAGATAGACAAAACCAACTTGTTGTTTTACCAATCTCACCGTTACTTCTACTTATTAAACAGTAGAATGGACACAGCAGTTTATTCCATCATAAAATTTAACCAATGGAGTTGTAATAACCGTAAAAAAACGTAGGCTTTAGGTCAAATAAGTTTATCAAATTTTGATTTTAATGGAAGTAAATTTTATTATTATTTTAAGCCCTTTAAAATCACAATCTTTTTTTTTTTTTAAGGAAAAATCACAATCTTTTGGTCCACAGCATTATTCTTTTAACAGATAAATACTTATACTTATATGACACTACAGACATTATTAAGTGTAATCTAAGATATTTATTTTTTTTGTGGTGGCCGGGGTTTGAACCTCATACCTTACATATATTATGCATTGTCCATACCACCTAAGTTAAGATCACGAGGACAAGTGTAATCTAAGATGGTAACATTATATTTTATTTTTTTGTCAAATAGTCTAATAGTTAGAAAGTCACCTCTCGAGGTGAATAACCGAAGAAACATGAGAACTTTTTTTAAAAGATCAAAACTATGTTTAACCTCTTTTTTTTTTTTTTTATATATATTTTATCCTACAATATTTCATTCCATCTCATCTACAAACCATTTTCCATCATTGACACATGAACATATCCTATAGCCATCGGCAACCTAGAATATTAAGATAATAATATACGAATAATAACAAAAGTAGTGCAAAGGACAGAGACAGCAGAATCAAACTTAATATTTTACTGTTAAAAGATGCACTAAGTAAGATTCAGTTGGGAAAAAATACACTCTGATGGCATCACAATTCCAGCCAGTATCATGTTAGTAGTTTAGCAAGTTCATCAACTCCTAATGTTCCTTGCGGTACAAGGTTCATAAACCGCTCATCAAAATTTTCTTTTCTTCGAATTCTAGGACTCCTCCCCCTTTTATCTTTCGTGGTAACGGTGGTACCTTTGGTGGTAACAGTGGGAGTTTCTCTTGTCTCCAGAGACGGAGCTTCTTGCTTGTCCCTTTTTTGAACCACAACCTTTCTATGTTTCATAAAAACAGGTCCAGGTGGAGCTGATTGTGCAAAGGAAACTGTAGTTCGATAAATATTGTCTGCATCCAAAGAATCTTTATCTAAAACAAGTGCACTGCCTTGCTCAACAGCTTGCTCCAATAGCAATGAAATTCCATTCGCACAAGGGGTAGCTGACCTTGGTAGCAGACTGACATCAGCCACTCCTGAATCATTAAGCAACTCATCAGCGTGAGGATCCACTGTGCTAAAGATATTACTGTTTCTAGATCCTAGCATTGCATTTGATCCTGAAATTGAAGTAGAAAGACAGTCACCGAAGCTTTTGTCATCCATTATATCTGAAGTTCCATGGCTATCACTGATAGCGTTTGAGGGGCATTCTGTGTGCCTACCATCATGTGAAATGGCCGTACCTGGGCTGGTGTTGCTGCAAGTTTCTGGCTCACCATAGGAATCTGTGGCAACATTTGTGGTTTCAGCTTCATAGACTTTTGTAAGCGAAGCATCAGCAACCACCGACACAGATTGCTTGCTATTTTTGTCATGTGATAGATTGCTTACATGCTCCACGGGATTATGATGTAGACTTGGTGTTGAGACATCTAGAGCTTCTGACTGCAGTGTTTTGTAATTTTTGTTGTCAGCATCAGCTTTAGTGGCTTCCTTGAAGTCCTCTACGAGATCTGGAAAAGAGGACTTCCAATTCCGTCCTCTCCACATAAGTATATGCTCATTTTCGTACGAAAGCAATGTGCATGGAACAAGATCCTACAGTCAAAGAACATGTGGAAGAAAGATGTTAGAATATAGATTTCATAATAAAAAATAAAAAAACCATGATACGCATGTCTATCCTATGACAAACAAAAAAAATATAACCAAGAAGAATCCAAGTGCTCTTCAACACTTGATGCAAAGTTCGTTATACCCTTAGTTTTGCTCCAATCTTTCGATAGTCACTTTTATTTAGTCCTTGACAGTTTACACGTACTAGTTCACACTCTTCAAATGCCTCTCTGACATTGTTTACAAGGTTATAATAAACGCCATTTTTTCCTGTTGCAAGAAGAAGAAAAATCAATTAAATAAGCATGTGTATCGGAAGAATAAAAACACAGACAGCTAGATTTAGTTCGTTGTTAAACTGTTACGAACATCCTTAAAAAGATACCTAGCTTGCATATGGGAATCAATGTCCTTCCCTTTTGACGCATTTCAGTTGCTTCTTCTAACGTTAAACCTTCTGGAACTTGCTGAATCAGCCTAGGATATACTGGAGGCACAGGTTTCCACAACATGAGAGGAAAACGCGGGCGTGTTTTATAATTGTAATTTCTTCCTCGGAAAAGGTATATAACACCACCCCTTCTGTAAATGACTTTCCCTCCTGTCTTTTCCTGGCAAACCACAACATATGTCATGAGGAACATAAACAATAAAGGTTGGTCTTATTTCCATATTTCCATTTCCCCAATCTCTATATCCACCCATCCTCTGTTCCATCATCAACACCCGTGGTGGTGGACAATTGATGGATGTGACTTGTGAAATATGTGAGCAAATGATAATATTGGAAAAAATATTAATTAACCTACAATCAGTGACGGAATGAGAGACTAGCTATCAGGGAGGAAATAGTTAAAGCACTGACACAACGGTTTCCTAGAAGAGGGGGCAGCAATAGTCATAAAAACCACGCCAAATGCCATAGAGAATAGCCAAAGACATTAGGGAGGGACAAACTTAATTGAGTCCATTTTAATGAAGAAGAACATATGACAAGAGGAACATAAATAGTAAAGCATGATTTCATTCGCATATTTCATTTCCTCACATATCTAGCATTTCTCAATCACCATATCCACGTAACCTACATTTTATCATCAATACCAATGGTGGTGAGTGATTAAGGGATGTGACTTGTTAGATGTGCAAGGAAATGAATATATTATAATGAAGTATGGAAAAAAAATACAAACAGTGACGGAGCCAACTACTAGAATTAGGGAGCCAGTAGCCAACGACTTACTAAGGGGGGCCCTAGTCAAAGATACCAAGGCAAAGGCTTACAATCTGTTTGTTTGATATTTGTTTCACAGTGAATGTGGCAATTTGGCTTTATGAGGAACTTGCTGCATTTTCTTCTGTTTGTGGGGAAACAAATCTCAAACAAACAGGCACAGGACATAGCAAATACACAAAGGCAATTTAAGGTTAACCACTTAAAGAAAATGAAAGGAATCAAGGAATATGCCAATGAACAAAGGAGTGTTAAAAACAGAATGATCAAGAGTTTCTCCAACATAACTCAATTTTATAGAAGGAAAAGGAACGAAAAACAAATATTACAAAGAAGCAACACACATTGAAACAGCTGTTGAAATTTTCACACAATTTTCTTACAACATATTATTGTTGTTGTTTCTTCAAAATAAGAGCTTTTGAATCAAGGTAAACTGGTTACACACTATGAGGGAATAGGAAACAAACCTCTAATTGTTGGCACACATTATCCATATCAACCGTACACACTCCTATGCACTTGATCTTACAGACCCTTCGACGCTTCCAATGAGCATGTATATTATCCAACATGTTATGTATGAAACCATCTCTACCTAAAACACCAAAATTGAATTAATAAAGGATAGATAACTTAACTAAGCGCTTATAGCATCATAAGTGCTAACAAAAAGATAAAATAAAGTCAAACTATATCGTAGCTATTATACCCAAATTGAGTTGGCGACTAGATTTCAAGGTACTTCTAACCAACTCATTAATCTCCTCCTTTGTCAATGGTTCACCCAACACCTCTTCTATAGACCTCACATAACTCGGGCTAGTCCCGGGCAAAAACGGACCGGGAGACTGAACCGGTTTAACACCCTTCTTATGTGGCGGTGGAAGAACAAAAGAATCAAACTCCTTGAGCTTCTTCTTACTCGGCGGAAGTGGAGGCCGACCGGTCCAAGGTCTGGGCATAGTAACCGGTCCAAACGGAACAAAAGGCGGTTCACGCATTTGAACGGGTTTGGATTTAGGAGTTTCGGTGTAACTGTATTTGAATTCGAATGGAGCACCTTCGATTACGTAGGAGACTCCGTCTTCACTGATTTTTACATTTTCGGGGGTTTTGTTTACTGGTTTTAGTTTCTGTTTGGGTATATTTGAAAACTTGAGTGCTGGGTGTGATTGTGGGTCCACTTTGGGCTTTGATGGCTTCTTGTTGGCCTTTCCGGTGGGCCGCCGGGATGATTGGTCGGAATTGGAGGCAGATATGGGGAAAGTGGTAGCGAGTTTTAGAGCCATTGATAAGAGAAAGTGGTGCTTCGCATTTCTCAGTTTCACTACGAGATGAAGATTTGTTTGGTTGAATCTTTGCGACGGTAAACCACACCGGCTGTTGTCTCTACAAACCAACGTTATCCGAAACAACCAAGATTTTTGCTTTTGTTCTTCGGGGTTTTTAAGATTTTTTTGGTAATAACATGCTTTAAATAGATAAAAGATTATAGCAATGTTATTGCAAAAAGAAATGATATTGTTAAAAAGGGAACTCAAGAAAAAGAAAAAATGCTATTGATAAAACGGGAAATAGTAACTAACTAGGACACTCTTTAACAACCTTTAAATAATAAATATTTTTTATAAAAATTGACGTATTCAATGCATTGAAAATTAAACAATTTAACTTTCTTCTACAAATATTTTCTTAATTAGAAATCCTTAAAAATACACTTACGACACTCATTACAAAACCCTTCAAAATAATTATCATGGTTTAACTATTGGTTTGTAAAAGAAAAACTATTCGTTAGTTATAATAATAAAAAAAAAACCATTAGTATGTTTGTTACTATTATAAATTATTATCGATGTAATATATAAGTGGAGCAATAGCAGAAACCTAAATAAAAACGATTTAAGCACACCCACATAAAAGTATATATTGTTTATTTATTTAAAAAAATATACTTTGTTTAGTTTCTTTTTCTTTTAATTTTATTTACTCATGTGTGCACGCTTTAAGCCTTTATATTTAGATTTGTGATCAAGTAAGAATTACTTTCTAAAGTGAAAGATGATATTATTATTTTTTTCCTAACAAAGAGATTATTCATTAGATGAAACAATTTGATTTTTTTTATTAAGTTTGCACTAAATACTTGAAATAATATTCATTTTAAAATAACTTAGGAGAAAATCAAAATGATACCCAAGAGTGTTTAGATGAGATGACGTAGATTTCTTCTAACTTGACCAAGGTCTTATGTTCAAATTCAGTTTTGGACATGCAACAACATTAAAGCTTTAAGGGAGAGTTGGTCGCCCGTTTGCGTCCGACAAGGCTCGAGGGACTACTCTTCACAGTTGTGCGCGCGAGGAATACCCGATTTACACACACAAAAAAGGGACGAGAGAGACACACAAAAATGCTATGGGGGACTAAGAGCACAAACATCAGGGGTGGCTAGGCATGTCAACAAACTTCGTATCGTGGGAAACTGCCCAAAACCATCCAATTTGACGAGTTTTCTCCATTTTGACAGGGTTTTGGTTTTCTTGGATTTTATGCAGCAATAATGGGGATATATATACACTCACCTCGAATCTGTCTCGAATGGAGAAAATTATTAATATGCATCATGCAAGTCTCTAATGTCAACCCTATTTTTGAGATATTTTAAACTTTTAATCGATGTGAACATTTCTCTAGTTTGATGTTGACAAATACAAATGGTGTTAGGTGTTTCCTACGCCAAAAGGATTAGATTAATAAAGACATTTTGAATATTAATTTGTGGTAGTAAGTTCGAGTTTGTGTTATGGGTTTAGGGAAAACTATAAGTTTGGGGTGTGGTCCACATCAAATATTTAGTCTGAAATATGATGATATAATATGTTTTAAACGAAAGTTTTTAGAAAATTTTATTACAGTTTCATCGATGTTGATTTTTTCAGTCATCATTTTATATACCTTCAAGGTTTTAAAGAAATTTTATTACAATTCATCGATATAATCATGTTATTTAAAAACTTCTAAATTTTAAAATAGGAGATAAAATCCGCAAAATGTTAAAAATAGATAAATCAAAATTGCAATCAAGAAAATAAAAGAAAAAGTTGTTGCCTATTACTACCTCCGTCTCTAATTGTAAGACCTTTTTGCTAAAATCACGGGAATTAAGAAAGTGGATAATTGTATTAAAGTTGTTTGTAATCACTATTGTTTTTACAATTTTATCCTTACGAGAGAGAGTTGATTTATGCTTTCCATATGCTATTTATTGTTGATTGAAGAAGAAAATGTATAATAAATAGGGGCATGTATGTAAAGAAATAATTAATGTAGTTGAAAATAGCAAACGAATCTTATAAAAAAGGGACAATTTTTTTTCAAAAGTATCTTATAATTTATAATTAGGGAGGGTGATATAAAAAAAGTAAAAAGTGGGTGGGTGGGGTCACAACAAATGTAAAGAAATCAATAACTTCGTTTTCTTGTGAACTATTATTCATACTTGTGCAAATTATAAAATTAACAAGTTGTTGCCTCTAGATTCAGAAGTTAGTAACTTTAATCTCATCTGCTTATGAGAGTACGTGATTCTTTGTTCAGCTGCTGAGAAAGTTGAAGATCGCAAAACAGAAAGAGGAAAGAAAAAGAAGAAGAAGAAGAAAAAACATGAAGTGGAGTGTAATAACACTTCAGTCTTCACTACACTGAGGTTAGTACTGTACTGCTCCATTTTGTCTTTTTCCTTCAAATGTAGATCAATCAACAACAATGTTAAACCCTTTCTTTTTTCTTGCCTTCATATTTACTTGATCTGAATCACATCAACTTTCTCTAATTATCTCGAGTTCCATTTTTTTTTAGGACCCTTTGATTTCTTTTCAAGCTTTCTGTCTAAAATCTACTGACTTGGGAACTCATACATGCAACTGAGTATTGGAAAATTATGATTGAAGTGATTTTGGGGTTATCTTAGTTCTTTGACAAGTTAACATGTTTCAATATTTTCGTGAGTTATGTCATATGGGAAACCAAAGATTACTTTTTTTGTTGGGAGCACTTGCTGTTAATTATTTACTGTTTCAATCAATTTTGGTTCCATATGAAAATGAAAGAGCTCCTTGGTCTTCTTCTGATTTCAATAATGCTGTTATGGTGGAGAAAGTCAATATTCCCATTATTGAAGAAGATGTAGGAATGCATAACTATGCAAAGAGTAGTTTAGTTTCTGATAGTGTTTCTGAACATGGAGTGAATAGAAATGATTTTCACATTTTACTTGGGAAGAAAGATGTTGGTAAAAATAAAAGCTTGGAGTTAGATAATGTAGGTTCCAAGAAAAGTTTCATAGCAGTTTTGGCCAAGGAGAGTAAGCTTGACTTTTCAGTGAACCCATCTTTGGAGACGAAAAGGGGAATTTCTACAATTTCTCAGTTGGTAAAAAGTAAAAATATTGATTCAAGAGAGCATGATGGAGTTGGTTTTGGTGCCTCACAGAGTTCAATTTCATTGACTAATCGGACTCGTCTTGAAAATTCTCCTCAGATTAAGAAGTTGTCTGCTTCAGATAAAAGTACTCCGGCGAATAATGTTACTGTGAGAAAGATGAGGTGTAATATGCCCCCTAAGTCAAGAATGTTGATACAGGAGATGAACCATTTGCTAGAGCGCCGCCGCACTTCTTCTCGTGCAATGGTATTATTTTTGACAATTACAAACTTTCTAGTTGCTACCTGGAAAAATGATTGTTGTGGAGTTTTGATTATTTCAACCTGGAATTCTACTTTGATTGCAGAAACCAAGGTGGAAATCCAAACTTGATATGGAAATTCTAGCAGCAAGGTCAGAGATTGAGCATGCTCCTACAGTAACAAACGACAAGGAACTCTATGCTCCCCTCTTTCGCAATCATTCTATGTTCAAAAGGTAATCTTAATAAAGTTGTTAAAAAAATATCACCTCAACTAAAGTAAGTTCTACTCTGACATGCATTGGTTTTGACACATGCTTGTTTTGTTACCAATCTTTCCTGATTGCATGTGTAGGAGCTATGAACTGATGGAACGCACACTCAAAGTATACATATATATGGAAGGAAATAAACCGATCTTTCATCAACCTATACTTAAGGGGCTATATGCGTCGGAGGGGTGGTTTATGAAATTGATGGAGGAAAATAAGCAATTTGTTGTGAAGGATCCTGCAAAGGCCCACCTGTTCTATATGCCATTTAGTTCACGTATGTTAGAGTTCTCCGTTTATGTACGTAACTCTCATAATCGGACAAATCTCCGTCAGTATTTGAAGGACTACACAGATAAAATTTCAGCGAAGTATCGTTACTTTAACAGAACTGGTGGTGCTGACCATTTTCTTGTTGCATGCCATGATTGGGTATGATGTTTGCTCTTTTATATTTTTCCCTTTAATTCCACTTGCATGATGAACCAAGATATTATTCTATTATGATGGTTGAATTAAATGCCTATTTAATGTCCTAATACATATTTGTTTGGAAGTCCTTACCTAGCATTGTCCTGGCCTTTTTGATGAGGGTCAATGAGCGTAACAACCTTATTTATTGGACATCTCTTTTATACAAAGTATTTGTTGGGATATGGCTCATAATTTAGGACTCGGATCCTCTACAACTACTTTATCTCTAAATACAACAGTTCCTACATCTTTTGTATAAAGTATTTGTTGGGTATGACTCATAGTTTACTGAAATAGACATCTTTTATACAGGGACAGTTCACCGGTAATCTTGTAAACTGGATCTTAGTATTTAAACACAAGTTGTACTTTATAAACCCTAAACTTGAATAATAGAAAGGTACTGACGCCGCTCTGCAGTCAGAGATGTAGGCACAATTATCCGAACTCCATAATCAAATATCCTGTGTTCTCAATTTACATTATTTTCTTGTCTCTATTTACTTTTGAACCATGTATTCTGCTGATTTGCTTCATCTTTTGTTTTCTACTGTAGTTTGTATGTCATTATAGATATCAGCAATGTATGTAGTAGCATTGCTCTTTGCTTTTGTGCACATAGCTAAAAGCCTAAAACTTTTACGTCTCATGTTGTAGGCTCCATATGAAACAAGGCATCATATGGAATACTGCATAAAAGCCCTCTGCAATTCTGATGTAACTCAAGGCTTTAAAATAGGAAGAGATGTTTCTCTCCCTGAAACCATGGTCCGGTCGGTACGAAATCCTCAGAGAGATCTAGGCGGAAAACCTCCACAACAAAGGTCCATTCTGGCCTTCTATGCTGGAAACATGCACGGTTATTTGCGTCCGATATTACTAAAGCATTGGAAGGACAAAGACCCTGATATGAAGATATTTGGCCCAATGCCTCATGGCGTTGCACACAAAATGAATTACATCGAACACATGAAGAATAGCAAATACTGCATATGCCCCAAAGGGTATGAAGTCAATAGCCCACGGGTAGTTGAAGCCTTGTTTTACGAGTGCGTACCTGTGATCATATCTGACAATTTTGTGCCGCCATTTTTCGAGGTTTTAAATTGGGATGCATTCTCATTAATCCTTGCAGAGAAAGATATTCCAAACTTGAAACAAATACTTCTTTCAGTGCCTGAAGAGAAGTATCTCAAGCTACAACTTGGTGTCAGAAGAGTTCAGAAACATTTTCTTTGGCATACTAAACCTTTGAAGTACGACCTCTTTCACATGACCCTTCACTCAATTTGGTATAATAGAGTGTTTCAAATAAATGTGAGAAAAAAAAAATGAATTTGAGCCCTCTGAACTAGAAAGCAGAAGCACGTCTGGCTTAAGAACTTAGCAGAAGAAATGAAAACTTAATTATGTGAGACAATGCTTCTTAAGCTGTAGAGGCAATGAGAACTTGAGAAAGAACATGGCAAGAACTAGGAATTTGTATTCAGTATCCTAGTTTGTTACTAGTACTGAATGTATCAAAAATAAAATGTTCCAGATCATGTCAATGTACTTAACAGTTACAGGCTTCTTGCAGTTTTCAACAGTCCAATTTGAAGATAAATAATTGTAAATATATTTTTTTTCCTTCAATTTTCATGTGAGTTTCAACTTTCCACCCCTACATTACCTAAAATCAAACATTTTTTTTAATATCTACATTTTATTACCGAAGAAAGTATCCATTAAATGACACAAATATTAGTCAAGTTAAGCAACATTAGCAACCAAATATTACATCGATCACTAGTTTGAATGAGTTATTTTTATGGTTAATGTATAAGAGCCATTTCCAATGAGTGCATGTTACTTCTTCTAAATTTTAACATCTACTTACATTTTTACATCAGTTGGGAGAATGGTTAGAGTAGTTACCTTAACTATCATGAATAGTACTAGGAAGTAAGAACAGTTTGTGCAATAACGAGTAAGCAAAATTTCTCACATTTTTTTCCCCTCATCTTTATCTTGTTTTCCACCTCATGTAGCAGACACTAGCGGTCAAAGAAACATGGCACTTGTTGAGCACAAAATAGTTTGCCTCCTCTAATAATAAAGTGCGAAATGGGAAGGAAAAAAAAACAATGATTGTTTGTTATTTTAACATACTCTTAATTATTTTTAATATTCACCTTTCATTTATTAACCAGTAGTTGATAATATTTCTTTATATTTGTTAGATTATTTTTAAAGTGAATTGCATAAGTTTTTTCTTAAAAGAGTGAAATATAAAAAATGAAGTATACTAATCCTCAAGCTTTACGTTTTTGACAAATTATCAAGAAAATATGAAGGTCAAATTGTGCATGTCCACGAAATCCCAAAATTCTGCTCCCAACTCTCCACGTGTCCCATCCACCATGAAAGTGAAGCAGTGCAGCGATGATCTCTGTCTGTCCTATCCGTTATCCAATATGGATTTTCGATACAACTATGAAGTATGAACTATGTCTGTCAGTTCAAACCTTCTGAATTTAATGAAACAACTGTACCAAAAGTATATAGTATAAATAAAAGTAAAATACCTATGGTTTGCTCCATTCCATTTTCATTGTGATCCAAAAATGTAGAAAAATATGTATATCTAGTATAAAGTTTATATTTTATTATATACACATGCACATACACATATACTAAAAAAAGAAAAGTAGGAGTGGTCCAACTGAGTTGGAGAGATTGATACAACAAGCCAGTAGGTATATCCCTCAAAAAAATAAAAAAACAAGTAGGTATAGTTATCAAATCCGATCCATTCTATAATTCTTCTGCTGTACTAATAATCTATATACCCATTTTGTACAAAATTTATTAGTTAGTGACTCAGTCTGTATTTGCTGGGTTGCTAGGTAGTGGTGCCTACCACATTTATCTAGCTTCAGAAAGTTCAAAATCATATCTAGTTGATGTTCTTTTATCAACCATGTTAACTTCAGATAAAGATTCTTTCCATTTATCACAAGTATAATTAAGGAAGGTAACTCAGTAGATTAATCATTTCATTTTTCACTCACAATTTACTTTAGTTCATTTTATGATAATAACATTGTTTCTAAATCTTATGTAGTCCCTAATTTCAGGATATGATAATTGGATTTTGATCATTAATGGATGACATACTCACAAATATTGTGAGACTCACAAGTTATATTAGTGACCGATTCTTAAAGTTCATAGGTATCTTCTTGATTTCATGATCTCTACCAAGATATAGATAGCTATTAGTTATGTTCTATTACTTGAAGTAATGTTTTCCATAATGTCAATGCTGCACAGAGGATTTGGTGCTCAGAGATGCAGTTAGGTATACAGAAAATTTTGGGGACACTCCACTGGTCAATCCATCAGCACACAATTCAAAAGGTTATCATACAAGAAACACATCTTTGCAATCTCCTCAAGTAGGAAGTGAAAACCATGAAATCTATGGAAGAAGAGCCATTAACAATAATAGTGAACTGCTAGTAGATACCAGATCTATTGCTGCTGTTCCTTCATTTTTATTTAAAGGGTAATGAGCTTTTGTTCTTCATGCTTAACCATACTACTACCAAATGACATTGCATGAATTGCTCTGTCATTGAATTTTCACTTATGTAGCATCGATACTTTAGATTGAAGATGTGGCTGGTCTCCGACATCGACATGTGTGATTACATTCAAATATTTGACTTTCTCAAATTATTACTACTGTTGGTGTCGTGTTTGGTGTCCGTGCTCAGCTATTATATTAGACTAAATGTCAGATTATAAGAAGTTCATTTTCTGTTAATATTTTGAAAATCAGCATTTTGCGTTTTTATAATTGCTATTGCATTATCCTCATATTTGTGCAGTTTGACACTCCCATTTCTTGGTCTACAATATGCTTGGAGTTTGGGAATGGCCTCTTGCAGATATTCTTTCTCATGCATTAGATGTGCTCAACTTCAAGTTCATAGGTAAATAAAACGACTAGGTTTGTGGAAGGCAATCTGATGGAAAATATTATTTAAAAAAAAATAGATTACTTATTTCCGAGTTCACTTTATTTTCCTTTGTCCATTCATTATGGTCTACAGATTACTGAATACTGCTATAAAATTATGGAATTTCTCAGAGTTACATCTCGTGTGTTGAAAACATTGCGCGGTTCTAGTGACGATATTGGGTGGTTGCAGCATGCTCCTGGAATGCCTCCAGTACATGATGGAACTTCAAGATTCTTGGAATTGCTATCAGACATAAGGTCCCCTATTTTATTATAAGGTTTAATCTGATATAATCTGGACTAAAGATTTATTTTTCCGTTCTCATTTACCTTTTGAAGACCATGATTTTCTTGCAAAATCATTCATTTGCCACATTTGGTACTGTTGAACATCAAATATAACTTATTCACAATTTTATATTATGACATTTCTTTCTTTTTATGTTCCCCTTATCTATGTTTTTGGTATTTTGCCTGCTTTATTTTTATACCATCAAATATTAAAATTCTTGTTCATCTTTTCTTGGGAAACTCTGTTTACATAGACTGTTCTTGGGTTTCATTTTACAGAAATGGAAAGGATTCACTGCCTAGTTCATTTGTTTATTTGCTGATTCCAGGTATGACAAAATCCATATCATCTACCTTCACCGTTGAGATTAACATATATTTATTTTTTGTTAAGATTAGAACTTAACTTACAAATGTTGCAGGTCTATTTAGCAATCATGGACCCTTGTATTTTGTTGCCACTAAGAGGTTCTTTTCAAAGATGGGTCTAGCTTGCCATATTGCAAAAGTTCATAGTGAGGTAATCAAATTATTAGTTTATTCAAATTAGTCAATCAGTGTAGGAAGTACTCGGGTTTGAACCTTGGCTGAAACGATTGTTGATCAAACTTTACTTGCCTCTTGGCACAATTCGGGATTACCGAGGATCCTTTCCCTTGAGAACCGGAGGTTTAAGATTAAAAAGTTTGTCGACCAGTTTTAACTTTTAACCATTAACATATATTTGCTGAAATGCATTTAGTTTATTACATTTCTTCCTTTTGGAGTTTGAACATTTTTCCTTACACTCAGATTTTCAAATCTATTTCTCGTTACACTATTCACCACAAAATTGCATCCTTCTAGCGTCTGAGTTTCCAATACATATTTGTTTCTCTTTTAAGGCATCAGTGGAACACAATGCCATGGAACTCAAGCAGTATATTGAGGAGATTTACTGGGGTTCTGGCAAGCCTGTTATGCTACTTGGACATAGTAAAGGTGGTATTGATGCTGCAGCTGCTTTGTCTCTATATTGGTCTGACTTGCAGGGCAAAGTTGCTGGTTTGGCACTGGTACAGAGTCCATATGGTGGCACCCCCATAACTTCTGATATTCTCCGTGAAGGCCAGATTGGCGACAAAGAAACCCGGAGAATCTTGGAACTTATAATATGCAAAATAATTAAGGTAACCATTTCACATGCCTTGAAGTTTGTGGTTGGACTAGAGTGTACTAATTGCTCATTTTATTTGTATCTAAAAATGATATCAGAAAAAAAAAAAACTCTTAGAACTTAAGATGATCATAAGCATTGTTCTCGATTGAAAACATAAATCAACCACAGAGGAGGATTGAGGATGGTGAATCTCTGGCGCTGGTGAACGACCTCTTCGGTGACGATGCCTGTCCAAGCGGGAAAGTACCTGCTAAAGGCACTCCAATGCTAAAGTCAATCTCAGCATAATATGATAAGGATAGTGAATGAGAGATACCTGAAATAGGGTAAACCATTTTCTTTATAAAGGAGGACTTGATTGGTTAGCAGACCGACTCTATTAAGGAGGACTGAGTACACAACCCTTTGAACAGCAAGCCTGAAGGGCAAAGGCGTTCGCTAGCTTGGCCATGTACTACAGTATAGTACACACACAATGAAATTTGATACTTGGGCAGGAAGTTACTTGGCTATTTCTTCTCCCCGTATGGGAAAAGAATATGGTATGACTATGAGCCAATTGCTGATTGATTAAGGTGTTTTCTTTCAAACGGACTGTTATGTTTTTGAAATCGGGTTGCTAGGAATCACATGTTACATTTTACTTCTATTTCCTCACAATTTTATGCCAGGAATCCGAAGTCCTAACTGCATCTGATTTTGGTCTCTTTTGTTGTTAATTTACAAAAACTAGAACTAATTTTGTTAATTTCAAATTCCATAAGGAAAACACATCCTTTCTCTCCCTGTCTGTTAATTGTATGTCAGTTGTATGCTTCAGGGTGATATTAGGGCATTGGAGGATCTCACATATGAGAAGCGGAAGGAATTTATCATGAAGCACAAGCTCCCCTTGGATATTCCTCTAATCTCCTTCCGTTCTGAAGCAAGCATTGCCCCTAGTGTTCTTGCAACAATGACACAGATAGCTCATGCAGAAATTCCCCGGTTCATTCTACCAAAATTTGGATCAAAGGTGTCTGATAAATTTGTCAAATCAGGACGCCAAGTTCCTGTATTGGTTCCTGTATCTGCTGCAATGGCTGCATTTGCTCTCCACCTGCAGCTGAGGTATGGTGAAAAGAGTGATGGGGTAGTGACATGCCGCGATGCTGAAGTTCCAGGATCAGTTGTTGTAAGGCCTAACATGAAGCTAGATCATGCCTGGATGGTTTACTCTTCAAATTCAAAAAAGAAGAATTCAAGCGAACCCGATGCTCGCGAAATGTGTCAAGCTATATTTACTTTACTTGTAGAGCTTGGTAAGACAGAAAGGGAAGTGGAGCAAGTCTTATAATTCCAGTTTTGGGTCCTCAAATCACTTAGTTGTGTTGTTTGTTCAGTTTTCTTTGGTTGCTTTTGTTTCTTCAGCATTTCAGCTCCATGTTTAGCTACTATAATGCACAATTCAGTTTAGTACTCTTTTGAAACATTTTAGTCCCACTGGTGAAAACATTTTCAAGATTCTATTATATCTTACTTAACAAGAAAAATTAACATCAACTTTAAAAAATAGAAGAAGAAAATATTTTAAAATTTAAACAGGGCCTTATTGTAAATTTATAACATCAAAGCTATTCATTCGGACCATCCACCAAAATTATCCAAGGACAATAACACTCAACTGAAAACCCATTAAAATATAAGCACCCACAATTAGCATTTAGTAAAAAGAACAAAGAGTAAAAGTTTAAATTTCAATTTTAATATCTTAAATCTTGGAATTGTGTAATTTTCATTCTCCACTTTTCAATACCCTGAATTAGATCCTCATACCAAGAAGAATGGCATCATCATCACCATATATAATTGTTAAGCTAAAAGTGAAATGACACCATAAATAAAATTGTGTCACTCATTATTATTAGGCTTAATTACATTTTTGGTCCACGCATTTTGACAGCTCACGAAAATGGTCCTGCCTCTTTTAAATCGAACAAAACCGTCCCTAAACTATATGTTTTTTGCAGTTTTAGTCCTACCTCCTATTTTCAACTCCAGAAACGCAGAGAAATAACAGTTTTATGCTCAACCATGAAATAAACAAGGAATAAAACATGTGGGTATAAGGAATCCACTTTATTCAACACACTAAGCAAAAAATCTTAATTTCTAAGATATGTTTCAAATTAGGGTTTTTTTGGTTAGTGTGATGAATAGAGTAGATTTCTTATACCACATGCTTTATTCCTTATTTATTTCATGGTTGAGCGTAGGGGTAGGTCTAAAACTGCCTAAAATTGTCATTTCTCTGCGTTTCTGGAGTTGAAGATATGAGGTAAGACTAAAACTGCAAAAAAACATATAGTTTAGGACAGTTTTATTCGATTTAAAAGAGACATAACCATTTTCGTGAGCTGGTCAAAATGCGAGGACCAAAAGTGTAGTTAAGCCTTATTATTATTACTGGTATCAACCCTCCGGTTTATGTGAAAAGAAGACTTAGATAATTTACGGTTCGATTAAAAGGTAAGTAAAATTAGAGTGGTATCAACCCTCCGGTTTATGTGAAAAGAAGACTTAGATAATTTACGGTTCGATTAAAAGGTAAGTAAAATTAGAGTTTCAGGCAAGCTTCATACGCGTTATTATTATCGATGCAAGAATACTGTTTTGGTGGCATAATAGCGCTGCAGTGCAGGACCACCACAAACAAATGCATTAGTGGTTTGGGCCATTAATAATTTGGTAGGACTAGGAAGCACTGCTCTAGGCCCAAAGTGTAATATTATTGTTCTGCCCCACTATGCCGATGTATTGTCTGCGTGCAAATACAAATATACCCAGGAAACATAACTGACAACAGGAGCCATTTTCATGTAAAAAATCTGCGACTTTATATGACATCGTAAATACAAATTTTAGGTGCAACCAACTAACATAGTAGTATTACAAAATATTGCTTTCGTCTATGTTAGAGAATACAAATATATCATGTTTCACCTTTAAGTACGATATATCCTGTTTTGATTGAGGTATTGTCCGCTTTAGATGTAAGTTATTTACGATTTTGTCTCTTATAAAAGACGCCTCATTGGATCGAGGATTGTGAGTGGCATTCTATATAAATTACTGTTGGTCTCGATTCTCAAACAATGTGGGACTTTAAGTGTATCAAATCAGTCACACCCTTAATCGAGGCAAAAGGAGAGTTTCTGTGTCGATCCAAATGAAGTTGTCAATGTTCCGTTCCCACGCTATTGAAGCTTGCATTTGGAGGACCATATCTTATACACACCATAAAATGGATTGTGACCAGGATCATCAATTTGAACCATCCAACCCAGGAAGTCCCCAAGACACCGTTGTCCAAATAAAGGCCTAATGACCAAAAACCCTATTTATTCTCTATTAAATACTAATGCATAGTGTTGGGCCAGATACATCACATCTTACCCATAACTTGCCTCTTACTCTCACTCTCTCATTGACTTGAACGTCAGGGCACGTGCAGTTACACCACCTCTTCATCTTCACAACCTCTGCTTGTTCATAGACCATCAACCTCAGGTCTGAAAGGAACAATATATATCATGGTCTAAAGTACATGGAAAAAGATAGGTAGACCACTCTTTGTGTACACCCTCTATACAACTGCTGATGTGGCAGGGGTAGTTTGATAATTTCACTCACAACCACACAATCTCTTCCCCTTCTCTGTTCACCAAATCGCTCTTCTTCCTCCTCTATTTGGCCTCACTGTCGCTCCTCTTCCTCCTCTCTCTGGCCTCACTCACAACCATCGTTTTGTCACCACAACCGAATGACAACTCCTTCTTCTTCATCATCGTCGTTTGCCCATCACCATCTCCATGTGTTTTGTCCATCACCACCTCCTCGTTGTGTCTCTCACCCTTTGCGTTTAATTCTGGTGTAGTGAGTTTTGATGACGGCGACGGCTGAGGTTAGATCGGCGACGGGGCTGGTGGAGATAGTGAGATCTGAAAGTGAAAGTAAGAACGACGGTGGTGGGGTGAGATCCGAGGATAAAGACGGCGGCGGTGGTGGTGGGGTGATGGGAACGACGGGGGTGGTTTGGTGTTTTCTGGACGTGGTGGTTATGGGTCTTCTAGGTGACGACGGCGATGACGTTTGAGTGGCTGGAGGTGGTGGTCGGTGGAGGAGAGGATGGAGGAAGAGAGAGGATTGTTTCACTGTTTTTTTTTTTTGGATTCACACAATAAAAAGTGGCCACGTGTCGCATTTTTGTGTGGAGGTCAATGGGTGGATGTCACCTAAGGTGGTTCGCCTATAAGAGCTCAAAGTACATTGGTTTCAGCATCAAATAGAAAACCAAAGCATATAATATAACATGTTTGGTTTCTCCATTAGAACATGAAATTATAATTTAGACAGCTCAACAAAAAAGTTACATAACAATGTTGTAAGGATATATATGAAGTAAGGAGAGGGATGGATAATTTGAGAATTTATGATTTACGGAACCGCCAAGTTGGATAGAAAATGGAACTTACATGTATGATGAGACACGAACATCCAGAAGTACTTGAGATCAGAGACATACAGTAAATGATATTGTTACCCCGATAACACCAGAACTGAACGAACATTTTTTTGACGAAACCAGGAACAGAACATTAAATTGTTCTTGATCTTTAACTTTCAGAAAATATTTTTCGAAATACGTGGAAGTAAATGCAGTCTCTTCCCATTTACAATGGGGTAACATGTTTGAGCAGTAGCAAATGTAAAAAAAAACAAGTTATCATTATTTTATTTTATTTGGTTACACAATCAAGTTTATCATTCATGGCAATAAAAATAATAATTTATATCAATTAAAAAAATTGAATTTTGTAATTTTTAGACCGTACAAATATAAAATGTAGACATATTATTTAATTTAAATAAATATTTTTTATATTAATTTAAAAAACAATAAATATGATAATTAAACCCAGAAAAATGACAAAATATGTGTTCTATGTATTTTATATTTTTTGATAAAATATATTTAAGTTAAGTTAAATAATAATAGAGTAGGTTGCCAAAAATGATAAATATAGCGTAAGAAAAAATACAGTAAATCTGAACGGAAAAACTGTACAGAAAAATCCAAAACTTGGTAACTCTTCACCATAAATATTTTTTGGGGCTAGTTTGGTTCGTTAAATTTTTTGATCAAATTTGGTTCATCAAATTAAATACAAACCAAAAAGAAGAAGAATTGATAAAGGAAAATAATGGCTTGTAATAATGAAAATATAATATTTAATAGAGAATTGATTCTAGTTAACTCAAAAGTTAGGAATTGTAACTTCAACCAGAATTGATTTTGAAGAAGAGAATTGTTTTTGTAAAGCTGAACCAAACGTGTGAAAAATTGTTTTTTTTTTCTTCTCAATTCTAAGACTCTAGAATTGCTTCTGAACTAAGAAGAAGTTGAACCAAACAAACACTTAAAACTCAACTTTAAAAACTAAGCATCAACATCATTGTTTTATTTTTTGGTTAATAGGTCTTTACCCCCCTGTAATATAGGTCATTTCCGGTTTTCCCCCCTGTAAAATATTTTTTTTGATTCACCCCCCTGTAAAATATTTTTGTTTTGATTTACCCCCTAATAGGCCAAACAAAAACCAATTTTATTTTATTTTTTCAAGAATTTTTCGTTTTTGTTTAGCCTATTAGTGGGGTAAATTAAAACAAAAATATTTTACAGGGGGGTAAATCAAAAAAAATATTTTACAGGGGGAAAAACCGGAAATGACTTATATTACATGGGGGTAAAGACCTATTAACCCTTTATTTTTTTAACGAATTCAATGAAAGTTTTTATAATAACTAAATTTGAGAGGAAGCCATTTTGTATCTATATATGGACTACTATTATATATACGATGTCGCGTCATTTTTCGAAGATCAAAGCTATTTGGGTTAGCATAGACTCACTAATTTTATTTCACGACTGAACTTTTAATTTTTCAAATAAAAAGGGAAAAAAGTTTTAATTACCACATTTTAAAAGATTTAGGGTTCGAGGGTTAGTTATATTTAGGGAATGTGTTAGCACCCTAAATATCCATAGTATTATATGGGAACCCCTTGATTTTATTCATTTTATATGTTATAACTTACTTGCTTTTGAAAATAGAATTAAATGGTGATCAAAAGAAAAAGAACATTTTTATTTACATTTTTTATTGATTTGGAAGGACATGGTCATTTGCCTACGTACCCGTGAGGGATCAAAACCTCGTAGTTCGGGGTAAAAATACCGATTAATTTGTTTTTATGTTTTTTATTAGTTTTGAAAAAGTTTTAAAATAAAAACCAAGTGGCAAAACAAGAATTTGTCTGTGTTTTTTAATATTAAAAGAAAATTACTCAAAAATATGATTAAGTTGATTGGAATTTGATTAAGAAAATAAAAATAAAAGGGAATCACTAGATTGAAAACCAAGGTTTATTATAAAAATGATTTTTTTGTGAATTTTTGTTTATTTAAAATGTTTTTGTTCTTTTTGAATATTAATTAAAAACATAAAAATAAAACTAACGTGACAAGAAAATAAAAGCGCGAGGAATTTCCGTAGTGACGTTGACTCACCACGAAAACCCTTTTCTAACTTAATATTTTTTCATTTTTTAATATATAAAAGCGGAATAAATAAAAGGACACACACATGATTTTTTTCTCATTTATAATTACATTGGTCCTAAGTACATTCTAATTGCGAATAAATAAATGACAGAAATTAAAATGCTAAATGATAATAATAAATAGAAATCAAATGAAATGCATAAATGCTAATAAGTAAGAAAATAAAAGAAACTAAGAGAGAGGACAACCGAAGGGACAAAATTCCGAAGGGACTTTTTCCGAATGGATAGAAATAATTAGAGGAGAGGAAAAGAATAGCTCGTCAACACAAGCTAAAGGAGGGAGAAAAGAGAAAAGTTCTTTGACAACTCAAGAGAATTTTTGGTGTGTTTTGAAGTGTTTGCCAAAGCCTCTATTTATTGTGCAAAATGGTTAATGAAAATGGTAAATCAGTTTAATTGAAATGATGAACAAGTATGGAGAATTTTGAAAGAGAAATGTGAAAGTTGATACTTGAAACATGGCTTGGATTGTGGCATGAAAAAAAAAGAGTTTGGACCCTGGACATTTATTTTTGGACTTATTTTAAGTAATTGATAAAAACAAAATAAAATAACCTAAAATAAAAACAAAACAAAATAAAAAATAAATAAATGATGGAAATAAAAAATAAAATAAAAAAACTAATAATAAAATAAAGGCTTAATAGCAGTTTTCGACCCCTAACTTTTACGAAGTTGTGATTTTAGCCCCCTAAGAAAAAACTACAAAACTGCCCCTAAGTTTTGCAACTATAGCAGTTTTGGCCCGCCAAGGCCAATTTTTGGTAAAAAAAAATTTAAAAAATAACACGTGGCACCAAACTTAGGGTGCCACGTCAGCGTAGTCCGAGTCAAAATTAGCCTTGGGGGCCAAAACTGCCACAAATGCAAAACTTATGGGGCGGTTTTGTAGTTTTTTTCTTAGGGGGCCAAAATCGTAACTTTGAAAATGTTAGGGGGTTAAAACTGCTATTAAGCCTAAAATAAAATAAGAAGCGGGCCTGAAATCGAACAAAAAATGAGATATTTTAAAATACATCTCTGCCGAAATTTTTTCTAAAAGGACAAAAGACTGAGAATATTCTGGATCACAAGACGTATAAAAGTAGGATCTTAGGTCAAAATTTGGGGTATAACATACGACTTACATGATTTGTGTATGAATGGAGAAGACCTATAAAGCATTAAGCATGCATCCTTAAAAAAAAAAACATTAAGCATGCATATATAATGTGAGAATGGTAAAAAATATACGTGGAGGATGATATGATTTCATTATGCATCGTGATTTAATTGTAACAAAGTAATGACACCTTTTAATTTTAAGTTTTTTTAACGTTGATGTATCTGAGTGGAAGATGATCACACGATATCAAAACTTTCTCAAGTTGATGTATTCATAAGGATTAAACTTCAAACACCTAATTGAAATTGAGAGACACAACATCATCATTTCAGTGTTCTTTATAAGAAACGAAAAATTGGACATTCTTTTATCCAATTATAATAAACATATTAAAAAATTTAAGATAATGCTAACTAGAAATTCACTAAAAAAGAATTGACTCATGGAAAAGTGGCATTAGTGTTGTCTTTAAAACGTAGTTCAAGTGTTTGAATCGAGATAAGAAGTATGAGAAAAAGGTCTAGGGTTCAAGCAAGAGCCAATCTTATTTGTGCACAATTTATTTTAGGGGAATTTTTATTTTTTTACAATTTTAGGGTATTGTTAATGAGTGTTTTTAGAGGACTTTTTATAGATTTTAAATTAAGAAATTATTTCTTAGAAAAGTAAAATATTTCAATTTATAGTGTATTTAATACACAAAAATCATAAAAAAAATTATCATTTAAAATCTTTAAAGAGTATATTGAAGACACTTGTTAAAGTTTTCTTTCGTTTAATACTACTAGAATATATGTTGGAGATGTCTATATGGTTCAACTGTGGACCTTTTTATTTTTGGTAAATTATAATAAAATATAACTTTCCTCAAATTTTTCTTATTATAAGATTTAGTTTAATTAAAAATAGTAAAGGTTTACCATTGAATCATTTCTTAGAGATTCATATTAAACACACTTCATTGCTGGATCTGGATTCAACGCTGTTACAACATGATGTTATAACAGATTTTGGCCGTACATTCTCTAATCAATGGATGAGATTGTTTTGCTGTGTAAAATTGATTTTATAATCTGAACCGTCAGATCACAAATGAATGGTCGAGATTCGCTACAGCGTGAAACTGCGTGCTGTTTTTACAGCGGGGAATTCGGGTCCCTTCATTGCTTTACTAGAAGGACAAATACTTTGTTGGTCACGATTGCAAGAAAAAATTAGTTAGATACATACATAAAAATTATACATCATTTAATAATTTTTTTTAAAAACATATCTTTTCTCTTTTAAGCGTATATGTTCAAATCTTGTGATAATAGAAAAGAAAAAAAAAATCTTGTGATAATAGAAGATCTTCTTTTCCAGCGGTAAATTTGAAATGAACTTTGACTGATTTTTTTTTTATTTTGAAGTAACTTTGACTGAACTTTAGTGCAAAGGTTAGGTCTCCTAATGTAGGAGACTTGAACATTTTTTTTTTTTTGCAAAATGAATAGAAGTCAACCGTTGGATTATGAACCTCTATGATAGTTAGCATAAACTGACAATACCTAATATTCTACACCATATGTTTCCAAGTATGTTTTTACAGCAGGAAATTTTGATCTTCTGTTTCTCTTAGTTTTTTTCTTCTCTCGTCACTGCGACACCACCGATGCATCGTTACAGTGTTCCAGCTTCCTTAAAACATATTAATTCGTCTTTCATCACAATAACAACTAACACTACAAAATTTGAATGTGAAAACAACATGGTTTCAAAACTGAGAGATAACAACAAATTACGAAAGAGCCATAAGGTTCATGAAGCGACTCATAGTTCTTTAGATCCTGATCCAAGTATTGATTATTATTAGGGTCGCAAAACTTAAAGTCGTTTTTCTGTGATGCATTCAGTCTCTCGTTTGGGTCATAGTCTGGCGATGGAGATTTTGATAAGCTTTGAGCGTTCTGGAAGAAAACGAATTAAAAAAATTAATTATTATAACTTTTTTAGTTTGTATCAAAGTTTGGAAAATGGAGATCGGCGTCGACATCGGCGTTAATATTTGCCAGAGAGCTTAGTTAGCTGACCGTGAGAGAGAGGAAAAAAATATTCTGGTGTAGACAGACTATTGTATTATCATGTAGCTGTGTTTGATCAAACGATAGAAACCACTCCGGTTGTCCTGTCCTCACCGGAAAAATAGACACCGTAGTCGAAGAGGTTTCCTGGGTCACTTAACCAAAGCTTTCCTCTCCGTCAAAATAAAATTGTTGTTTTTGAAGACAATATGCTTAAGAAAGGAGATGGAATATCAAAATCGTTGTTTCATGCGATTGAAACATCGCTGATTTCTGTGATGACATTTTCTCCGAATTATGCTTCTTCATCTTGCTATTTAGATGAGCTAGTTAAAATTGTTGAGCTTCGAGAGAAAAAATGCACATATTTTATTGCCTATTTTCTACCAAAATTCTGAATCATAAACAAAAACTTGACTGCTACAGTGTCATCGACGGTGTTGTTTGGATTGGAGAAGATGAACAATCCATATAAACAGGATACCATGTGGCAAGGAACATGTGTTGTTTAAAAGATGACTTTTAATCTCAATCATTTAATTCTGATCTAAGGGTCAATAAACATTCCTATTATTCTCACATAAAAAAAACGCCGAACTTTAGATGCTAGGACACTCACATCACGAGAGATCAAAGCAACTTGGAATTTCCATTTACTTACTCTATCATTTACTCCGTACGTACTCATCCTTTCTAAGTAAAAGATTCCCAGAAGGAAAAAGGATCATAATTTTGTTCATTAATGATGCCACCAACCTCTCAATCTAAAGTTTTCCACCCTTTTCCGCTACTTTAATTAGCTTAGAATAATGCTAGAAATTTCTGTTTGCTTATACTAGTGTATGTACGTATTTTGTTGTTGAGAAAATACTAGTGTACGTTTGTGATAGGTAACTATAGCCTATAAAATACCTTTTGTTCATTCATTTAAAGAATCATACTAATATTAATATTAATTAATGTATAAAGTCACTAAGTAGATGCCAAATATCCAGGTTTGGATTTATCTCCAAGAGACACTTATTAGTTGAATAGTTGATTTTCCTAATAATGCTGGGACCAATATTCTTTTATAGCTCAGATTCTATATTTATCCCGAATTCAGATATCCAGTAATAAACGATGAAAACAACAAATTGTAGATTTTGTTGTTCATGTTCTGTCATACTTTCGTTTTCCCAAGAAAAATTGGTAATCAAACCCAACCCCAGTGACTCAGTATAAATGATGAACAGTTCAATACACACAATACAACAAAGAAAAACGCCAAACCCTTCTTTCAAAAGCTCACTGAAAAGTGAAACTAGTTCCTTATCCCTCCTTGCTGTCAGATATGTGTGAGTGTGACAATGTGAATATAGTCATAGTACCCTTTAGCCTTAAATATAGTTCTTTCAGCTTGACTATACAAGATGACAAAGGAGGCTAATTTAATTATGCCATATATTTAATTGTAGTTAAGAATATATAATGCCTAATCGACAGGTGGTGGAAATGAGTAATGACAATGTGAATATAGTCATAGTCATTTTAATCTTTGAATTGGGAAATGAGTAGTCACTTTAGTTCTTGAATGAAAAAAAATTGCAAAACAGTCTCTGAATGTAGATTCTGTTGGTCAATTTCAAGGATTAAAGTGATCAACGGGGTCTATATTCAGGGACTAAATTGACTAACGGAGTCTGCATTCCGCGACTAAATTGACTAATAGAGTCTACATTTAGGGACTATTTTGCAATTTATCTGCATTCAGGGACTAAAGTGACTAATCTCCCTAAAAAAATTGAAAAATAAGTAGATAAGTTAAGAGTCTCAACTAAGAACGAAACTTTTAATAGAACACGAGTTCAAATCATAATAATTGAAATAAACATTGATGAGATTTTTTTTTGAGCAATGATAGGTAGATATCCCTAATGTGTACATCCCTTTGTACCACTCTGAAAAGTTCAAGTTAACCAAAGATATGGTATGTGTGACCACTATTTATTTGGTTAACTAAGTGGAAAAAAATAGTGTCACGCGCATTTTAGTTGCGTGACCACATTTTTCACCTTTTAAATGCAGGAAAAATAGTGGTCACACAATTGAAAAAATGTGGTCACACATACCATATATTTGATTAACTAAATTTTTCAGAGTGGTATAAAGAGGTGTACACATTAAGAATGTCTACATATCTTTATTCTTTTTTTTTTCAAAACAATCAATTTAGGTGAAAAACTAATTCAAAATTACTTTTATCACTTTACTTTTTAACTCTTAACTCCAACCACTAATTCAACCTTGTATCTCTTTGATGAGATTTGATTGAACAACTCATTTATACATCTGACAACTTATTTATTAGAGTCTTGCTAACAAATATCAAAAGAATATTTCTTAAAATTTTAAAAATGTAAACAATTGATAACTTTTGTATAGAAAAAATTATTTTTTGATGTTTCAATATGTTGAATACACATATTTCAAGATAAAATTTATATTTTAAACTTCTAATCAAGTGTTTTTAGCGCATTTGTTAGCATTTTTCTAATAATTGATTTCCATTTACATACTCTTCACAATGCCATATAATGTTGTATTAGTTGTCTAATTTTAATTGTGCAAGTAATGGAAGTCTATTTACCACCAAGTCCGACTGTTGACATAAAGAAGCAATAAAGTATCATATGCATCTCAAGTGATAGAAATAGAAACCGGAAAGAAACATAGTTAGAGTGGTCAATTTAGTAATGTTGATTGTGAATGAAAATAAACAGAGAGAACATGGGACAAGAGTAGTAGTATTCTAACATCATCAATTGAATAATGTGATCTCCCTAGTTTTATAGTTTTTTAATGCCGAAGAATCTAGCTGTGAAAATTACAAGAACAGAATACAAAGATATTAATATTGCAAGTTCTAATTCGAGTTCGGGTTTTAAAAAAGAAGATCCTATTTATATGTTATTCATAAGAAATAAACAAATATTTTGACGCATCATAATGATCCAAAAAAAATAATTGTGATGATATAGGATATGAGATATTCGTGAATGTGTCCAAGTAAAAACACTGAGGGAAAAGGTATGTTCTGTTGAGGCATTATTAGCTAGCTAGAGTCTGTTGAATGCTCATGTCATGTCAACATGGAAAATAAAATAAATATAATTGGCGTCCGTCCAAGAAGCCTCAATTCATTCATCCCTCTTCTTTTCTATTCACTTCAGCCAGCCTGTGTTGGACTTGGGAGTAGTAACCATATCTGGTTTTGTCTCTGGTCAAGCTATTTAGGGTGACTGTCCCTTGTTACCTTCCTTCTCATTGCCACACCCACCTTCTTCTTCTAACACTAGGTTTACCATTCTCTTTTCCCTTTTAAGTTAGATCTAATCAGACCTCAATATATAGAGCATCTTTAAAAAAATGGATGGAAATAAAATATGTAATTAAAAGCTTTTTATATTATCCGTACATACTTTTTAAAGTATAAAACAAAATATGTTTGTTTTATTTTTCTATTTTGGGGAGTTGAAATAAATATTTGATAGATCATAGGAGTAGTAGTATATGCATAATGTGGTAGCCATTCGTGTGGGGGTCACAATACATATAAGCCCCACGTTCCTTGTTTTATATCTTTCTAGCTGCTCTTCTCCTTCTCTATAACCCTTCCAAACTTTCTTCAACCCCTTCATTTCATTTGCTCTCCCTTTCACTTCACAGTCACACTACCTCTTATCACTTTCCTCAACTCTAAATATACTAAATAGAACAAGAGAATTTCTTCTAGTGACTTCATTACTACTACACTCACACATTCGTACGTGTAGTTAAGCTAGAAATAGACAATGGGTGAGAGTGAGATATCTCTACCTAACTCAGAGAAAGAACCTATCACACATAAAACTTCATCTTCGGACTCGGTTGAAAAGAGACACAAAAGACCAAGAGAAACCAACCACCCGGTTTACAGAGGGGTTCGTATGCGGGCATGGGGAAAATGGGTATCGGAAATTCGCGAACCGAGGAAGAAGAATCGGATCTGGCTCGGAACGTTTGCCACGCCGGAGATGGCAGCACGAGCACATGACGTGGCAGCACTCGCTATCAAAGGTAACTCCGCCATACTCAACTTCCCTGAATTCGCCGCTTCAATGCCCCGACCCGATTCAAACTCACCTCGTGATGTTCAAGCTGCTGCTGTTAAAGCCGCTGCTATGGAAGTTCCCGATCAACAAACATCATCATCTTCGTTTTCACAGTCTTTGTCTTCATCTTCATCGTCCTGTTCATTGGCGGTTTCTTCGTCAGATGAACCTTCAACACCAGATGAACTTGGTGAAATAGTAGAACTACCACCATTGGGAACGAGTTTTGAATTACCTGACCCGAGTAATATGGTATTTTCAGACCCATGGCTTTATTCACACTCTTGGTATAATCTTGACAGCATTTACGATGAAAGGGATTATTTTATGGAGGATCAGATTTCAATGCAACAAGACGACGACAACAACAACTACTCTGAGAATATTACTACAAGTATGATTCTTTCTGGTTTTGAGGGTACTTCTTTGTGGCACCAGCAACAGCATTAACGTTAATTACCCATTGGTTTTTTTTTTTAGCTTTCTACTACTGTTACTGTTACTACTACCTCTTCTTTCATTTTTGTCTTTTTCTTAGTTACATACATTTCTTGTCTCTATCGTGTTTATTACTTTTCTCTCTTGTTTATTGCAGGAATAGATCATGTGATTTTTTTCGTTTAATTGCTTGCGTCTTTTTCTTCGTTTTATTATTATGTAATAATAATGCAAATAAAATGAAATATACATGTAGTACTGTCACTATTTATTATTATTATTCTACTTTTCTTTGACAGGCATAAATAAAGGTTAAAAGCAGATTCTTTAGTGTACTGTTTTATTTTATTTTTACAGCTAATAAACTTTTTTTCAATCAATGGCCTACCGTGTTTTTGGAAGCTGAGCTCATTAATATAGTTGGGTCATGCATCCGAGTCCGGAAGACTTTCAATAAAAGAACTGATTACTTTTAGTTAAACTAACTAATTAATGAAGAAAGTTGATGTATTATTACATTGGATACAATGTGGGATTTGACGTAAACTCTTAACAAAAAATCTTAAGAAATTTGATGTAAAACTAGTGTAGTACAATTTTTTTTTGTAATTTAATATAGGACTTATAAGACAAAATCAATTCTAACATAACATCGAATCCATCCATCTTGTATGTGAAGTTGCGGAACTACCAAATCATATGCTCAAAAAGTGGAAGAAGCTTGGAAGACTTGCTAATTGCTATAGCACATAAGCCAACAATAACAACGAGAGATGATTCGGTGCCTTTGACTTTGGTGTCTTTAGTTCATTTTAGATGAGAGAGAAGGTTGGATGAATGATTAAAATAAATTAATTAGATGAGAGAGAATTAATGGTTTAAAGAAAGATAGGAACAAAAGTCATCAAAGGCACCGAAGCCAAAATCACCGAATCCTCTCCCAATAACTACTTGACACATAATATTTTTTTTCTCTCCCAGCTAATTTATCTTTTTTGAGAGACTCTCCTAGCTAACTTAAAAAAACGTTTTCGGGGAACTGAAAATAACTCAACTAGGGCATACTTGGCAAGTTTTGCAAATTGCAGTAAAGTCCAAAATTAAAGCAATGATTAGATTTTAGTTCAATGCAAACAACTCGGTGTTAAGCGTTC
>Ga0315914_1001573_pt1 | contig 34349 bp, 22 predicted proteins | sample MpolenodulesMG_FD_203920 | JGI IMG/M metagenome (GOLD analysis project Ga0315914, IMG submission 203920) | Medicago polymorpha root nodule microbial communities from Los Angeles, California, United States - elongated nodules | ecosystem: Host-associated > Plants > Roots > Nodule | place: USA...
TATATATATATATATATATATATATATATATATATATATATATATATATTTATATAAATTACTGTGTGTAATCTACACGCAAAATTTATATAAAACATTGTTGATAGCGTGCACGCATTAGCTTAATAAAAAGATAAGAAAGATGGGTACGTGAGTGTCCAATCATATGGCAACAGGTGATCCAATTTCGGCTCTGATTAAAGCTAACTTCTTTAAATAATCATCGTCCCCCTCTTCTTCATGTTGCGGACGTGTCTCTCGTCCATTTTACGGGGGTAAAATACACACTTGTTATTCTAGTATATGTGTGTGCGCACGTGTTTGTTGGTTTTAGAAGGTATACTTTGAGTTAAAGTTTAATTTTGCTTTATTTATTATCCATTTATGAGAGAGGTGATATCCCAATAAATCATCACCTGAAGCAAAACCAAGACTCACTCTAACAAGCATAGTGTGTAAGATTACGTTAGTTTGCATCTAAACAAACACGGTGTATGAAATGTCATCTATCTATCTACTATTATTATTATTAATTGGAGAATAGTGTGCAAACCTCAATCCCTAATTTTTGTGATAAAATATATATTTTACCCTCTATTTTTTCTACGTCATTTCAACAGTGATATTTGAACAACCATTTGATACAACTTTTGTGATAACCTTTTTTTTCTTCTCTTTTTTTGGTCAAAAACAATGGAGAGAAAAAAAGGAAGAGAGAATAAGAAAATAATGTGAGTATGAGAGAGAAAGTTGTCAAAAAATTGTCACAAAGTGGTTGTACAAATTTCATTTCTCTTCCAATTTTACCCTCCAGTTCTTTTGGCTTCCATTTTTCCGTTACATATTAATTCAATTTTTTCTCTTAGATAGTGATTGTCATATTGTTATGGTTCTAATGCAAATAGATACGGTCAAATGGTTTTTTTCCCTTTTTTAAATCATTAGTTCTCAACATCGTTATCTTTATTCTACTCTGTGGTTTCATTATTTTTTTTACCCTCCTATTTCTTATTTTGTTATGGGTCTCGTTAGCGAGTACTTTCGGAATACTCTTTAATCATTCTAAAATAAATAATTATTTTTTAAAAAATTAAATATTTCAATTTCAAATGCATTGATTACACATTTTTTCATAAATACTTACATTCTTAAAAAGTGTTTCGAGAACGCTCGTTTACATTTCCCTTTTCTCATGAATGTCATGGTTAACTCTTTTTTTACCCACAAATTAAATTCATTGATATGGTTAACCAGATGTTCAAGAAATAAAAAGGTCACTAGAGTCATTTATATGCTTTTAATTGTTCCTTTCTATTTTTTTCTTCGGAAAATCTCATTTTCTATATGTTATATAGCTCTTTGTTGTCTATATTTGCTCTGGTGTAGGTTAATAATTATGATTTTTTGGGACTGTGTGTTGCTATTATTATTACGATTATACGATGTTTTTACAATACTATCAATTTTTATCTTAATATTACTATATAAAATTAGATCAGATATCTTCTGCATTTATTGTTTTTGTTTTATTAATTATGTTTTTATTTTATTTTTTTACATAAATATCCCATCGGTTAAAGGACTTATACTACCTTGTTAAAACAAAAAAAAAAAAGACTTATACTGCATTATTTATGAAATGTTTATGTATTTTAACACATTAAAATATATGACCTTCACTTATATTATTTCCCTAACTTAAAATAAGATTTTTTTTTTTTTTGAAAAGGCTAAAATGGAATACATATATATATATATTACCCAACCAAAAAGTTCTTCCTAGGATAAGGTGTACCAGGAAAGAAACAAAGTCACAAACATATGTACAAAGCAAAAACAGTAAAATCGAAACAAAAACAGAGAAAGAAAAAACATTAGTCAATGTCCAACATAGTGAACGGACTAAGCCACCAAGTATTGTAGTTGAAAGTGAATTTTTTTAATTCGCATTCAACCACACAAAAGAAAGTGCCTTAATCTTGTCAATCAGCTGAAGTGTCGAGCATTGTTTGTCATTAAATATCATGTTGTCTCTTTCTTTCCATTAAATATCATGTTGTCTCTTTCTTTCCATATTTCCCACATAGTAGCATACCAAATTAAAAGTAAGATGGATTGTCGCGGCTCATAACAATTACCACTAACAGCACCAAATTGATTTAGATAATTTGCAGGCTCGCTAGGGATGGCCAAACAGACACCCAACCAACGGTGAATAAAGTGTCAGACTTCCCCAAAAAAACCACAATGCAAAAATAAACGAGGGGAAGTTTCCAACGAACCACAGCCACCAATGCACACTCTAGCATCGGAAGCTATCACTCCACGACGAAACAAATTGTCCTTAGTTGGCAACCTGTCCCGAATCAGATGCCTGGCGAAAAGAATCACCTTCAGAGGAACATCCTTATGCCAAAGAACCTTCAGAGCGACCGTAGAAGCAGAATGATGCTGATGAACCATAACTTTATAAGCATTTCGAACAGTGAAATCATTACTCGATTCCAACGTCCAAAGCCACTTGTCCTCTTTATCAACCTGCAAAGTCACATTTTGAAGTAATAAACGAAGTTCCCCCACTAATTCCTCCTCCCGCGCAAACAACCCTCGCCTCCACTTCCACGCTCATCCTCCTCCCCCAGCCTAACTGACTCATCTCAAACACAGACACCTCCTTAACTAACGACAAATCAAACAATCTGCTAAATCTCTCCATAAAAGCCACTCCACCGACCCACACATCGAACCAAACACATGGTTGCCTTCCCATTTCCCACGCCACGACTAACATGCTCACTAAACCACACCTCCCTACGAATAGCAGCAATAACGCGCCACAATAGGAAGCATCACGACCTCCCTCTAACACACGGCCACCTTCCACTCCATACCAGGCCGACAACACTCTACACCACAAACTCTCCCTCTCAACCAACAACCTCCAACACCATTTTCCTAACAACCCATTATTAAACTCCTAATTCTCCTTACCCCCAAACTACCAACCTCCTTACTCAAACAAATAGAATGTCACCCAAGATATATTTCTATGGTCCTCACTCTCCCCAAAAAATAATATATTCAATAAAAACATTGATTTCTTTTGGTCTATAATTCCATTTTAAAATTTTATTCAGCATCTCCAAATTGTGATATATTGTTAAAAGATAACTCATTATGAATTCAAAATTCATAGAACATTAATGTCTACTCTTAAACACTAATTTGAGGCAAGACACGGATGACTGGAAACCAAACTTAGAGCATGACAGGAATAATACTAAAATATTTTACACTAGACTTTAAAATAAAATAAAAATACTACTAACATGTTTTTTTTTTGTAAAGTACTACCAACATGTTTTTTAATACTCGATAATTATTAACTAAAATAATAATAATGATTGAACATTAAGATTAGATAGGACAAGATGACATGTCATTTGGTTTTGGATGTTTGCGTGTTGTAAATTGATTTGGTATAACTATTTATTTATTAATTATAAGAGGTGATGTCATAGTCCTTATCTTAACTTAATACGAATATTAATATTATGTCTGAACAAACAAGTATAGATTATATTGTCTTAATGTTTCATTGGAAAATTGGATTGAATTGTCTAAGTGAGATTGAGAAATGGCATCTGCACTAGTTCGTAGGAACATCAACAACTTGAAAAGGTTGTCTTGTTGGCGTTTGAATAATAATAACAAACAGTTGTTGAATAATGTTGAAGATGATGCATGTACGGTTTCCATTCACACAGAAGCTGTTGGCGTTGGTGTTGGATTACCATCTTACATGCGTGGTGCTGTTTTTCGGGAACCCAACAAACCTCTCACCATTGAAGAATTTCACATTCCTCGTCCCAAAGCTGGTGAACTTCTCATCAAAACCAAGGGTCCGTGTCTTCATTTCTTTATTCTTTCTCTTTCTTCATTGTATATTCTATTCAATTTTTACATTCAATATGATTCTGATCCTAAAACTTGTACTGCATGTTTCAATTTGCCGTGAGTTTGATCCAAATATTCACTTATATTGCAGCTTAATTGCGGTTTTGGATTGTAATTTCAAATTATTATTTTTGTTATTGTTATTGGATCTGATGTGAATTTTGAATGCAGGATGTGGAGTATGCCACTCTGATCTTCATGTCATGAAAGGTGAAATCCCGTTTTCAAGTCCTTGTGTTGTGGGGCATGAGATTACTGGTGAAGTTGTTGAACATGGACAACACACTGATTCCAAAACCATTGAAAGGTTAAAGTTTGTTTTTTTTTTGTAAAATTGAAAACTGTTAAACTGCCACATTTTTCTGTCATAATGTTATGATGTTGAGTTTGCATTCAATGAAAAGATTGATTGTTCTTCATGACTAGCAAAAAGGAATAACAAGTAGGATTGTTCGTGATTGTTTCAGGCTTCCAATTGGATCTCGAGTTGTTGGAGCCTTCATTATGCCTTGTGGCAACTGTTCCTACTGTTCAAAGGTAACATTGTATTACACACTCCACTCCATTTGTCAACTGAATTATGGTCTCGGTGTTTATGCTGTCTACAAACGGTATGCAGGGCCATGATGATCTGTGCGAAGCTTTTTTTGCTTATAACCGCGCAAAAGGAACCCTATACGATGGTGAAACTCGACTATTTCTTCGAGGCAGTGGTGAACCCTCTCACTTCTTACTTTGACTCATATATTACTGATACTTGTGAAATGACTGTATGTTATCATTATTCCCATACAGACAAGCTTAATATATACTAAGAGTATGTGTTTACATAGTCATAGTTTTCTCTGCTATGGTATTTCATATTCAGCTGATACAAATTTCATATTTTTTGAGAGTATTTATTACTAAGAGTAGAATCCTTCATAATTGGAATACTGAAAATAATTGGCAAATTTATAGGAAAACCGATATACATGTATAGTATGGGAGGGCTTGCTGAATACTGTGTTGTGCCAGCAAATGCATTGGCGGTATTGCCAAACTCAATGCCATATACCGAGTCTGCAATTCTAGGATGTGCTGTTTTTACTGCTTATGGTGCAATGGCTCATGCAGCCGAAGTGCGCCCTGGTGATACTGTTGCTGTTATTGGAACTGGGGGTGTTGGTTCTAGGTAACTAAATCAATTGTCAAGTGGATGTCACATTGTTAAATATTTAATTATCAGTGACTACTTCCTTTTTCTATTTTTGCTGTTTCGATAATGCTTGCTTAAATGGTCACTGATTTGAGAAGAAAACTCTTTATATTATGCAAAACTTTTTATATATCTGAGCAGTAGGCTCTGATCAACTGCACTTGTTTCCATTTTAACTTTATCACTGCTTCCAGTTGTCTGCAGATAGCTAGAGCATTTGGTGCCTCGGATATAATTGCTGTTGATGTTCAGGATGAAAAGCTAGAGAAAGCAAAGACACTTGGTGCAACTCACACAATAAATTCGGCAAAGGAAGATCCCATTGAAAAGATACTTGTATATGCATTTCTCTTTCGCCTCATTGTTTAATTGCCAGAACTCTCTTGTGCGGCCTCTGTCTATTAGCTCCTAACATCACCCACTCACACTATCGTGCATAAATTATATCGCTTGAGTTATCCTTTATTTAATTGTTTTCTCTAATTTCACACAGGAAATTACTGGTGGAAAGGGAGTTGACGTTGCTGTTGAAGCCTTAGGGAGACCACAGACATTTGCTCAGTGCACACAAAGTGTGAAAGATGGAGGAAAAGCAGTGATGATTGGACTGGCACAAGCTGGTTCTTTAGGAGAGGTGGATATAAATAGACTTGTTCGCAGAAAGGTAAGTACTTTGTGTGTTGTGTGCGTTGTCGATCGTTACTATAATTACTTTTTCTACTCTGACATATAACCACTAATTTTATTCATGTTTATCACGCTTATCGTTATTAATGTTTGTTTTGTTCTAGAATTTGCTTCATTTTTTTCCGCGATTTGTCGCATAGTCTTAATCTTGGGGTATGGGAATAAGAATTAGGTTGTACAAGTGGTTTTGCCTTTACTTGACCAAATGATTCAAGATAACCTTTGGGATTAAATTGTTCATATCAAGGGCCGCTTTTAAACTCAATTAAGTGTTACACGTGAACAATATAGAGAATAGAAATATGTAATATTTTTATTGTTGATACTAATTTTCTACCAAAGCAGAATTAACGTGAAGTGCTAAAATATAAAGTATACATTACTAAATGACAATAATTTCCTTTAGGGTAGCACCTCACTTATTTGACAAATTCATCCAAGCAAATTAAATTTGTATGTGAACAGATAAAAGTTATTGGCTCATATGGAGGGAGGGCTAGGCAAGATCTTCCAAAGTTAATTAGATTGGCAGAAACAGGTATCTTCGACCTTGGCCATGCTGTTACAAGAAAATACACTTTTGAGGAGTCAGGCAAAGCATTCCAGGATCTCAACGAAGGAAAAATAGTCGGTCGGGCTGTAATCGAGATTGGATAGCTCTACATTCCAGGCAATGCTTTTATGCAACGACGACCATATGTCTCACACATTGTAGTTGCAAAGGTGTTGGTGTCCTGAGAACACATATAGGTGTCTTCTACTCTGATGTGTTGACTGTCCTGATAAAATAACTGATTGTAAGGACGTTTGCAAATAAAAACTCTTTTTTGTATCAGTCACTTTGCATCTTGCTCATGTAGCGGTGGAAGACTCGTCATTGGTATGTCATAGAAGAGATGAAAAAATATGCAAAAAAAAAGTATGAGAACCAAGTGCACTCCATGAAAGAAAGAAAAAACTTCCAAAATCCAAACTAAACTCATTTCAATCGTGTAAACAAGTCTTCTTTAATAAAATCAGAAAATATATTTTTTATATAAAAAAATCTGGTACATGTAGAATAATAAGGTGAAAGTATTCACCAAAAAAATAAAGGTGAAAGTTGCAGGTTATAATCGAAAAGTTCCCTGTAATTTTCTTTTTCATCTATCCTAGAGTTTAGTAGCGAAAGAGGAGTATTGGCGTAACAATAAAGTTTTCACGTGACTGAAAGACCTGTTGAAGTTTAAGAAACAGTCTCTTGTGTAAAAAAAAAAAGGTAAGGTTGTGTACAATAAACTAAAATGGTGGGATCTCTTTCTGAACCATGCGTATGCAGGAGCTTTAGTGTACCGCACTTTTTTAAGAGCTTAGTAGCGAATCATACACATTCATAATTCATAGCAGAGAAATATTCACCAAAATGTTTTCATTATTTTCATGTCTTTGATTATGATGATTTTTTTTTTTGGTTACAAGATTATAATGATGAGATAAGGTAATTAATTTTTTTAAGGAAGATAAAGTAATTAATATGATTATAATTTTTATATATGTTTAAGGGGATACCAAATTTTGACAAAAAAAAAAAGGGTATAGCAAATTTGCAAGTATAAATTTTTATTTTAAAATTTACTCATTTAAAATATTTAAAATTTTTTTTATAGTTTTGAATAAATTCAATAATCTATTTTTTTTTATTAATTAAAGTAACATTAATAATCATTGTCAATCATCTTGAAGATATTTGAACTTTATGCTTTGAGGTTACGAAATGAAACTCGAACACTTCAAGTGTCAATATTTTAGTTTATAATTTTCATAATTCCAATATTAAAGAACTTTAAATATATTTTTAATTGTGTTAAAAAATCTATGGATACTCCAAAATTGGTACGTACACAAGTATTAAGGTTGTTAACGGTACGAACGTGGGTACAATTTGTTTTGTAACTGCATATATGGAAATGTAGCCTATGTTTGGTATCACATGGGTCGGTGTTATTAAACATACCACATAGGTTTATTGAAAAAACAAAAATTGGGTTTATTGAAGAAAAAAAAAGAATTTTTAAGAGCAGAAACACATTTAATCTATGTTCTTCACCAAAGTCGCGTCTGTAATTATATTTACTAGCTTTGTCAAACGTGTGTACAGAGCGTTTGCAAACTATGAAACTCAGACGGACTAACCAGAACGTAAACTCTTGTTCAGTTCAGCCACATTCATGACCTGAATGTAGCAAATTCTTGTATATATACTTGAGTTTGACAAGTATGCTCCGGCTCCAGTGGCCATTCCTCTTTAATGAGATTCTGCGATGCATAATAGAAACATAAGCAAATCAGGGGGATGAAGCTCCATATTCATATTGTAGCTTCCCTAGTCAAAGGGTCTCTCCACTACGATATCAGCACACAGCCAAACAATCTATGAGCTTCACATTCACAACCACAATATTGAAAAGGCTTGCAACATCTTTGAACAAACATGATTTATCCTACCTAAACATGTCTTTATAAACAAAAAAGATATTTGTTACAGTGTCTACTATTATTGAAGAATGGTGCAAGTCATGCAAAATTTCAGATACAAGCATAGACACGCTTGTCATCATCCAAAATGGATCCAAAAACTACATTCAATGCTATGAACCAACTCAGTCTCTTAATAAAAATTCCAAGATCCCATTGCTAATCTTCTTTCCACTTGTTAACATATTTGAGGAAAGCACTGGCAGGATTTTCCCTGGGTGGAGCTCGAACACGAGTAGACCTTCGAAGCACAGACTCGTCAATCGCAATATTCTGCATCAATTCCTTTGATCTTTTCTGCAGTTCTGTGCTGTAAATATGAAACGAAAAACAAAACAAAAAATCTCCAGAAGTCAAGGGGGGTAATTAAAAGTAAAATATAAACAATTAATAAAGTGAATATAGAGGGAACTCTAAAAAGTTTCAATAATGTTAGTTGAATCCATACGTTTGTTAAATAAGCTACATTAAGCTAGGACTATTTAAATCGAACTTTCTTTTTGATAAAATCTAACTAAATAATATTGCATTACATAGTATCAACACTTCTCAGTTTTAATAACCCTCCTCTACACCACTATAAATTAGCTTTTTATCAAATAAGAGAACTTATGTCTAACCTGTTTCTACAGTCAACCAGAGGATGGGGGTAAATTCTATATAAATTTTGTAAAAATTTATTCCTTCGATTTCATTTATTTTTATCTGTTCAAACTTTAAAGTATAAATGGCCCGAGAAGCATGTATATGTCACTGTGTTTAATGTTGAGCAACCAAGTTTAAAACTAAGACATTTAGTTACGCGTATGCATCCAAATACAAATTGTTATAGAGGCATTCAGCATGAAAAACTAATTGAACTCACCATATACTACGATAATTGTTTTCCAGTTTTTTTTGCAGTGCCCTTTCCCGCTCACCCTTGCAATTCAGCGAACCCATCAATGCATCAAGCTATCACGCATGCCAACATAAAATTAGAAAATATAAACAAAATGCAACAACAGCAGGCTATCTTCATCAAGTACCTCTTCCTTGCTGCTGTAGTATCCCCACTCCTTGGAGTCGCAGCTTTCAACAAATATCCTCCCATCGCGACGGAACCACCAATACCTATTGTAGTCTCGGTCTTTACCTAATGGGCTTCTACTAATAGGTCGTTTCTCCATCTCTCGTTCAAAGTATTCTCTCTGTATAATAGAAAACAAATAAAAGAGACATTTTAAGAACAGACAACAATATAAGCAAGGAGATGGTTGCAGTATTACCCTCTGCTCTATACTATTCTTCTCTGATGGATCCTTTCTGGATAATTCTTTTCCATTTTCTGCTGGTTCTTTCAGCTCTGTATCCAGGTTTTTTGGAGTCTTTTTTGAAGCAGGGCTTGAACGCTTAACCCCACTGCAAATTGAATTTCAAAGAGTGAAAAAAGGTGAAATAACTAAGAAGATACATGACAATGCTGTGTGTGTGTGTGTAACTAAGATACATGATAATGTGATGTAAGCATAAACAGCAGCACCCTCAATAAAACCTTACCTTTTACCCAGTGAACTGTCTTGCCTAGATGATTCTATCTCTCCATTTATTTTCTTCCCCACATGTCCATTTTGTTTAATGTGATTATTGTTTGAAAGAATATCAGCACCGTTGAGATGATTCCCATTGCTTTCTGAGTCAGCTTTCAACCTCTCTTTTTGTTCTCTTCTCTTTCTACCTTCTTCTAGTGCTTGTTCCCTTTTAGAGGCCCCAAGTTCCTGCCGCTGTTCAATAAACTCATCCAACTTTTCCCTGAAAATTGCAGTTTCAAGGGCTCGATTGACCAACTCACATAAGATTTCTAGTTTAGCATTGGCATCTACAAGGCAATAATGTCCCCGTTTTATGGTTCCTTCATAGTGCCGTAATTGAGGAATATTGATCATTTCTAGAAAATCGCATAAATATTCTCTCCAGTTAACCATTGTTATCTGAAATAAAAATGAATGAGATAGTCAAATCAAAAATAGTAATAGGATTAACATAAATTAAGCAGTCACAAAGGATACCAGATAGCAACAAGAAAGATTCAACTGGTAAAAGCCATCTCATGTGATCTGGCAATCTATTTTTTGGTGGGGCCGGGGTTTGAACCCAGACCTTGCATATATTATGCATTGTCCCTACTAATTGAGCTAAGCTCACAAGGACAATCTGGACATCTATTAAATTATGAGACTAAGAGTCTTAACAAAAAGGATTATGAATAAGTTAGATGGTAACCTTCTTCACACTTCGTTTCTGTACAGCTGAAGTGTATTCACCATCATCTTTGATAAGAACTCGAAAAAGTGCAGCATGAGATTCGACAAGGAGAACCGCATTCCCATCCTTATGGCAGATTGCATTTTCAAAATCTTCCAAAGAGTACGGCGACAAGTGTAACTGTTTACCAAAAGAAGTACAAAAATCCCAAACCATTAAGAGATTCCCTACACAGTGCATTGGAACATTGAAGTCTCTTGATGGAGAAGGACGATCACTGAAAACAGGGTCATCTGGACTAGGCTTCACCAATAGATCATCAATGGGATATTTGACTGGGATTTCCTTGTGTTCTTCATGTTCTGGAGAATTTGAAAACAGCATTTTTAGATAAAACTAAATTACAAGTTTTCATCAATGGGTTTAAATTTTAATTTTTAATTTCTAAAATATTATGTTGGCATGAAAGCTCTGTGTTGCAAAAGATTTTACCAGGTTATGAATAAAAAAAAAAATTACCAGGCAGTTGTTCTTCTATCTAAGCCATAGGAGAAAATATGTTTTAATTAGATGCACAACAAGAAGAGATGCACAATTCCAACAAAAGAGAAAAGCAACGATGGTAGGAAAATAGAATTTGATCAGAAAACAATTCAAAGATAAAGTCATTAAATCAAGAAGCCAAAAATTGCTTCAATCTCTGAACTTTACCTTTCTCTTGTGCAGAACCATTGACTAGTGTCCCGTCCAACTTCTTTCTTTTATGTTTATTGGCTTCTTCCATTGATTCCTGACCATGAAAAATTTGAGATAGAAAATAGTGTCACGAAATTCATTCAGAAAATAACAAACCAATCAATGAAACCCTAAATTATTGTATCCCATTTATTATTATATTCAATGTTGTCAAAATCGAGATCTTGCTTAAGATCGAGAGGGGAGGGGGTAGCAAGATTGCAAAATGTAAGATTGCAACCAGGATCTTGAAATCTTACCCAATTAATTACGCACAATTGGGAAGGGTAGCAAGATAAAACCAGGATCGCAAACCGAAAGAAAAATTGACACGGATATGTGTGTCTGTGGGTGTGTGTATAAATTTATACTAACATTAATTGGGCCTACTTTCACCATCTTGTGTATGTTTCACAAGTGCGAGGGAGAAAGACAGGACGGAAGGACAATCTGAGGGACGAAGTCTAAAGAGATGAGGGTTACAATCTGAGGGGCGAAGGCAAGAGAGGCGAGGGTTAGAACCAACTTTAATATAGTCAAGAGATGTTGAAAATTAATTCTTCGTTCATTTTTCAATCTATAATTGGGCCTCCGTGGAGAGAACTTGGCCCAAACATTTTTCAATCTATAATTGGGCCTCCGTGGAGAGAACTCGGCCCAAACCAACGTCGATAAAAAGCAGAGCAGTAAAAATTAATTAGAAAGAAAATAGAGAGAAACAAAAACAAAAATGACCCTCTCTCACGTAACCGGCCCAAACAACCATAACCCCCAAGTCACCTTAAGTTTATTTTTTGACCATGCCGCTTATTTCCAATAGCAGCAACCCTTGACTGTTTCATCTTCCCCTTTCTTCTTCGAAGGTATGACAGCCAGAGAAAGCAAAAAAATGGTCGTGCAAGACGATCAGACATCTGAACGGAGGATGTGCAGGATAAGGTGGCCGCGTGGATATGGCTGCATATTCTGGCCCAAAAAATGATGATTTCACAATATAGAAGCGATTTCGTCACTATCTTGCTACAATTTTGCACAAAACGCAGTCTTGTTTGTGATTCACGATCTAGGGGGCGAGGAGTAACATCGTAAACTCGTACGATCTTGCAATTTAAATTGCAATGTCAATAACATTGATTATTTGATTATACCTCATAAGTAAATTATTTTTTTATATGAAAGCATAAAAGAAACAAAATCTACCTCATTACTCCTTTTCTTGGAGCAAATTATAAGTCCGTCTTTGAGAAAAACCTTTCCTCTTAACTCCTCAGGAACATCGGTGGAGATATCATGATTTTGTGCCAGTTTGTCATGTAAAACCCAAGGGGCATTTCGATAGGTAGATTCCCGGATGAAAGACTTTAGAGTATTTCTACTAAAAAGGGGCTTCTTCTGCACCAAATCTTCTGCATGGACTTCTGTTTTTTCACTTATATTCTTGTTTTTGTCGAACCAAGCTACCTCATAACGGTATTTATCGGCTCCTTCATGGATGACTTTTAATATTTTGCATGGACATACATCATCATCTTTTTTCCCATACAATTCTGCACCAACAAACAAACGCTCCTGCAATTTTTCAGCAAGAGAATCGGCAAGCTCCTTCAAAGGGAGCATACCTGCAATAATAATCACTAATCAATCCAGCACACAGTAAAAAATAACACAGGCATTCTGAGGAAAGTGATTGTATAATTGAGTAGCTGGCATACAGCTCCAGATCATTTGCATGTAGCTTTCAAAAACAGGCATGATTATTGTCGTTTACAGTTCCTAGAGCATCTCTTTTACTATTTTTCCGAATTTTTTACAAATAATAACTCCAAACCATGTCAATTTGATCTCTGTAAGTGCTATGGCATTATTACTCCTATTCGTATAATATAATGAATGAAGATAGCAATATAATATAACTCAGATAAAGGCAATTTATCAAAGTTAAACACTGGTAATTGAAATAACTTGTCAAAAAAAAAAACTGACATTAATTCATAAAATGATTTACAAAACATCATCATTTGTTGTACAGCATTCTGTGAGCAAACCAGGACCTTCAGTGGTAACTGACAATTGAAGCAATATGCAGAAAAAGATATATCAAAACTGAAATTATGTTGATCTCAATGTCTATAGAAGCAGACTTAGAAAAATTACACTGATTATCCTGATAGGTTGTATAACTTATTTGACCAGCTTCACAAACCTACTGATGTCTAATGCAATCAAATGGACAAATAACATGATTATATAAAATAAAATAAAAGTGAAATAACATCTAGTTAGGCAACTCATCTTCAATGTAGTCCATAAACATGAGTAAACAGTAAACACAATACTCAGCATATCAATTTATATACAGTCATTTGGAGGTAAACATATGTTGCAAATTGAAGATTGTGCTGACTGTTGAATAAAAATTTAACACTTAGGAGCCTGTTTGATTTCAGAAAATGGTATCTGTGTTCACTTCTAACTACAGAACAGTCACCTTGTTTTCACTTTGCTTCCTGTTTCGAAAAACTTTAAAAAGAAACAACAAAAACAAAAAAGTTTTATTCATAGTTTTCTGTACAAATTGTTTGGAAACGTTAAAAGCGTAAACTAAATAAGAACCCAAACCATCAGTGCAGCACACAAGTCTAAAAGCTACAGTCCTCTCCCTTTTGAATACCATTGTGGGATCAAAACAAATCATTCAACAGTTCTGTGGGATTAAACAGATGTGTAATCCATCAAAAGATGCAATTTCATATCCATCCATGTGTTCTGAAACAGGCATTTATATACTGTATATTAACCCTTGTCATTAACCACCGCACATAAAGTCTGGATTTAACAAGTATCAGAAACAATTGCAGCCAACTATACAATTACTCGAGCAGGACAAAAAGAAATGGCATATAACATCAAAATAATTTTTTTCAGTTCAGCTCAGACGAGAGTAACTCTTACTGTACTGAATGATCTTTAAAGCAGGAGTCATGAATTCTTTTGGAAACTGTAGGAACTTCTCAGTCGCTCGTTGTTCTGACACAATAGCCTCTTCATAAGTCAAGCCAGTTTTTCCAGTGACCTTACATGACCAAACCCTCTGGCGGTATAGATTCAAACGTTGCAAATAATCGCTAATTTGTGTTAAGGTAGACCATCAATATCCTCTGCTTTTCTACGACGAAGTATGAAATGCAAAAGGCATAAATTATACATAAACATTGCACTAAGTGGTTAACGATGATAAATTACCCATATTTAGCACATTCAAGTTAATGACAGTTAAATCAGTAATACGACAAAAAAAAAATGAAATAAAAATAGATGACTATAAAGGATACTGATAATCTCGAAAAATTTCTTTTGTAAAACGAACTTGGTAAACATGCTCATCTGGCTTCAAATCCTCAGGAGGCTCAGCCAAAGCCAAAGGCTTTCTCCTTAAAAGAGGCATTGAGAAAGAATCTCAGCTTCAGTCAGACAGAGACATGCACCCTGCATAGAAAATTCAAGAGAACATAAACCCTTGAGCTTTACAATATTATGATTTTAACAGTTCAATACCATTAACCAAAATGTCTATAAATATCTTTTTGAAACAAAACAAACGCGCCCCTAAACTGAAAATTAAAATCCAGTTAAACTTAGAACAATCTGATACAATCTTACTAGCTGAAACAAGTTGGAATTGCATCGCCGTCTTATGCAATTAAATTAAAATCATTTAACAGAGCTAAGTGTATCTGAAGCAAAAACCCTAATTTTTCCCCCAGAAACAAACATTGAAAAATAACAGTAATGCACAAAGAACAAGACAATCATGAAAATTCAGTTTAAATACAATGCAGTGACCCAATGTTCATACGAAAAACCCCAAAACGTAAGGTTACCACAATCCAAAACCAAGATACAAAAAAAGAAAAACAGAAAAAATGAATTGAATATTAAATTAAATTTGAATAAATGCACAGTGCATTGAAAATAAAAACTCCAACATTGCAGGGTATAAAGACAAAGCCCTAAGAAAAGAGAACAAAAGAAAACCCTAAAATGCGTCGGTTATGGAGATCTCGTAACGCGTGAATTGTCGAGTAAAGAAATATGCTTACGCCACCGTGGAAAAGCTGCTGCGGCAGCGATGAAGAAACTACCGACGAGGGGAAAAGATTCACCGCAATACATTGATGAAAAATCGAAAGAGAAAATATGAAAAAATAAAAATCGGCGAATAGAGAATAAAAAATAGGTTCCCGCCACAACGGAAACAGTTGAAAAAAATAAAATAAAGTAGCAGAGGGAAAGAGTGAGTGAGTGTGTGTTAGCGGTGTGTGTGAGAGGGAGAAAGAGAGGATCTTACAGTGAAGAAGTTGTTGAATGCGTGGTGAAGAGAAACACGAGGAGAAAATGAATGTGTTGAGTTGTGTTTATATATTTTGAACCCGAGAGAGAACTTTCTCACGTTTCTCTCCTTCCTTCGCTATGGGAAACCCACGACGCACACGCACCTTCTCTATACGTGCACCTTCGCACGGGTCTGGTCATGGTCAAATCAAATATTTACATTTTACATTGCATCAAATTATATTTATTTATTATCAAAATACCTCAACGACAATTAATTATTGTTCATTCAACGGCAATCAATTGTCATTTTATCGAATCAGAAACATAACCACCACACATATGCAAAAGCACTCAATCACAAATTATTCTCCCTTCAAACTCCAAGAGATCAAACTCCCTGAAATTTCTTCAAACTCAAGCAAGTAATCAAGTACTCTAAAATCTCTAAGCATACCTTACATTGTTAGTTTTATATGTTTGTTGCTCGTATATTAAGTTTTTATTTTATAATATTAATGAATCTTCTAGGTAGTTGTTGATCAATTAAATCTTTTCTTTGAATGTGAATGTAGTTTAAACATATGTTTTAGTGCAATATCGTAATTTAAGAAATGAAATAACGCAGTGTGTGTTGTATGTATATTTTATGTTTGATGAAATATTTCAAAAAATGTTTTATTGATTTTTTAATGATTATTGTGTAGATATGGTTAATGAAGATGGTAGGCTTGGATTCAGTAGAGCGACCTAACAGAGCTTTGTGCGCAGAGCAAATGTTGCAGCCAACCCTCCTTCTAAAAGGAGCCAAAGTAGGCTCAGTGATGAAATGGGCACCTCACAAGTGGATGGCCCTACACCAGATGTGCCTGATCAGCACTACGACGTTCAGTGTAATCATTACGTTTGATGATGTATTGTGCCTCCTACAAATCTCGATTCATGGCAAGTTGGTCAATCATATGGCTAAAATTTCCCAAAACACAAGGTGTTGTTCGATGCTGAGGAAGAAGATGATATTGTTGTTGCTGAGTGTCAATAATATGAAGGGTGCTCGCATTGGATTTGCTTGGTTGAAGCAAATATTAGAGCGACGTTGCATTCAAGCAATCCAATTGGAAAACATAGGTCGTAGCTTATAATGTGTTCAATTTTTACTTTTTTATCCGATGTGGGACATATAACTCACACTTGCACACAACAACAGCAAGGACCAGATGAAATACATCATCAAACAAAAATAATTGAAGTTCTTTAAAAAATATATATAATAACTGAAGTTACTAATGAATCCATATGACTATCCATTGAAAGGGGATAAAGTTTATTCACAAGTTTCACTATTGCCAAAAAAAGAAGTGAAAGGAGCATATTTTGTGTGTGTAAAAAAATAGATATTGATACATTATTTTTTCTCGATAATTGACGGTAGGATCATGGATTTGTCAAAACAAGAACAAACAAAATAGTAGGATCATAGATACACCGTAAACTTGCGAATAAACTTGTGAAATCGATTATAGTCAATTTGATAATTAATAGAAGAATCATGAATAAACCGTAAACTTGTGATGATTTTTTCTCGAATAATAGTTGGATGATCCTGAATCGTTTTTTCGATCACATCACAAGTTATTCATGAAGGACCTTTCTCGATAGAAGAAGAAGAAGAGACGTCATTAACCTCAAGAGTGAAGGAGTAACAAAGAGGCGGGAGTCGAAGAAGGTACAAAAAAACACGTGCATCAACTGTTAGGCTTATCCTATCTCGTTGCTAACCCACCAAAAATTAAGGATAAAAATAACAAACAATGAATATGATAAGATTAAAAATAGGTTTAATTTATCCTATCATATCAGTGCATCAAACAATGGATTGAGTTAGCATAAGATAATTTTATCATGTCTCACCAAAAAAAAAAGAAGATAATTTTATCATATCTTTTCTCCGGTGCACCAAACAGGTCGCAGGAATTATAAAGAGGGGTTAGACCGGTGCTAACAACAATGAAGATTAATAATCTTTCAAAAAAAACAATGAAGATTAATAATAGTAGGTCAAATATAAGACTAAATCTATCAATTATTTGTTACATGTGTTGTGTACAAAAAAAAAATGTTTTTAATACACGTTAGTTGAGTTTGTCTTTTATCGAGAAAAGAACGTAAGTATTATATGTACTACGATCATATAAGTTGTTTATAAACTTTTTTCACCGTACCAACAAACCAAGTGTAATTGAGATAATAACGTTTTTAGCTGAGTTCAACACTGAGTGAATGCTAGTGCAAATATCTATACCTAACTCATTGAACAATTTAGAGGATTTCTGGTTGGTATATTTTTCTCTTCTAATTCCTTTGTCTAACCAAATAGCATTGCACAATAGTACCTCTGTTTTTAGTGTTATATTTAATTTAAATTGTTGTTAAATACACATTTTTGTATTGTTTTTTTTCTTCAATAAATTGAAACCTCCAAGGTTGGGTTGCTGGTGTTGCCAATTCTTGTTCATTACGAAATCAAAAATCTTTTGTTGTTGTTATTGTTAATATTTATTTCATCATACAATCAAACGAAAAATACAAAGATATTTGAAAGATTTTCAAAGAAAACTATAGAAGATTTTATATTTTAACAACGTACTCATCATCTTATCTTTGCAAGTGTAACATCTTTTCATATTGTATTTTCATCACCCATTTGAAATTTTTCATTATTTGATTTTTGACATATTTGTTTAAGGAAGAAAAAACAAGTCAAATGTTAGTGTTTCTTTCGTATGATAGAATTTGACTATGTGTTATATTATATTACATCATGAGTGCGTTTGTTTCAGCTTTAAAGAAATAGATTTTTGGTTGAAACAATCTAGAGATTTTTAATCTAAAGCTATTTATGTTTGTTTACTAACATAAAAGATCATTTTTTTAAGATTTGAAGTTCTTACACTTGAGTTCCTTTCATTTAGGAAAAAAAATAGATTTTGGAAAAGCTACTTGAAATAACTTTTCATTTTGAGGTTAAAAGTGATTTTTTAAACAAAATGAATGTTTTAAACACTACAAAAAAAATTGATTTTTTAGCTAAAAAAATTGATTTTTCAAAAAAATGTCAACAAACGGCCCCTGTATTTCAACTATAGTTTAAAATAATAGTTTCTTTTTTGACAAAGTTTAAAATGATAGATTTAAATATGCAAAAAATAAATGTATGCTATTAAGGTTTTTTTTTTAAGCACAAAATTGTTCCACAATTCACTCAAAAAGAAGTGGCACAATTACAATTTCAACATCGATAAGAATAAATAACCCAAACTTTCATACGCGACGTTTCACCAAAAGTCGTGTCACCAAAAGTAGTAATAGAGTCCCCAAAAAGAACAGTTCAAGTCCAGCACAAGACCACAAGACAATGGACCCCACGTTTTTGTTATTTAATTTTCATATAGTAACTTCAAACTTCGTCAAATGAACAAGAAAGGTAGAAACTCCATAATTTAGGGGTGGACAGCGGACGGGGTTCAGGCTCAAAACCCAATTCCGAACTAATCCGCGGGTGACAAATCCACACCCAAACTCGACCGTCTATTACAGCGGTTTCCGCGGTTACGGTTTCGTCGGTTGATTCAGTCGGATTTAAGCGGGTTTAAAGAAGAAGAAAGAAAAAAACTAAAACTCATATTCCACTTACAAAAGAAGAGAAGAAGCATGAATTTGTTTAAAAAACTTAAAGGATTAACAGATACTCCCTCCGGTCTCAAATATAAGAAAAAATTCATTTTTTAGGTTCATTGAATAATTAATGTATCTGCTTTACAATGTAGACCAGATACATTAACTGCTCAATGAACCTAAAAAAATAATATTTTCTTATATTTGAAACCGGATGGGGTATTTTGAAGCAATCTTCTCGTGGGAGACTCGACAAACTTGTGGATGTTGTGATTTCATAGTACTTGTCGAAACTTTTGGATTTTGTAGCTCTCTGTGTGTTGATATTTACATAAATCTATGAAAGAAGAACTTTTATTTATTACTTAGAAATGTGAATCATGAAAAACTAGAAAGAGATTTGATATGTGAGGTTCTTTCACTAGAAGATGAAAGTGAAGAAGGTAACACACACTAACACGCTTTCACACAAGACAAATACAACTTTCTATAAATATATTAAAGAAAGGAAGACATATCAATTACTTCCTCCCTTCTACAATAGATGACTCATTTGAAAATGTGTAATTTTGACCTAACTTACTTTGACCATATTTTTCTACTAATATACAAAGATAAATAGTATCATATAAGATGTCGTTAGATTTGTCTCGATGAGTATTTTCAAAATATCAAATTTTCATAATTTTTTTCTACTATATTATTCAAGATATCTAAGCTCAAAATTATGCATTGACACGCGTAATAAGGTCAACTATGTTAGGTATTAAGGGACGGAGGGAGTAATTGATTTGAAGTTGGAATCATCATAACATAACACTAACAGAGGAGAGAAAGTGTACAGTTGTATGTGAGAAAAAGAAAAAGTCTAGGCTGCTACACGTGTTACTACAGGTGAACGTTTAGCCAAGGTATAGCTAATACTGCGGACGGGTTCAGATAAATAGCGGGTGTGGATTTCTAGACCGCATCTGTCCAATTTAACCCATCCTTAACCGTTTCTTCAACCTGGATAAACTGCCTAACCCGTTTTGGTCCGACCGTTGCTCCCTTTTGGCTTACGGGTCAGACGGGTTCAGGCGGGTACAACCCATCTGTCCACCCCTACTCCATATGAGTAGGCACAGGCTCTTAAAGTCATAAATATCAACCTAATAATGATTCCATCCTGCCATATGGCTCTTCCAGCGCATATGACACATGCCAAAAACACCACACTCGATATAAAAAATGGAGCAACCAAGACAAACACATCGAACGGACGAACAACTTTTGTTGTGCTTCCCTAAAAAAAAAAACTTTTGTTGTGCTAGACATCGCATCAGAATGAATGGACATCGAGTTTCCTAGAGGACCTAAAAGTGCACACATACAACCAAACATTGCAAGTGCATATTGGCCTAAACGGTCCTCTTTTCTTAGCCTTCTTAACATTTCGTTGTTCTGAATTTCATTTAGTTGAAATTCCATCATTTACGTCTTGGAGTTAGATCTCGGGTCCAAAATTCAAGACGAGCAGAAACAAGGAACGACGGCGTCTGGTGGGAATGCGAGTAGAAAGCGAAGAACGAACGACGATAAGAGGCGTGAGAGCAAAAGTTAAATTAGTGAAAAGGTTAACAAATATTCCCTCCGATCTCAAATATAAGAAAAGATTCTTTTTTTAGTTTCGTTGAATAATTAATGTATCTGCTTTACAATGTAGACCAGATTCATTAACTACTCAATGAACCTAAAAAATGAATCTTTTCTTATATTTGAGACCGGAGGGAGTATATAATTTAATAAAAAATAAAAAATATAATAACATTAGTGACAATATTACTATTCGTAATTACTTAGTTAGACTGTCCTGATAGACTTTAGAATTTTTTTTTTTATGGATTGTAGCCTATCTTTTTGAATTCGAAATTTCTTTGTGATATGCAGTCTTATGGTAAACATAAATACTGACATACATCATATTATAAGTTCGGAATCCCTTGCTTTGTAACTGAAAAAATTGAAATCTTTTAAACCTGAAATAAGGACATGATATAAAATCAAAAATGTACTATGAGGAAAAAAAAGCCAAAAACACATAAAGGAAAGAAAAAACCAAAAAACACAGATGAATGAAAGAAAAAAAAACACAAAAAACCTACAAACACAGAAAAATTTGTTCGCAATGTATAACATTGCTCAAATAAACGAAAAAACCAAATGACAAAAAGAAAAAAAATATCACATTAACAAAAAATAAACAATATTTGAAATTATATCATAGGATTGGAAAACTTGTTGCAAAAGTGTATAAGGTAGTTTGTTGAACACACCCAAAGTAGTCTGACTCTCCAAATCATAAATTATCAAGTGAGTCTAAAGCGAAACTCCGGTAAAACGAGGTGACGACAATGAGATGTCAAGTGAGGGGAAAAACGAGTGGTGAGTTGTGGTTATGAATAACATTAATAATGTCTTAACTGCTCTTGAGTCATAAAAATAAACTAAATTGATTCCATAGCAACATGAAATGGTTTCCATATCTCTCATTTCTCTAAAATGTCGGAGATCAGTAAGAAGATCGGGTTCATGAGTTAAAACAGGCACTAGCATACGATAATAAAGTGGGTGGGGTGGTTCGAGAAATTGAGTGGATTATGATATAATCATGGAACGAGAATGTAGTTGAGGGGGAGTGCGGTTGTATTATCTTATGTTTTTAATAGGGGCTAGGCTAGTGTTAACACCAATGAAGATTAATAATGGTATGTCAAAGATAAAACTAAATCAATCAATTATTTGTTACGCGTGTTGTGTACCCAAAAAAATGTTGTTAATAAGCTTCAGTTGTGTTTGTCTTTTATCAAGAAAAAAGAACATAAGTATTATACATACCAAGTTCATGTAAGTTGTATAATAAACTTTTTCCACCGTACCCACAAACCAACTGTGATTGAGATAATAACGTTTTTAGCTTAGTTCAACACTGGGTGAAGAGCAAGTGCAAAAATCTATACTTATTTTATTGAAAAATTTAGAGGATTTCTAATTGGTTTATTTTTCTCTTCTAATTCATTTGTCTAATCTAATTAATTATTTTATATTAACCAAGTGATATTGTATAATACCTCTCTTTTTTCTGTTATATTTAATTTAAATTGTCGTTAAATACACTTTTTTTTTGTTTTTTTGTTCAATAAAGCGAAACCTCCACGGTTGGATTGTTGGTGTTTCTATTTCTTGTTCATTGCAAAATGAAAAATCTTTTGTTGTTATTGTTATTATTTATTTCATTATACAATTAAACGAAAAATACAAAGATATTTAAAAGATTTTCAAAGAAAACAAGATTTATATTTTAACAATATATTTGCCATCTTATTCTTTGTAAGTGTACCATATTTTCATATTGTATTTTATGTTTAAGGAAGAAAAAAAAAACAAGTCAAATGTTTGTGTGTTTCTTTCATATGATATGATAAAAGTTTACTATATATTATATTATATCTTACTTACTAAAGCTTGTCTGGTCAAGCTAACCCTAACCCTAACCCTAAATCTAACCTAGCAATTTCCCTCCCATTCTAACGCATTTAATTCATAGGTTTGACCTCCTTGCTCTTTTAACACGCAATAAATTCATTTCATTTCAAATTGTTTGTCATTCATTAAATAATTTAAGGCAATTCATTTCATATTTGAGAGTATTTCCTAATCAGTCGATCTGAATTTTTTCTACTGCATTTAATTCACACCTATTTCCTAATCAGTCAATCTGAATTTATTCTATTGCATTTAATTCACATATTTGACTTCCTCATCCATTCAACACGCAATAAATTCATTCCATTTCAAATTGTCTGTCATTCATTAAATGGTTTAAGGCAATTCATTTCAAATTTGAATGGCAGTTTAGCTCAACAAACAAAGTCAAATCATTCGTATGTTTGACCTTCTCATTTAAAATAAATCAAATGCTCGCAAACTCTTATTTTAATCATCATCCATTTATTTGAAATTCAAAAATTCACTCTTATCATCATTGACTTTCTCATTAAAAAGCAATTGTGACTGTTAAAACAACATTAAAGCAATTTTGAGTTACAATTTCACTCCCTCATATTCTCAAATCCTTTCAATGTAAATGAATGTGTGTTTTAATTGTCCATTGGAATATACAAACTCAATATAAATGTGTAATAATAACATTCAAACCGTTTTTGAAAGTTATATAACAAAATAATTAATTAGCATTGGAAATAGACATGCACATTAAGAATCATTATTAGTGATGAATGCCTATGAGGAACACAAAAGGAAAGAGCTTAATGAACAATTGTCTTGTTTCAAGTACTATATATACACACACTGAGATTTGTTTTGCCATAACAACAAAGATATCACCCTTTACATAAGAGGTAGCCATGATGGACAACCAATCTGCCATAAATGTCACAAAATCCTCATTCACTGACAAAGAGGTTTTTTCCCTCAAAAGATGATATCATTTATCTGCATTTTCGTTTTCATATGAGTTGAGATTTTGCAATTGCTTTTTTGTGTCTTTCTTACGATTTTTGCGTTTACAAATATGGTTTTATGGGAATATGAATCAACATATCCACCTTATATTCATCTCTTAAGACTTAAATGACCTACCTATCACGTATAGTACCATCCAACAGAGATATGTTTGATAACATACCTGATTTTGTAAAGTCAATGTTTGTCATATTTGTTATCCTTTGTTCATGTTATGTAGCATTTGTAAGAGGAAAAAATGTTAAAAATAAATCATTCCTATTAAGATTGTAAGCGAGACACAAAATTTGTTTGAGTTTTATGTATGATTGCTTTTAATTGATATTGGCTGCACCATTGAGCATCAACATCAATCCTAACAACGATAAGTGTATCGACACTATGAAATTTATATATAGAACATATCACACTGAATTTAATATCAATGTTGTATGTTGTTTAATCTTTGTTGTATCAGCCTTGTGTAGTTGCTTCTTTCTTTCTTTATTACATTGTTTCTCATATGAATGTTGTATATCCTACTAAGTCTCGGTTTTGCTAATCCTTTTTGCTATTCTTAAAAACTATTTTCGAAATCCTTTTTAATATGCTATTTTTTAATACTACAAGTTTTATTGATTACTACACTAATCATATGTGTGGTTACTTGAAACGCTAAATGTACGTATGATTACTTGAAGTTAGTTGTAAATTTATCCCTTTTGAATTAGATCTATATTCGAAGAGAGTTTGCAACAATCTCATCAAAATTACATTAGTCAATCATTACTTGAGAAATAATAGTGATGTTTTCAAATACGTTACAAATTTGGTACAATTCATACGTCGTTGAAGGACATATTAAGACACATTTTATCACTATATTGTATATCTAATAAGGATTTGTCTAACATGTGCATCATTGCACATGTTAAAACAATTAAAAGTAAAAAAAAATGAAAATTATATTTTTAATTAAAAAATTATATATTTAATATAAAATGTACGTTTCAATACAAACTTATTATTTTGTTTAAAAAAAAATACAAATTCATTATTTTAAACTTCTTAATATGTGCAAATTTACACATGATGGAAACAATCATCTAATAATCACATTTGTGTTTTTGATAAACACGTACATAACACATGTCAAATATAACTTATTGATCATTATAACAGTTGATAGGACCCGTGCGTCGCACAGGCCGAAAGTCTAGTTTCAATTATAATGTATAATAATATATTTAAATATGCAAAAAACCAGCGTATACTATTAAGGTTAAACATATATATAATTTAATAAAAAATACAAAATATAGTATAATAATACTAGTAATAAATATTATTATTCATAATTACTTAATTAGTCCGTTCTAATAGGCTTTTGTTTTTTATGGATCCTAGTTTATCTTTTTGAATTCCAAATTTCTTTGTGATAAGCAGTTTTATGGTAAACATAAATACTAACATGCATCATGTTGTAAGTACAATATCTTTTACTTTGTAACTAAAAAAAATTTAAATTATTTTAAGCTCATATAAACCATACTCTTTCATTTAACGTCACTCAAACGCAAACCATTGTTACGGTAACTTGATATTCATCAATAATGTTTTTTTTAAGCTAAAATGTTGTAAATTAAGTCCGCAAAAGTTGTTTTGGTAGCAAGATCGCAAGTAAAATACAATAAGTTAGAGAAAGTTGTGTTGAGATTAGATTTAGATAACTTTTCATTTAATGTTTCATCTTGATCGATCATACACTTATTATGCTTCATATATAACTCCACCTATCCCTCAACATACACCTCCATTCCTCTCGATGACGACACGAGATCCATTGAACCAACTCACTTCCGATGCTCGGCGGTAAAATAACACATTGTTTTAAAGGCACATGCTGAGATAATTATACATGAATACAAACCTAACCGTTATTTCAAGAGTGATTGCACCAATGCACGGTTCAATACATATCCTTTAAATAATAAGGCAATTCCTTGCTCATACTAAATCAAAAGGTCATTTGTGGACTGTTCGATGACAAGAGCATTAAGAACATATTTAAGCTGAAGATTTTATTGAATACATAAATCATAAATCAAAAGTCCATATGTGACGTGTTCCTAGCTATTTACATATAATCTTGACCCAAAGGAGAGTTTAGTTACCCATTGAAGTCATGACCAACAAGAGAAGGTTGATTGGTGTTGGAGAGACATTAATAAGCTTAAGTCCAAGCTTTCTAGCCCTCCCACGATGCTGCTAACACATTCCTTTATCTAAAGTGTTATAAACACGTGTGATAAGTTAATTTTTTTTATTACACATCTATATACAATGTTTCTGCAAATGGTCATTTGCTAGGCGAAGTGGTGCCCAGTGAATTGAGTTTTTTTTTTAACTGTCTTAGTTTGCCTAGCGAACTGACTTTGACAAATCTCCACTGAACTCTCAATGTTGGCCTGTTTTCACTTCGCTGCAGCTCGCCTAACGAATCAGATTTTGTCCAAATGTTTATGAGATGCGCTGACCTGGCTTTCAACGAATGTACTTGGATTACATTGGTTCATCCTATTGTAATTATGTCCAAAACCTAACAAAAAAAGTGTGAGAAAAATGACATAATAATTTTATGACATAATTTGTAATATAAAACAAATTTACATATAATTGGAGATTTGTATACTATATTATTTGCAAAAAAAAAGTCGATATATGTTATAAAAAATAAGAGTAATTTAACACTTGTGAGTAGATTAAACAGTAGACCGATATGACATATTCTTAACCCTACCAGTAATACCCTTAATTATATTTATCTATGTAATATTTATCATTTTTATCCGGGCAACGTCGACTAAAAATTTCAATCAAAAAATTCAAAATTGATCACAATAATTTAATAATAATTTCACATTCTAAAAAGTTAAAAACATAAATTTAAATGAAAATCTATTATTTTAATAAAAAAAATACAATTGACTTTCTTTTTGTTAAGAGAATATTACAATTAACTTAAAAGTCCTTATTTTAGATTTCTTATTATACATTGAGTTGGGGGGAAAATCTAGCATCTCAAATGGAAATAAATTGAGAAAAAAACATGGAGCATAACACTATAATGAATAGTTAAGATTTATGGTAGATCTCCATAATAAATAGAGAGATAGCATTAATACGTAGGCGTAGGAGCAGGGTAAGAGAAAACACGTGGAATTGTAAGATTTGTTTCTACATTATCATCATGGTTTGAATGAATGAATTAATACGAACATACACAAACCCATTTCTTTCATCACTAGCCTAGCCGTGCGTGTCCTTTTGTCTTGTTCTCTCTCTCTCTCTCTCTCTCCCCCCCCTATTGTGTCTCTTCATTTCCCCTTGAAATGCTTCCTCCACCACTTCACTCTCCTCCGGCAATTCTTCCTCGCCGCCGGTAATCAACAACACTCAAACAATGCAAGAAACTCTCCTCCTCAAACCACCTTCCAGCACCCTCCTCCTCCGCTCACGCCGCATAACTCCCTCTACTCTCCCCAACGGTGACACCTACACCGGAGCCTTATCAAATAACAACACCCCTCACGGCACCGGAAAATACATCTGGTCTGACGGCTGTATATACGAAGGTCACTGGAAAAACGGAAAACCCACCGGTAAAGGAAGATTTTCCTGGCCATCAGGAGCAACCTACGAAGGTGAGTTCATCTCCGGTCGAATGGAAGGTTTTGGTTCATTCATTGGTGTTGACGGTGATACATACAGAGGAACCTGGTTAGCTGACAGGAAAAATGGGTTTGGCGAGAAACGTTATAGTAATGGCGATGTGTATGAAGGATGGTGGAGGTGTAACTTGCAAGATGGTGAAGGAAGGTATGTATGGAAAAACGGGAATGAGTATGTTGGTGAATGGAAGAATGGTGCTATTTGGGGTAAAGGGGTTTTAGTCTGGGCTAATGGGAATCGTTATGAAGGGTTTTGGGAAAATGGGGTTCTTAAAGGGAATGGTGTTTTTACTTGGTGTGGTGAGGATTTTGAGGGGAATGAAGTGAAACAGAAGAGATGTGAGATGGATGGTTCAAAGGGTGTTGTTGGTTTTCCAAAGATTTGTATTTGGGAGCTTGATGGTGAAGCTGGTGATATTACTTGTGAGATTGTTGATAATGTCGATGCTTCTGTGTTTTACAAAGATGGTAGTAGTGAATCTGAAAATAGCAGCGGAGAAAGTAATTGTGGTGTGTTGTATAAGAGTCCTTCTTGGTCTGTTGATGGCGGTGAGGTTAAGAAGCCTGGTCAAATTGTGTCTAAGGGGCATAAGAATTATGATCTTATGCTTAATCTCCAACTGGGTATGAGGTATTGCTTTTTACTTGCTTTGTTTTTTGGTTAGCTATGAAGCACATACATGGTCACCGGACACTGATAATAATTGATAATAACTTAGCAAAATGAAACTAATTGAATGTAATTAGATGTGTCAGGAGTATCTTGTTTGCGTGTGTTGACACCAGACATGCCTTCAATCTGAAATGTCAGTGCTACCTAGTTTGTTAAACATAATAATCATAATAATAAGACATGTTGATGTTGAGGTGTTTTGTTATGTTGCCTATAGATACACTGTTGGCAAGTATGCTCCTGTTGTGAGAGAGCTTAGAGGAGGGGATTTTGATCCCAAGGAGAAATTCTGGACTAGATTGCCAATGGAAGGATCCAAGTTTGCACCTCAACATCAATCAGTGGACTTCAGGTGGAAAGACTATTGTCCCATGGTGTTCAGGTGTTAACAATTTTCTTTAATTTTATCTATTGATGCTTAAATTTCTGGTTATTTTTTATTTACAAGTAAAGAAAGATTGCTTGTGTTTGTGTATTTTCTATACTAACTGTGACAATATCTTGGTTGTTACTCTTTTCTTGGTGGGTTGGTTGGATATATTTAGACATCTAAGGGAATTATTTGCCATAGATCCTGCGGATTACATGCATGCTATTTGTGGAAGTGATTCACTCAGAGAGATGTCTTCTCCTGGCAAAAGTGGAAGCATCTTTTACCTCACTCAAGATGACCGTTTCATAATCAAAACGGTGAAGAAATCTGAAGTCAAGGTTTGTTGTTTTATTTTTTGGTCTCCTGCGCATTTGTTATTTTGGAGATAAATTAATTTTGAACATTGTATTCACATAGTTAGTTGGCGTCTGTCAGGTGCTTATCAGAATGCTTCCACGTTACTACCAACACGTTTGTCAGTACAAGAACTCTTTGGTAACTGCATTCTTAGGGGCACATTGTATCAAACCTGTTGGAGGTCAAAAGGTATGGTTTGATAATTGAATTCATTGATTTATGCTGCTATTCAAGCAATTTACCATTCTAATCCTTGTCTAAATTTAATGAAAGTTGTAATGCGTTGTTAAAAAACAGATTCGGTTTATTGTGATGGGCAATGTGTTTTGTTCGGAGTATCGAATCCATAAGAGGTTTGATCTCAAAGGTTCTTCTCATGGTCGAATCACCGATAAACCCCGGGAGGAAATCAATGAGACGACCACTCTCAAAGACCTTGATCTTGATTTTGTCTTTCGCCTAGAGCAGTCTTGGTTTCAAGAGCTTAAACGGTATGGAACATACCAAGTTGAACATTTTTTCTTACTTTTTTTTTAATCATTTCTCAAGCTGTTCTGATGGACTTGGCATTGTGTGCAATCAATTATGCTCAGGCAACTTGATAGAGATTGTGAGTTTCTAGAAGCTGAGGGAATCATGGATTACAGTCTTTTGATTGGCCTTCATTTCCGCGATGATTACTCAGTTGATGAAATGGAAAGTTCACCGCGTGATATGCGGTCAGGTATTTACCTCATTTCCCTCTTATGTGTTTTTTCTCTTTTCAAATGCTGAAATCCTCAAGGGATATAAAATCTCATGGACTATGAATTTAGCAGGCAAGAGAGACATGCATGATGATGAGATGCACATGCCCCGGTATGCTCTTTTCCCTTTTATTTTTATTCAAGCTTGTTCTCAATCTCCTTGCACTTTTCATTCATCGTTATTCAATAGAAGACAATGTTTTGAGATTTAGAAATCTCGATCCACTTGTTTTAGTTTTTGGCTTGTGCAATTTCAATGTAAATTCCAACCTAGCAAGTATCTCATTGTACAAATATAGTCGAATAGGACAATCTGGATTCTTTCATTCATACACCAGTTGTTACTTACAAAACTTTACCAGCTACGAAGCACAAACACACAGGCACCAGTCACGACAGTGACGCTGACATGTCGAAATTGGTAATAGTTTGAGATATTGAAGTAATTGGATATAATCACATGCCTTGTTGTGCTACATAGGTTACCACTACTGAGATGATTTATGGGGGGGATGGGGGTAGCATTTTTGTCTTCAACACCACTATCTTGTTTGCTTCTGTTGTTGGCAATTGCTTTTCACTTCTATGCATGTTCCACACCCTTGCATTTTATTGCGTATGGACCCGGGTCTAAGACAAACAGAGAGGCTGAACTGCTTTTTCTGTTTTGAAATGTCACTATGGCCCATGTCATGCCCACACAAAGTGCCAAGAGGTCATGGTCTTGAACAAACAAATCACCGTGTAGTGATGAATCAGTGCTATATTTGGCATTCTCTAGTCCTATCTATCTACTATCACTTATTGAGCTATTTTTAAAAATATGATCCCGATGTTTGAGCAGAGATGCACCTAAAATGACTTCAAGTTGTCCTCACATAACTGGACTATGTTGTTGTGTTGACATTTTGAAACAAATGCTAGTGGGGTCATTTTGATTTTCTTGGTAAGGCCAAACGGTAGCTGACTGGGATTTGATAGATCATTGATGTTTTCTATGACTTGAAACTTGGGGGAAACTTGACAGTTTTTGTATTTTTATAGAATAAAAATATGGGAACCAAAATGATAATTTGTGAGTTTTATATGGATAAAAAATTGATTTTACTGCAATCAGGATGTAATTAGTAATTTAGATCCAAGTTATACATATCCATAATCATGAATCTTGATATTTCAGGGCACCCTTAATCCGGCTAGGAATGAACATGCCTGCCAGAGCTGTGAGGGTGTGTAGTGGAAGTAGTTCTACTCCTTGTTCAGAGAGTAGTAGTGAGATCTCAGATGTAATCCTCTACTTTGGTATCATTGACATTCTCCAAGACTATGATATTAGCAAAAGGATAGAACATGCGTACAAGTCACTACAAGTGGATTCTACTTCCATCTCAGCCGTTGGTCCAAAACTATACTCCAAAAGGTTTAGGGATTTCATACACAGAATCTTTGTTGAAGACAAATGACACATGTTTGGACAAAAATGAACGGGACAAATTCAATGACATGCTTAGGTTACACACCTATGCAAGAAAGAAAATGTTCCAAACATAGGTCATTGGCATCAAATTAAATCCATTAGATTAGTATATAGTGGTTGTTGATGGCTAAATTTTTCTTATAGCCATTTCAAGTATTATAATTGGTGGGGGGAGAAAAACCGAGACACCACTTATGTCAATGTTTTTTCCCTTTTGTAGTGGGGAGTGGTTGTCACAATAGCTCATGCATATAAAAATCACACGGCATGATTAGTTTTTCTTTTTAATTGCTTATGTTGTGCATATGAATCAATTGTGGGGTGTGGAGAAAAGGGGTATAGGGTATGGAGTGAAGATTCAAATTGATTAGGGATATAAATGTAGTGAGAGAGTTAGTTTTGATAACAGAAATTGAATTGAACATGTGTTTCTGTTGGAGAAATAAAAACAAAATGGTTTAGCTGTTGAACAAGAAAGAAAAAGTTGACATAGGGGACCCAAGTTTGTCCCTCAATATCTCTCTAATGTGCTTTTCAAACTTCTTTTATTTTTTCTTCCACTTTTGCAGTGAGTATATATGCCATAAAAAGAAGAGAAAGGCACAAGAATGAAAGAGGTAGTGTTTGGTTGTTTTATTTGTTTATTTTTGTCTCTCCTTTGTCATTGTACAAACCATGATACCAAGTTTGAAAAAAAGGTAGAAAACTCCCTATCTATTATTTTGTCCCTTTTTTTTCTTCTTTTGAACAATGCCAAGACCAAGTAGCTAACAAAATGACGAAGCTAACACGTCAAATGTGGACCTATGTTATGTGTGGACCAATGTGGCATCTGATAGGTATTTATGCATGTTATGCCTTCAACATTTTAATATTAAGAAAAAGACAAAGTGGTGGAACTTGTTAGAGAAGTCTCACCTTCACTGATCACCAAGCCGTATTCCAGAAGAAAAAACTGGAGATTTGAAACATGAAAGGCCCACAGACCAAAAAATAATTGTAATATATCAAAAGACCGAAGGGTATTGGATAGAAGTAGATTTGTGTTGGTAAATAAAGGGTATTATGGGCATGTTTGGAATCACAATAAGTTTCGTAAAAACCACCATGATACTATAATTTTGTTGAAGTTTTAAATTGTAATTTTTTTTGAGGGGAATTTTAAATTGTAATTTTATTACAATGGCACGCTGTAATTATGGTAAACTCAAGCTCAATTCAAATTCAAATTCATTGGATGGTTAAGTTCTATTATTGATCTTATCGAATAGTGTTGACATCCAATACTTTTTGCATTTTCTCTCCTCTCAACTCTCTTATCTTGTGTGTTCTTTCTCCTTGCTGATTTTAAGCTTCCAAGTTCCAAGCGTCCCTTTGTGTTGAACCAAGACCATACATAGAATTCTCTCATCATCCTTTCCAATACATTACCCTCAAAACTATTTCAGGAGAAGTGCAACTATAAAAACTTTAATTGGACGGAGATGATAGGATTATGATTTGCTGCTGTAAATATTACACGCAGTTGCACGCTGTAGCACATCTCAACTGTATATATGAGATCCGTCGGTCTAAATTTAATCACACTTTCACGCAGCAAAATAATCTCAGCCATCAATTTAAAATTGAATGGCCTGGATCAGTTACAGCACCCTGCTGTAACAGCAGGGAATCTGATTCCAAGATGATATGAGAGGAGTTAGAAAGAGGAGGAAGCGGAGGGAGAATAATTAATAAATATATGTAAGGATATATTATATTTTTTGTATGATTTGTTCATGACCAATTTTATGTTAAAAAACTTTGTAAGATTTTGAAGTTTTGTCCAATCCCTTTAAATATAACATTGAACAAAGATTTTTAGAGTTTCTTTTTCCATCCTCCAAGCTTCTCATCTGTCCTATATTTTGGATTTTATATTCTAAAATAAAACGTGTAAAAATGTTCGAAATACCCTCCACAAACACTCCATGAAATAGAGAGCGTGCGAGAAGCTTGGGGTGAAAAAAGAAACTCATATTTTTATCTTATCATACCTTACATTTTTTCCAGATCAAATGACCCGAGTTTGGGCTTGTTTGATGTTAAAATGGGGCCTGAACTAGTTGGGCCAAGCAACACAGGTTAGTCTTGTTTTTTTCTTGAGAATTTCTTTTTAGACCCCCTTATTATCACTAAGACCCTCTAAAATTCTATTTTTACCTTTAATCTATTCCTCCGGTAGATATCTCCCGGAGGGTTTGGGAGTCATCTCCTGCTGGCGTCTAATTACATGAAAATACGGGAATATACGAGAGGGTAATCTTAAAAATTATACTAGAAGTTGATCTATTGAATTTTAAAAGAAACAAAAAATTAAATGAAAGTTTCCTGGAATATTAATTGAATGTTTTTTGGTACAAGAATTCTAAATGAATTTGACAGAAAGAATTTTAAATGATTATTACTAAACACTTTTAAAAAAAAAAATACAACTAGCAATAGAATTTCCAACACTTAATACTCCTGAAAGGTTAGGTAGAATATGAATTTTGATTCCGTGAAAGAGAGCAAAATACAAAAAAGGAAAGCAAAGAAGGACAAAAATTGAGGATGTGCGCATGGAAGGTACACGTAACGCAATTAGCGCAAGATATGTCGTGGGGTATATGAAAGCTATGCCTCATTTCTTTCCTCGTAACCACGTTCTTACCTTCAATGCCATAACTATTTTATGAATATGATCAACCTCAAAATGTTTCATACGCATATTAAAATAACTTGAGAATTAATTAATGAATGCATGCATCACAAATGAAAGACACAATAATTCATTTCAAATAAAAAAGGAATGTTGACTAGATCGTTTCATGGGACCAATACCATGGAGTTGGCGTTCATCTAGATCAATCAATTGATTAAAAATATCAATCTAAAATGTCAAAGGATAAAGTCCCAAAATCTTACAAGTTACTAGTACAATCCTAATTCCTCAAAATATGCCATTTATCCAGGATCACGATGATATAAATATACGATGATAATAATAATAAGGCTTAATTGCAGTTTTAGCCCCCTAACTTTTTCAAAGTTGCGATTTTGGTCCCCTAAGAAAAAAATACAAAACAGCCCCCTAAGTTTTGCAACTGTAACAGTTTTGGCCCCCAA
>Ga0315914_1001574_pt1 | contig 34348 bp, 22 predicted proteins | sample MpolenodulesMG_FD_203920 | JGI IMG/M metagenome (GOLD analysis project Ga0315914, IMG submission 203920) | Medicago polymorpha root nodule microbial communities from Los Angeles, California, United States - elongated nodules | ecosystem: Host-associated > Plants > Roots > Nodule | place: USA...
AAACATGAATTTTTATATTTTTGACAGTTAAAAATTTATATTTAATTTATGTTTTCTTAAAAAATTCTATTTTATTTTACAATATTCTACACATTTCATTAAAAAAATATAAAAATTAACTTAAAAATAAGGACCAAAAGTAGTGATTGAAACTTTTATAGGGACTAAAAGTTTAAGGAAAATTTTAGAGGGATTAAAATGAAAAGTAAGTATATTTATAAGAATCAAAAACATATTTAATTCTAAAAACTTTTAATGAGACCGGATAAAACATATACCACGAGACTGAACAAACACATGGATTTTTGTTCTCTTTAAATCATAAGATAAATTTTTATTCAAAGTACACACCATCAAATAATACCAAATACTTCCCTTAAAAAAAAAAAAATACCAAATACTCTTTAGCTTTTGAAAAAGAATGATATTTTTAAGATTAAATTGCAATTTTTATCCCTTTATTTTTACAATTTTGCGGATTTGATCCCCTGTTTTAAAATTTGATAACATCTAAACCTTTGAAACATAAAGCAAAACCAGTAGGTTGCACTACAGAATTGAAGCTGAAGATGACAGAGGTGGCGAGATCAGTGGTTCACGAGGTTATAGGCGATAAAATCATCGACGTCGATGAACCAATCGTAAGTTACATCGTTAACGTCCTCGCCGATGAGGATTTCGACTTCGGCCTCGACGGCGAAGGCGCTTTCGATGCTCTCGGAGATCTCCTCGTCGCCGCCGGATGCGTTCCCGATTTCCCTGAGTGTCGCTCCGTTTGCAGCAAACTTTCGGATAAGTTTGGGAAGCATGGTTTGGTGAAAGCGAAACCAACGGTAAGAAGCCTTGCAGCACCGTTTCGGATGAATGAGGGTTTGGATGACGGTGAAGCTCCGAAGAAGAAACCGGAGCCGGTGGATGGTCCGCTTTTGTCCGAACGCGATAAGTTGAAGATTGAAAGGAGGAAGAGGAAAGATGAACGCCAGAGAGAGGTTCTAAATCTCAATTCAATTCAACTCCATTCACAGTTTTTTAATTTTTGTATTAGTATTAGTATTAGCTTTTGTTTAAATTGGTTTATTTGAGCATATCTATCGTCATAAGCACTTGCGACACTGTTTGGGAGAGCTTATGAAAATGGCTTATCACATGTTCATAAGCTGGTTTTTATAGCTTATTTTCATAAGCTGTTTTTTAGCGTATTTTTATAAGCTGGTTTATTTGAGGTTATCTATTGCCATAAGCATATGTGAGCTCTTCTGTAGCATTGACACTTTAAATCAAAGGCTTGTCTCAGTGTCTGATACCTGGCAGTGTCTGATACCTGGCAGCGTCTGGCACCGACACGCGTGATTACATTGAACTGTGTCATTTTCTCACATTATTATCGATTTCGACGCATCAGTATTGTGTCTGGTGTTCGTGTCTGTATGTGCTTCATAGGTTGTGAGATTGTTTGAAATTGAAACTCATGAAAATGCCTTATCGCATATGCATAACTTATTTTCATAAGATCTCCAAGATTTGCTAATGGAAACGGTTTACGTCGTATATAAAACAATTTAACTTATCTTTTGTTATAGAAATAGCTTATTACTTATATATAAGCAATTATCATGATAGACGCTTATGCTATCAGCTGCAAATTAAGTTGTTTATCCAAGCAGGGTAGTATTGATTTGAAAGTGATTATGAACAGGCGAAGTACCAATTGCATTTGGCAGAGATGGAAGCGGTGAGAGCAGGGATGCCTGTTGCATGTGTGAAGCACGAGGCTGGTGGTGGACACACTGTGAAGGATATTCATATGGATAATTTCACTATCTCTGTTGGTGGTCATGATCTCATTCTTGATGGTTCTGTTACGCTCTCTTTTGGAAGACACTATGGTGAAGTTTCTCGTCTTCTTTCTCTATTTTCTTTGGGCTTGTTTGGATTGACTTATTTAAGCATATCTATTGACATAGGCACTTGTAAGACTATTTGGGAGAGCTTATGGAAACCACTTATGGCATGTCCATAAGCTGTTTTCATCTTATTTCTATAAACTCTCTAGGATAGCTTATGAAAACAAGTTATAACTTATATTGAAACAATTATACTTTATTTTATCTTTTGCCATAGAAATAGCTTATACATTAACACTTGTATGATACACGCTTATGCTGAGAGCAGCACTTAATTAAGTTGTCCATCCAAACAGAGTCTTTGCAGTGCCTACTTGGACTTGAAACAATATAAAATGAATTTTTGTCATGTTTGTTGTGTGTAATGGGTGTGCCGTGTGTTGGGGATACAATTAATACACTCACACACTTGGATAATAAGAGGGAAAAGGAGAGCACTATGATATTCAATCAGAGAATTTTTTATTGAATTTACTTGTAAATAAGCACACTTTGTAGTGCTTCACTTGATTTACAACAAGACTAACAAAACTAAACTAGTTTTAATTAATCTCAACGCAGGGCTTGTTGGTAGAAACGGGACGGGAAAAACAACTTTCTTGAGGCACATGGCCATGCATGCCATAGACGGCATTCCCAGGAATTGTCAAATATTACACGTTGAGCAAGAAGTTGTTGGTGATGATACATCTGCCTTGCAGTGTGTTCTTAATACTGACATTGAGAGAGCCCAGCTTCTGGAGGAAGAAGCTCATTTAATAGCCAAACAGGTTCGTATGCTGTTCTTTAAAAGTGTGGAGTGGAGCAGGGGCACTATTATAGGAGATCAATGTTTGGGATTGTGCATAAAATACATGAATTTATATGTATAACAAATTATGAAGTTGTTAATTACTACAATGTTGTTGTGGTTGTCTGTCAGAGGGAATCTGAGGACAGTACCGAAAAGGGAACTGATGCGAACGGGGCAGTGAAAGGAGATGCTATTTCACAAAGGCTCGAGCAAATATACAAGAGGCTTGAGTTGATTGACGCTGATTCTGCAGAGTCACGAGCAGCGTCCATACTTGCGGTGGGTTTTTTAGTGATTTGTTGTATCAAGTTTGTTAGATCTGTTAACGGAAAGGTCTTATTATTTTATATTATCCACTTGGGAGTTAGTTGAATTCTTATTATTCATTAGATAAACAGTTTTCCAAATCATTATCGTACTGATCATCGGTGTTTTCAGGGTCTGAGTTTCTCTCCTGAGATGCAGAAGAAGGCAACGAAAACATTTTCTGGAGGGTGGAGGATGCGGATAGCTCTTGCTCGTGCATTGTTCATAGAACCTGATATGTTGCTTCTTGATGAGCCTACGGTAACTTGTCATTATAAGTTTCTTGCATGATTCATTTATCCCTTAATTTATAGAATTTTTTAACATTATTTTGTTGCAGAACCATCTTGATCTCCACGCCGTCTTATGGCTTGAATCGTACTTGGTTAAATGGCCGAAAACATTTATTGTTGTTTCTCATGCTAGAGAATTTTTAAACACGGTAATATATTGGCTGTTCTTGCTTGATGAGGTGTTTTGTTGATCAACTGCATTGTCTAAATGGGTTCCCGGCACATTTTTCTAATCATTCTTTTCAACTGTATCTCCAGGTGGTTACTGATATAATTCACTTACAAAACCAAAAGCTAACTACATATAAAGGGAATTATGATACTTTTGAGAGGACTAGGGAAGAACAAATTAAAAACCAACAAAAAGCAGTAGAGGCACACGAGCGTTCAAGAGCTCATATGCAGGTATACTTTTCACTTTAAAAAATATCCTTTTTTATATCGATATTTTTTTGTTTGTTTTTTTCTACCTAATTCTGAAGTTTGTTTTTCCATTGTGCTATATTACTAAGGCAGTATGGTCATTTCCATAGTGGCCGGTGCTTTTACTCTTGGTTTTATCATAATTATTGAGTTTAGCCCATTGCATTCGACTTATTTTTCTTTAGGTTATCGTGCTTCTAGGAGCTATGGGTCAGTAAGATTAGCTTACTGGCTTTCTATTTAGAACATTTTTCATTAACTTGTGAATTTACTCAACAAGAACCACCAAATTATCTCACTAAGGGGGGGTTTGATACGATACTTATATGGTCATATCACATGTCTGCATTCATTAATCATTTCATAAGTTTGGTATATCTTTCTTTTTTCGGATATTTGCTACCTTCAAAGTACTTGCCAACCTTAAATTATTACACAAGGAGTTAGGAGAGGGAGGACACTTGGAAATGGGATGAGATGAGATCATCACATATAGATAAAAGATAAATTTTATTTATTTTACAAATATAAAGTTATAAACATACATATTGATTGAATATATGCTGCTGTTATACCCATATCTTTTATTTTAAACAAAAATATTTAGTAATTGTATATCATATTATATTAAATACTCGAGTTTGTACCAATGCAGCATTAGAGAAACAAGAATTTTATTTGAGACATATGGGTCAAGAATACTATGAAAGACCTGGTTAAGACTGAACTGTATCTGGACATTTTTTTTTTTTTTAATAAACTGGGAAAGAGGAAATTATTATTAATAAAGGTGACACTAATGATCATTTTACAACTTTCCCATACAAGATTTGAACCCCGCTCCTTGAGGTTATAGATTAAACTCTTACTACTGAATCGACACCTCATGGACATGTCTAGGCAGTCCACACAAGGTCTTTATGTGTATTACTATTAGTTTAGTATTAATGACAAACATGCAATCCAACCTACGTGCACGTACAATCCTTAACTTGTTCCGAAGACTGCTTCTAATTGATTCCATAATATAAATATGATATGTTGCCTCAACTATCTAGGATATTATAACTTTTCCCTTCAAGTTGGTCTATGTGTATCACACGTACCATTAAGAGCCTTGGTTATTTTTTTTTTTTTGCAACCGGTCATTAAAGTTCACAAATGCTGTTGTGGCCCCAGATTGAAGTTTTTCTTGACCAAAATAGCAAAAAAATTCGACATGCTTAGTTTTTTTTTCTTTTCAAAGTGCATGATTGTTTTGTGATATTGCTCCTAATTGGTTTTGGGAGAACATGGTTTAGCTTTGAAAAAGTATTGGTTTCAATGATCAAATCCTAACTATAGATATATACTCCCAAGTACCTAAGATAGCTGGCTCCTAACTAATTGATGGTGCACTTGGGCAAGCTTTGAAAAAGAGCACTTTTATGATTAAGATTTTATAGAGCTTTTTGTTAGAAGCTACTCTTTCTAGCATCTAATAAAAGTATAAATCCCATTTCTCTGTTTTTTTTCAATAACTGATCCAATTACCATATTTTTTTGACATTTTTAATTAAAAAAAACTGCTTATTTTAATAAAAGTGTGTTATCAAACATGCCCTCTGTCATAAGATATGCTAGTATGCTACTATAGCAAGATATTATAACAGTTTTCCGTTTATGCTACCATTAGAAAATTTGTATGTTCTGCAATTCATAGAACTTGCGGTATTATTTCATTCAAGATTCTCTTTGACTTCTGACATGTGATGTTTTTCTTTTCTACCAGTCCTTCATTGACAAGTTCCGATATAATGCCAAGAGGGCGTCCCTTGTTCAATCTAGAATCAAGGTACTTGTTATTGCCACTTAACCTTGTAAATTAAAGGCTCAAAATTTCGCCTTCAAGTTACAGCATGCTTTTTTTGTGTTGTATATTTGCTCGCTGGTTTGATTGTTTTGCATCTTATGTTTTAATCATTGAAGTATGTCTAAAACCTTTTTATTTCCTTGAAAAATGTTTCAGGCTCTGGATCGACTGGGCCATGTAGATGCAATTATTAATGATCCTGAGTATGACCTGTTATTTTTTTTTTATCACTTATTGCATCAGAAGTTCAAAATGTGTTTATTTATGTTCAAGTGTTTAACTCTGTTTTTATGGTGGGATGTAGCTACAAGTTTGAGTTCCCCACTCCAGATGATAGACCAGGCGCACCAATTATAAGTTTCAGGTAGAACACTTCTCTCTTCTTTGGTTTGCTTTGTAAACAAAATAGGTTTATAAATACTAATGAATACAATAATATAGTGTTTATCATGCACACAGTTTAGACCTTATCCCTTATCTAATTTGGAAATGTTTGATCGTCTGTGCAGTGATGCATCATTTGGTTATCCTGGAGGGCCCATTCTATTTAGGAATTTGAACTTTGGGATTGATCTTGACAGCCGTATTGCAAGTAAGAATGCTTATCCTAGTCCTAAGAATGATTTTTCTCTCTTTACCTTTTGGTTCAAATTTTATTAGCATTTTCTAGTATTCATTTTTATGATGTCATGGCCTTGTTTTTTCAACATGTGGTGGGCATGTCATTCCTAGGTTTGCAATTATTGGCAACCTAGTTATTAAATAAGCCTATGCACGTCGGAGACTGTTAAATTTATGACATGATCCTGCCATATTGACGTGATTAAGATTATATGCTATATGTTTGCAGTGGTTGGGCCAAATGGTATCGGTAAATCTACTATACTTAAGTTAATTGCTGGGGAACTACAGCCAAGTTCTGGGACTGTCTTCCGTTCTGCCAAGGTAATTTATATTACATCGGTAGTATTGTCCTAAAACTTCACTACTACTACTAGTTACTTCTTTTCACTTCATGCCCATCACATACTTTTTAATGTTTTGGACTTCATTTTCTGCTTCTTAGATGACTTCGTATTTAAGTTTTTGAGTGTGCTTATTTTTCTTCTAATCCATGACAAGGTCAACAAGTGAAGCTTCAGCCTAGTCTTTGTTTTGCTTTTTTGCCAATCAGATATATGTTTAAAACCATTTATATGTAATGGCAGTGCTTTATTTTACTACATTACATTTAGGAGTAAGAAATGATCAGAATGAATTTTTTTTTTTTGTAAGTTCAGAATGAAGGCTTATTTCGTCTTAATGATGTGTTTTCATGCTTTCATATTATTTTCAATAATTGTTCATACATTCTCATTGTTTACAGGTTCGTATAGCAGTATTCAGTCAGCACCATGTTGATGGACTTGACTTATCCTCAAATCCTCTTCTTTATATGATGCGTTGCTATCCTGTAAGTTCCTTGTGCTTAGAGATAATTAACCGTTTTTCTGAGGAGTTATCTTTAATTGAAATATTCTTGGTCGACTATAGCCGGAATTTCCTTCATCATAATCACTGATTCCCTCTGGTGCCAATTTCGGTGGGCTAAGTCCATACGGAGCTTGCTCTGGCTTTAAACAGGGCCCCCGCAAGTGGGCGGTGGTATTGGTCCCCTCGGATTAGTCGATTCTTGGATCGGATACCGAGTTTTCAAAAAAAAAATAAATCACTGATTGCCTTCATAGAAAAAAATATGGTTATTGCGTTTGCTGAGTTACAATCATGATATGAACCAATGGTATTTGCAATTGACTGTTAAGGCAGTTCTGACCGACTGACACAACCTACATATTGCGATTGCGTTTGCATGTTGTGATGCAGACTGAGATTAGAAACCTTGGAAAGAATGCAAAGATGAACTGAATATTAGTTAAAATTGTGCATTCGTGAAAATTGATGATTTCTCTCTCTCTTCTTTCTTTCTCTTTTCATTGAAAAATGCACGATTTCTTGTTTTTGTTGCATATTTTAATTATTTTTTCCAAAGAGATAGTTTACCTTTTCTGATAGGAGGAATAAGATCAAAACTGTGGATGTTAGGCCATAACATGCAATTATATTATTAACTTAACTTATTTGAATTTTCTGCAGGGAGTTCCCGAGCAAAAACTTCGAAGTCACTTGGGTTCTTTTGGTGTAACTGGAAATCTTGCACTTCAACCCATGTACACTTTGTCAGGTATAGTATTTGTAGACCATGTTGTGAATTGTGTGTGTACTTTATCATTTTGCATTGTAATATCTTGACTTTGATAAATGCTTTACTAGGTGGTCAGAAAAGTAGAGTTGCCTTTGCGAAGATAACTTTTAAGAAGCCACATATAATATTGCTTGATGAGCCATCCAATCATCTTGTAAGTTTTCCAGTCTCTCCAACATTGTTTATTACTTCTTATTGGTTGTTTACTATCATATTTTGTTGCGGGGAAGTATGCTGAATCTGTTGAGTTTTTTTTTTCTTGTGTTTTTCGCGTCATGTTTATTATTATCTCCTCTCTTCTGAATATGGTATTTGAATTTTGAACAACTTCCGTGTTGAGAAAATAGTTGGATTTCCTTTTAGGGGTTTGGAACTTCTCATAAGTCCCAAGCTTCTAACCTGGCCTTGTTATTTTAAGGAGATAGACTCAGTGCCTTGTACAAAGCTTCCTAATATATAGAGCTCGGGTAATAGCTATAGTGAGAAGATTGAAACCCTCATAGGTCCTGAGCATCTTGATAACTGTTCTGTTTTGGGGGGCTATGTAAACTATTCATACTATTTGTCTTAAACCAAACTTTTTGCAAACAAATTTGGTGTAGGTAGAAAATTTAACTTTAGGAGGATTTTTTGAATTCTACCTAGTTCTAGGGCCGATGCGAGTAGGGATGTTGACTGGATGGAGGTGAGTAGTACTCCTATGCTCCTCTTCGACCATACTACCCCTCGTCCCTGTCTCCGACCCCCCCGGGGAGTTTCTCTCCCTAGTCTTTATCCATGTGAAGACTTCGTAATTCATAAAAAAAGTAGAAAATAGTAAAAACTAAAATCCAATAAACTGAAAAAAAGTATATTAATAAAAATCACGACTTTAAGTTTACGTTCATAAGGATTGTTATTTTTTGGACTATTTGATAATTGTTTAACATAATAAAATAATACATATTTGAAAATACTTATAGACTTTTAATACGCACACATACACACTTTTATGAGAATGTTATTGTAATTATATCAAGGACAGGGTCTCGATGGGATAGGGGTGTGATCCCCCTCCTGAATGCAAGGCATGCACTGCGTGATGCATGATCTGTTGAGTTTAGACTGAACATGTATATAAGAACATAATGTTAAATATGTTTTTGTCCTTGTGATCCCCCTCCTGAATGCAAGGCATATGCATTGCTTAATGCTTGATCTGTTGAGTTTACACTGAACATATAAGAACATAATGTTAAATATGTTTTTGTCCTTGTAATATAAGTTTTGGTTTGGTAGTCGTAACATACTTAACCCATGAACTTGTATTATATAGCATTCATTGTGATGGTATCATAACTCAGCTAATGGCAGCGGCACAGTGAAATCCTTCCAGTTAAAGCAAATTTGTCTCATGTGATGATCAAAATTGATCATTTTAGTTTAGTGGTTGCAATACATGTAGCATGTAATATTGTAACATCTAGATCGAGTGGCTAAAATATAAAACCAAAATTGATTGATATCTTCATGTTGTAGGACTTGGATGCTGTTGAGGCGCTGATTCAAGGTCTTGTGTTATTCCAAGGAGGCATTCTCATGGTATGCTGAATTCTCAGTTCTGATGACACCACATTTATTTATTTTTTAATTACTATTTGATGGGAATGCTCATAACAATTTTATGTCTAAATTGACCTGTGCTTTTTGTCAGGTGAGTCACGATGAGCATCTCATCTCTGGAAGTGTGGAGGAGCTATGGATTGTATCCGAGGGTAGAGTGGCACCATTCCACGGCACCTTCGCTGAGTATAAGAAGATATTACACTCATCTTAGGAAAGTGAGTCTTAAGATTACTTTTCTATATAACAGGAAGATATATAGATGTCATTTTCATGTTGCTCATCTTAGCTGACCAAGATATGAACATACAGTTTTGTAATTTATCAAAATTATGTATAATCATTTGAATGAATTTTTATCATTTGACAGGGTAGAAGTGGTTGAATAGTGTTAAATGAATTATTTGATAATAACTTTATAAATGAATATATCCTTTAATAAAATCTTTTATAATAAAAAAATATCCTTCAACAATTTGAATATTTTGTACACTACTAATTAATTAAGTATAATATTCGGTCAGAAAAAAGTTAGGTATATACTTTAATTTGTGGATAGTGCAAGTCTCTGCAAGTATTATTGGTCTCCGATAAATATGTAAAGAAACTGCATCTTCAGTAGCAGTACTGTTAAGCAAAAAAACTACTAAATTTTTTTATCATCTTCAGTTATACCGGTATCTTAATGTTAAATAGTTCAAAATAAATTACTTCCTTCGTCCCAAAAAAATTGATCCATTTGCAAGGGAAATTTGTCTCATAATAAGTGGCTCATTTTACTTTTTAATGCAATATTAATTATTTTCCTTATGCCATTAATTTTGATCTTAGGGTCCGTTTAGGACACATGATAAAAAATATATATGATATGATAAGTGACCGAATAGGACACATGATAAAAAATATATATGATATGATAAGTGACCGAATAAAGATATGATAGAAACTTATTCTATCACGTGTTTGATGCACACATCACGTTGACATCATAAGATACATATCAATATTAATAAATTTCATGGCACGTTTCGGCAGTTATAGACCATATGCTTCCTTTTCACATGTATGATACTCAGGAATCAAATTAACAAAGTTTACGCCTTGCTTACTTTATTGCTGAGTTTTTGTTCTCTTACAAATAATTTATGAAGCCGTTGCAAAAATTAGGAAAAAAAATTGAAATCGGTTGAAATCAGCGATTAGGAATTACACAAAAATTGTTTGTTTCCCACTAAGCAACATAAATTGGTTGAAATTGTTACCTGAAGAGACAAAGAATGGTTGTGAGAGAGAGTAGTAGTTCCACGGAATGGACAAGAATGAGAGAAGTCGATAAAGCTATTATTAAGAGAGAGTGGGAATCGAAGGAGGTTTTTTGAGTTGAGTAAGAGAAAACGTGCGTGTTGTTTTTGATACTAGGTTGCTAACCCAACTTAAACTAAGGATTAAAATAACAAAGAGTTAATATGATTAATAAAATGTTTGATTTATCATTTCCTATTGGTGTGCATAAAACAAAAGATTTAAGTAGGATATGATAATGTTATGATATCTTGTCTCTCTGTTCGACACACCAAACATGTCCTTAGGGTTTTCCTTCAAGTTATTTTGCAACTTCTTCGTTAACCATTTGGCAGTTAACAAGTCCATCATATACTCTATTGCAGTCATATGTCTGTCCACTCTACATTCCTCAATTGCCAAGTATCTACATGACATAAACTAGCCTAATATGCATTCCAATCCTATTGAGCTTTGCGTATGACTCCACCTCTGTTGTAATTTTTTTAAAACTTCAAGTTCCTTCCTGAATGCATATGTAGTACAGTTGATTATCTAAAGCCTTGCTCTTATAGAATGTTAAGTCCTAACTTTTCATTTATAATATAACATGAAAACTTTTTTCCCCTCCAATTTCACCCCAGAAATTGATTGTGTTCCATTGAAAACAATATAGATAAGAAGTTGAGAAGAAAGATCCATATGTAGGTTGTGCTTCCGTCGTTGAGTGAAGCGTGTAATGGAAAACAAAGTTCAATCGTTGTTGAACGTGCTGCTAGGTTCAAAAAATCCAGTTAATAACAAAGCAAACTGTGGAGGGAGGAGTTTATCTTTGAAAAGATAAGAGAGAAAGAATCGATTTACACTTAAAAATATTTCTTGGAATCTTTGTGATGATCAATTCGGATGCTAAAGCTTCAAACAATCTTTGTTATTTTCTTGTAAGCTTTGCAATGGTGCAAGTAGTACCGAGCCTTTGATCTCTATTTATAGAGTTTTTGGGCTCTTGTAGCCGTTGGAGGGTGACCAATGGTCTTATGTCATGTGTCTTGGGCTCCACTAGCTTTTACTTGAAAATCTGGGTGAACATTCTGACCATCAGAATGTTGTTGTGTTCTTCAAGATCTTCATATGGGTTCATCATATATGATTATATGATGAGTTTCTAGGTTTATCCAATGCATGCCCTTTAACTTGTTTGGGCTTTATTCATTTGTTGTTACTTTTGCACAAACATCAGAATGTTCCAGATCTGCATTGAATTGTGTGCAGGAGAGAGTAGTGGATCTGCAGCTTCAGACTCATTCTTCTATGAGATTTGTTTGATATTGTACAATACCAAATCTCATACGTGTCCATCTCTGGTTGGTTAGGACAAGATCTTCACTTTTGCTTTGCCTTTTAACTTTTCACCTATTGTAATGTTCATAGTATGAAGCATGTGCAGAGCTAAACATTCTGACCATCAGAATGTTCCATTTGTTTCACTTAAGATGATTTGTAAGACTTGTATTTGTTGTAATCAATCATAATAGTGAAAACATAACTGAAGTGCAGTGATTGCAACATCTAGGATAATATTCTTATTGGAATATTCCTAGTACTTCAATGCAGGGGCCGCCCATAGCCCGTCGAGATATTCTTTTGGGGGCCTATAATATATATTTTTTGTATATAAGGTCAAAATATATTCATTATATAATATCTAAGTTAAAAGATTTCAAGCGAGTAGCAGTGTTCTAACGGTCTGGAGTAGTGTTTATTTGCTTCTAGTCCCGTGTTCAAGGAACGGGCAGTACATTTTTTTAATGAATTTAGTCATTTTTTTAAATTATGTTTTTAGTAATTTATGTTTTAGCTTCTGGTCCTGTGTTCAAGGCACTGGTAGTGCACTTTTTTTAATGAATTTAGTCATTTTTTTAAGTTATGCTTTTTGTGTTTGTTTTATTAAGGGCTAATTTATAAGTTTAAAACGGGGCCTTCGAATTGTCTAAGACGACTTTGCTTCAATGTTCATAGTCTTAGATGAACATTGAATATCCTTTTTGACATTGATCTTGTAAATGCCTTTATTGCTTGATTGATCCATGCAAATGTACTTTCCTGGATATTTATTTATGTCACGTGTGACTTGCATGTTCTTGATAATGTTCTTGAGTTTCTGAGTTTGTGTAAGAACAACCTTCTGAACCCTGCTTGAGTTCTTGATAATGTTCTTAATTTATGGATTTTGCCTCAACAATATCAACAACAAATTTGTTTATGAATTGTTAGTATTTCTCATTTTACTTTTTAAAGTGCAACAACTCTTTTGAGCATTAGGAGCCGTTGTTTCATGTAATATCAATCATCAACTCAGGGATGAAGTTAGAAGGGAGACCAATAAAGGCCAATGTCCCCCTTAGATTTTTTATATAACAAAATTCATATTAATATGCTATTATATTTTTTGTCACTATAATTATTTTCTGTGAACTTTATATGGTAGTGTATAATGATTTTTTTTGGCTCAATTTATTTAGCCTTGAACACTCAAGTTTCTAAGCTTAATTACACTAACTATTATTTAGAATGCATATATGACAATGAAAAATTAATTAAGGTTTTGTTTGCAATTGACAATAGACATTAATCATTAACGAATATCAATTTATGACTCTTTGTTGCAATTTTACTCAAAGAAAGTTATTTATTGCAAGTATATTGTTATTTTTACACACTCTCACAGCTATGATCTCACACCAATGATTTAGTGCTCGTGATTTTATTGAGTTTATCCTTTCAACTTTACATTTTTTTATTCATGTTTTTTTTCTTTATTATTCAAAAATCTTTTTTAGTCTCGTCACACTAAATATGACTTTTTTTTTAAATCTTTGAAATTTCTTATAATTTTGGATATTGTTGTAAATTATGAATATGTTTCAAAAGTTTTATAATATATTAATAGAAAATTATTATTATTTTATTTATGATTAATACTAATATTTGACTTGGTCTAATTCCTTTTTTTTTTGGTAGATAGAAGAGATGACAAAGCCATCATAAACTCATACACACAAAATGGAGGTACCGGGGTTCGAACCCCGATCATAATATTTGGCATATCAATTTTGATATTTTTATTAGTTGAGTTAGGACTTAGTTTAGTTCTTTAGGCCACATCATTTTGACTTGATTAAGTCTAAGGCTCTAAACATTTTTACTATCGTTTGAAAACGTAATTTAGGCATTGATTTTTTATTCGGTAACTAAAACAAAATTAAAAGGCACGTTATGTTTTGAGTATGAGCTGCTATTATATTTGAGGAGCTGGTACCTACTTTTTCTAATAAACTAACCGCCTATTTTCATCTATGGTTACGTTTCTTTTAATTTCAATATCAATATCAATAACATCATTTTTCTTTTACATGAAAACTCATGCACAACCTATATAAAATCATCTCTTCTACGAGTCTAATACAAAATCTTGGGTTACATCTTTCTGAAAATGTTTCTTCTTGCCAGTTTTGCATCCTTGATTTTAAATCAGGAATGACCTGTTAAATCCTGGGGATTAATATATAATTACACAGAAAATCCCGACTGATAATCTAATTCAACAACAATCTCTCAAAAAGATAAGTTTATTGATTTCTCTTTTTTTATATTTTATTGATTCTTTTATTTTTATATTGATTATTATTTATAGAAATAATTTATGCATAAATTTTACAACACATATTAAACTAAAAATTAGAGCCGATCGTAGACAGTTAAACTAAAAATTAGAAACTTTCTCTCTTAATCTAATGATCAAGAGCCGGCTGATTAAAATCGAAGTTCCTAGACATGATTCAAAACTCAATTTAGTCCAACCTTTTATGTAAAAAAAGGAAAAGAGCGACTCATCTCTCTCTTTGTTTCATGTTATTATGGACAATTCTTCAACAAAAAAAACAAAGTTATTATGGACAATTGGGTCGTGGCCTTCTAGAATTCTAAATAAGATTTTTCTTTTAATAAATTACTTAAATTTATATTTAATTGAATTTGACCTTACACAAATTTATCTAAATTCATGAGTTTGGTACAATTAAGCTGAACAACAATTATGTCGGTACTATTTAACAGTGTTGTAACAAAAAATTTGAGCATATGTAACATACACATGTTCGCCCCTTTAAAACGTGTGTATTCGACAAAAAATTGAGCAATATGGTTTTTAAAGGTTATCATGTACACCAAAGGAAATAACTAGTGTGTCAGAGGATTAACGAATTAAGAGTGACACAAGTTACAAGTTATAATAAGCTAAATTACATCAAGGGTCCTTTAAGTTATTTTGGCCAAACACAAGTCCTTTTAAGTTTAAGGTTTGTAAGAGATTCAAACGTTACAAAAACGATGATGTGACAGAAGGACTAAATCGAACACGTTTACAAACTTAAAGGACTTATGTGTGACCAAAATAACTTAAATCACAAATCTATTACAAACCTTAAACTTAAAGGACTTAAATGATCAATCAGTTGCAAACCTCAAATTTAAAAGCTTAGGTGTGTCCAAAATAACTAAAATGATCAATCTATTATAAACCTCAAACTTAAAGGACACTTGATGTCATTTAAGCATAATGAAATATGTTGTTGGAACCACTTGCTATATATGTTTATCTGATTTATGCACATAATGAGACAGAAAAATATAAAATAAATTTGAAAATTCGGTAGAAATCTTAAGTAGAATGTTCGGTGAAATTGTATATAGTTTACATTAATCATGTAGAAGCTCATCCAAAATTAAAGAGTATTGTAGGTATCAACATTATTATGAAGGATCGATTGGTGCTTTGTAGATGGAAGAATTATTAGCGTGTATCATCAGTAGACGTTGATACTCGAGACAAAATATCACATATTGTAGTATAACTTAAACATGTCATTCACAAACGGTCAATGGAATCATAACTTTGGTATGGTTCGATTCGTCCCAAACCACAAACGATTTAGTTCAATTTTTACAGACCGTTACGATGGTTCGGTTCGATTTTCTTTAAAAGTTGAACCATGCCTCGTAATGATTGTTCAGTTAAACAGTTCTCACTCAGTTAAACAATAATGATTTTTTTTTTTTGAACAACATATATATTAGAAAGCCTTGTACAAGAAGTACACAGGGCACCTGTTACAAGAGGTGCAAAAGCACTAAAAACAAACAGAACAGGGAACCGGTCACACACCGACCGCACCCTTTGCTGAAACAACAAGAAAACTGCTCTAAACAAGCAGGAAAAAACAAACAGCCTAGAAGCAAACAGAGAAACCATAAACTGCCAGTCCTGGAGGCACAGACCAGCAGCCGCAATACCGCTTCAAAGGTGAATATTTGGTTATATTTCAAAAGTTCAAATATAAATATTACTTAGAATAAGTAAAAAATAATTTTAGTTGAAAATCATAAATTAATTGTGAAATTTTTATTACTAGAATTTTACTCTAGTTAATTATTTTGACCGGTTCTATATATACACTAACAACCCATTCCTTTAATCTCTCTACGAGTCATCAAAGCAAATACATGTTTTTATTTAGTTGTCCTTCTTAATAATATGTTGGCATAATTTTAGCAACTGTTTTGACTTCTTCTTAAACTGCTCATTCTCATTAAGTTAGCCTACTAGTACGTATCCCTATTTTTATGCTATGACTGAGTTTCAAAGAAGATGATATATACTCCACGTTTATATAGTGGAACGGTCATATTTTTGGCTTGTATATATGTTCCTTTGATCAGTACGTAATAAATAGAAAAAGTCTCAAAATTGAAACTGCACATAGCATACATTTATATACTCCCTCACTTCATATTTATCTATACACAAATTATTTTCCCTCATCCAAAATATTGAATTTCTGGGTTACATCTCCTGATATCTTTGAGATAAATTTGAGTTGTTCTGTCACCTCCGGTTATGATTCATAACGGGGAAGACGGGATCCTTAACCTACTCAACCCCCAACACCATGATATGGCCTTAATCTCGTCAACCACCTCATCAATATTCTTTGTTTGATTACAAAAAATCCTCGCATTCATTTCCTTCCCCAAATCACCGCATACCAAATTAACCAAAATGCTTTCAAAAGGCGGCTAGAATTACACGCATCGGTCCAACAAGCAAAATGCATAAATAAATTACGCGGAGTGATGAAGTTGATATCTAACCAATCCATTACCTTCCTCCAAATAAACGCTACCTCATCGCAATGCAAGAAAAGATGTGTCGTCGTCTCCTCCCCATTAATTGATGAGGTGGCTTTTGAAGATTTAGAGGAGACTAATGATGGTCTTAAGGTGCAAGGGAGGGGTAATCAATGATGACTGTTGTTCAGCTAATTGTTGTTCTGCCAAAAACTGGATCAGACTCATCAATTTAAATAGTTTATGTTGGGTCAAATTTAAATGAAAAACAATAATTGAATGATCCAACTATTATTATGTTTGCTCTTAATTGAGTTTAAGTGTGTGATGTTGTTCCATATCAACTAGTCTAATTGTTGATGGACAAAGGAGATAAGCTGATAGAAAAGGATGACTTCATGCATGCAGCACACACCACATATAGATCAAATGGAACATGCGTGACTCATTCGGTGACAGAGTTCATTGTATACAGTTAATTTCTCAAAGCATATGATTGAGTCATTGCCCACGTTGATCCAAGAAGAATTTGGTAGGTTTGACATCTAGGTTAGAGGTCGTTGCTTTTATATATCTAACATCCAAATTTTTCATTCATCTTATTGTTGAGTGATTATAATCTTCATAGTTATCATGAAAATTCATATATTTATATAAAATTACACATTCAGATTGTATATAACTAAGAGATCAGTATACATGAGATTGGACAAATACAAATTAGTAATTTTTTGTTGTTGCTATTTTTGGGATCAAAATGAGTCAAATTTTGAAAACGAAAACTTGTTTTGTGCAGGTTAATATTGCAGCTGGAGCTCTCTAATTTGATCCTGCGACTTTTAAACTTGTTTTTCACTACACATCATGGCACTGAAGTTTTCTTGTATTAGATGTAACAGGATTAATTGCTATCTAGGTTAAGTTTTTATCACTTAGCTAAAACATGTTACTTTTAAGAAAACTAGTGAGTGAATACTCAACGGTGAATACAACTACTCTTTCCAGTTTAGATCATCATCAATTTAAGAAATCAATTAGTTAAAATACTTTGTGGATGAGGTTTGTGGTTGACGAGTGCTCAAGAAATACTTTGTTTTAGTAAAGTATGAATAAATTAGTTAAAATATGAGTAAAAAATAATTAAAATAAAAAATGTGAACAAGTTAAATTTATCAATAAATAAAAACTTACTAAAATAATTTAAAGGGTGAAGACATATTTTGGTCCCTCACAAAAATACACAGGACGAATTAGTCTCTGATAAAAAAAACAACCCGCTTTACTCTCTCACAAAAATAAATCGGGACAGTTGAGTCTTTAATTATGTCAATTTTTTTTCTAATTGAATATTTTTTTTTCATTTTGAAACCCTGATTGGATTATGTGACAGTCCAAATGTCATATGATAAATGGTCCATGTATATATTTTAAACAAAATAAGGGGATATTTAGGTTCTGCAACAATATTTTGGCACAAGTGCCTAAAAATCAATAAATTTTGAATATTAATCATTCTTTAAGTTGCACATTCTTCCTTCATATTTTGTGTTGGACCAAATTATGCTTTCCTACTTAAGAGGTTGGTTTAACTAGATAGAAATATTGTAATTTTCTAATTAGTTTGAAAATGTATATGTAATTTTGTCCAGTTTAGTCGATATGTAAGGATTAAGTTTCTTGAACTCTAAGAGATCAAATTAGTACTTTCATATTTTGTGGTGGATCAAATTATACTTTCACACCATAGAGATTGGTTTAACTAGTTTGAGGATGTATATGTAATTTTGTCGAGTTCAATCCTCCATAAAAAATGAAGTATCAATAGTCCCTCACAAATATGAAAGTACCAATTTGTTTTCTTAGAGTTCAACAAATTTGACCATTTTGTGATTGAAGGAGAAAATGAAAATTAAAGAAGAACGAGCAATTTCCAAAATTTACTCTTTTTTGTTTTTTTTTTCTTCCAAAAATTGGTTGTAAGGACCTAAATATCTCCTTATTTTTGTGTAAAATACATGTGGATCGTTCTTTATATAACATGTGGACGTCACATAATCATATAAGGAAAAAATTGTAGTGATATTATTATAGTTAATTAAATTAAGTAATTTAATAATACAATGATTTGATTTAAGTTAAAAAAAAACTAAATTAATTTTGATGTGACTTAAAAAATGGGAGCTTCCGGTACTTTTAAAAACAATCAACATTCCTTTTGAAAAAAAAAATCAACATTACTCTCTTTTCTATTTCTTTTATACCAAACAATATATAAATATATTTTATTCATCGCATTTTTCTCTCTTCTCACACCCTTACTTACATCATTTTCTCCCACTTTCTCTTTACAACCAAACAAATCATGAGTCCATTTGAGCAGAGGACTAATTAATTTGGAGGGGAGGAGAGTGAATGACTTGTTTTTCTTTTCTATATTAATAAAACTATAACAATAGTTTTAAAAATGAATGAAGTGTAATTGAATTATTATATAATATATATAATGTTTTTTTTAAATCTCAAATATATTAAAATATAATCCAACTCTCCAAAATCTACTTATTTCTAATGACTAATAATAAGAGTATGTCAGTATATAAAACTAATTTTTATCTTAAAAATTAGTGCACTAATTTTTTTTTCTTAAAAAATATACATAACCTCAAAACCACTTCACTTTATTTATTTATTTATTTAAGGAAACCTTGATTTGATATCGAGATATAATATCCTTCAAGTGGTTCAAAATAAATGTTCGTATCAGCACGTACATGATAAGTTTTCTTGAAAACGGCAAATGAGAGAAAATTAAGTTCTATATAAAAAATGGTAGAGTTTTTTTTAGGGGAAAGAATGACAGAAAAATAATTGCGCTCAATTTATTGTCCTTATATTGGTTAGTGGACTGAGAAAGAAAAAAATATTGGCTAGTGGACCCAAAACGAAATTTTTGTTTCAATAGAACGAGGTGTCATATTGAATTACATCCAAATATTTTTAAGAAAAGTTATACTCGAAACACACATTTCAATAAGTTTATAATTTTATATTTTATTTACCGTTAAAAATTATGTAGGAGTCATATGAATTTTAATTAATAAAAGAAAATGTGTTGAGATGTGTGTATTAGAAAGTAGGTTGCTAACACTCTTTTATTTTTACACAATCAAAACTAGATATGTCTCCTGATCTGTTTTAGTTGTTGTTAGTTTTTACCTCTTTTGAATCTAATTCTCGATGTAAATTAAAGAAAGGTCTAACTTTACCAACAACTTCATAAAAGAGAGGTAGAATATATGAATAATGTAAAGAACCCGATTCCGAAGAATAAGCCTACCACATAAAATTAACAAACATGTTACTCAAGAGCCAAACCTCCATCTCAAAGTATTAAGTAGATCACTATCTTAGTTGGTCCACTGAGATAGTTGGTCCACTAACCTTTATGAGATATGGACATTGACGGCTCTATCTTAGTGGCTACTGGCTAGTAGATCACTATCTTAAACACAGTGCCAACTACCATCAAATCAAATGAACTTAATTTCTCAATCATATGCTCAATCAAACTTTTCTCTATTTATAGGACGAACACCGTACATACTCCCTCACAATTAGTCACAACACAACACAACACATGCAATATAGATGATCTACCTATTACAATTAAATTAGTTTATACTTTATAGTGAGAGTGTTATAGACTCAAAATTGCATTCATATTTGTAATTTCAGTTGCAAAATGAGTACTGCAGAAATTGCTCGAACAGTAGTGGGTATCATAGGTGGGTTATTTTTTAAGTTTTCATTAAAAACATATGTACTCATTACTTCAGGAATATTTTTTCTTTTTCTTGTAATTTACTTTTTTGGTTATAATTTCCACCTTATTGATTTATCACTTTTTTGCATTTTTCTCTCTCTTGACTTCAGGAAATGTCATCGCCGGCTGCATGTTCTTGTCTCCAGTGTAAGTTTATTTCTAAATCTCTTCCCGCATCTTTCAATTTTAACGTAAAAATTAACAATACTAACATTAGTTGTTAATTTTTTTTTCATGTCCTTAATTATACAGGCCAACATTTGTTGGGATATGCAAGAAAGGATCAGTGGAACAATACTCACCCGTACCATACCTAGCCACGTTGATGAACTGCATGGTTTGGACTCTCTACGGGTTGCCAATGGTGCACCCTCACAGTTTCCTTGTGGTGACCATCAATGGTGCAGGATGTGTGGTTGAGATCATCTATATCACACTCTTTCTCATATATTCTGACCGTAAAAAGAGACTCAAAGTCTTCCTTGGTTTACTCTTGGAGCTTATTTTCATTTTCCTTCTCTCATTTGTTTCATTGACTATGCTTCACACCGTTAACAAACGTTCTGCTGTTGTTGGGACCATATGCATGCTCTTTAATATTGGCATGTATGCTTCACCTTTGTCTATTATGGTTAGTACTTAATATGTATCATGTTTAATTTTTTTATTTAAGATAAAATTGGTTAATATATATGGATTGTTGAATTGACTTAATTAATCATGTGATCTTAATAATATATGGTTGCAGAAACTAGTGATCAAGACTAAAAGCGTTGAGTTCATGCCGTTTTTCCTATCTTTAGCTTCATTTGGCAATGGCGTTTCTTGGACCATTTATGCACTCATCCCTTTTGACCCATTCATTGCGGTAAGAAAACAAATTATAATACCATGCTTAATTCTTTGCTTAAAACAAGTACAATATGATTTCCAAAAGCAGCGTAATTAATTGTGGCCAAGCTAGGCATGCTTAGTGTAAGACTTAAGATGCATTTTTATATTTTTATTTTATGTTATAGCTGGTGAAATGAATAAGTATATATATGACTATATATAATGTATATAATTAATGGATTATATCTCAATCAGATACCAAATGGGATTGGGACAATGTTTGCAGTGGTACAATTGATTCTATATGCATCATACTACAAGTCAACCCAAGAGCAGATAGCAGCAAGGAAGAATAATGGAAAAGGAGAGATGAATCTGTCAGAAGTGGTAGTTGGCATGAGTAACGCTACTGTCCAAGATAACCCCAACAACAACAACAATAAGATAACTGCTATTGATCATTCTTCTCCAAGTGCCAAATGACTATTAATGGCACTCATGCATCCTCTTCCTCTGCCCAACCCATTGAGTCATTAATTAATTATCATCTTATAGTTTTTGGATTGATTCTTGTAATCTTATTTCTATTTCCCGCTTAATTTTCACTTGTTATTTACCTTGTTAGAGACCAACACATGAATGTATGTGTTGTTTTGTTACTCTTTGCTTTTTTATTTCTAGTCTATGTCACCAATTATTAGTCCCAACATATTTTTCAATAAAATTCCATTATGGTTGAGTTCTGTTTTTCTTCTCTCATTTCTTAAATATTATTATTTTTTAAAGTACAAAAGAGAAGTGTGACACAATACTTAATGGGGTATTCCAAAATTTGCAACAGTATATAAAAATATAAAGGTTTGAGAAGGAAGCAAAGTGTGACACAAGTCATAATATCCTTATCTTCTTAGTCTTACTCAACTGGGTAACATTTTGGATGATGAAGTAATTAATAAAAAAAAAAATTATACAACAGTTTACACCTATGGTTTTGATTTTGAACGAATTAGCAACTCCCTAACAAAAGCGCAACACCAAATTTTAAATGGAAACGTTGGGACGCTTGTTAACATTTTCCTAATAATATTAGGGTGAATTACACACACCTTACTTAAAGTCTCTTTAAATAATACAAAGATATGTTCTAGTGTTTGACTCGACATTAACCTCCGTTGTTTATTTCTTCATTGGACACTCATCCCTCTTGATGGATAACATGTTATAGTTTTGTTAAGACAATCATGGTTGGACATTAACATCTCTTATTCATTTGAATTTTCCATTACATTACATCATTTGCTAATCGTTACTTGAAATATCATCTTTAGAAGCACCAAAAATCTAAAATTTCTTATACAATTTACTTAAACATAATAACCACTAACTGGGGGCAGTTAACAAGACCCATATTATTAATAGATAGATAGTAGATATATTTGAAGCACAATAATAATTGTAAAATCAATGAGCATTGATAAAAGCTATCATAGGATCATATACGACTTGTTTAGCATTGATAGCCGCAATGAAATCTACATGTGCATAATTATCCTTCAACAACACCACTAGCTTGTTAGAATCATGATACTTGAGGTCATTAAGCAAAAGATTCACATCTTGTACGTCAGATAACATATCTTTGCCCTCCAACACCTAGAGAAAGAGGGAATTCGGTAATGTCATAAGTTGGAGGAGTTTGATGTCCATAGTGTAGTAGATTCTGTGCTTGATGAACACAATCATACTTTGCGATTGTTCTGATTCTTGTCACTACTCATATTTTATAATACAAGAGTCAAGTCAATAAAAAAAATTATTAGTCCTAATTAAAAATGCATAAAAATGATATTGAGATTAATTTCTATACATTGATAATATAAATGTTTGATACATCCATCCAATTAAATTTTACCATAATGAGACGTAGTTGTATGTATGTGTAAAATTGTATTACACATATTGTACATACAAATTAAATACAATGATATTTAGTCGCAATAAGCAAACACAGTTAAAAATATTAAGTGTTAGTATACTTACTTTGAGAGAATTTAAGCAACAATTTAGACCTATAAAATTTTAAGATAGGGAACACAAAAATAAAACCAATAATTGTGGTAATCTTTTTTATACATAAAATTTACTAATCATTCCATCAATAACATATAAAGTACCTGTAAACAATGCTAAAAGGTTTGTGAGGTCGAGGTTTAGAGTGTTACATATGTCATTCACAAATTTTGTTGCGACATACCTGCTAATCATAAAAACATGATATCATTACTACAATAGTTTTTTAGTTTTACATTTTTCTTTTGCACTAAAACATTTTAGCAAAGATATAGTAAAAGTAGATAAAAGGGTTTTTTTTTTTTGAAAGATAAAAGGGTTATTTATTCTCTTACACGTTAGGAATGAATTGATAAAGGACTGACCAATATACTTCCGGTTATATTAAAAAAAGAAAAACATTTACATAATTGCATTCAATAAATATTTAATACATATTACCCCAAAATAATAGTTAAATAGAGTGTTATTTTATTCGTGAGTCTCTCATTAGCTAAAAAAAGGCCAACAACAAGACTTATTTCCTTTGAAGGATTTAGATTCATATAAGTAATTGGACTAAATAATGCAGCTGATCTAAACATATTCAAAAGCCATCAAAGTTCCCTGTAAAACCTATAGGATTGTTACACACTAAAAACATAAAAATAATAATAATAATCAATTAGGAGTGAACATGAGAATGACCTTCATTGTGGATTTTTTTTACCAGTATGGTTGTAAACATATTGGATTGAAGCAAAAAGATCATATTTAACCAATTCATCCCACGACCAATCCTAGTAAGCCTATACACATGATATAAATCAATAATTAGTTATAATTTTTTTTATCAAAATGTTAAATTCTAAAAAAACTTTTTTTTACCAGTATGGTTGTAAAAAGATATATTATATCACTACTCTTAACCTCAGTTTAGCTAAAAGATCACTGATTGATTTTTCTTTACAAATAATACGACGAAGAGTCATAACATTTTGTAAAAGCAATTTCACATACTTTTTTGGGTAAATTTGGTATTTTCCGCACGTAAATGTGCAAACTAATCATCCGAGTCTTATAATATCTAAATGGATGTGTTGCATACTTTGAGCTCAAAGTCTTAAGAGATCCGTGTCATCTTATTCAAAGTTTCTCAGTTAATTTCTCCCAATCCAAAGGTTTCTCAATCGATTTCTCCCAATTTGATTAATCAATGAAACATTACATAAAGGGGTGTGACACAACCTTTTTGGGAGCTTTTATTCCCTTTCGAATTCACGAAACTTCAATTTTGCGGAGATGATCTCATTGGAACAATTTGATTGAGTTGAGCAGTTGTAGCAGTAGTAATAACATAAGCACTTAATTAATTAATCAATTTTTTCACAAAAAGTTAGCACTAGGAACAAAGTAGAGAGAATGCAACCCAGATTTTTGGCCTACAAGATTACAAACAAGAGAACGGGCTTACGATGGTTGACGTGAGGCTATATCCTCATAGTGGAATGGAGGATCAATGGATCATGGCCTTGTCCCATCATATGAAAAAGATAGAATCTGTACCACTGCCACTTTATTAATTAACGATGCTAATTAATTGCTATACAGAACCCCTCTCAATCGATCACTAATTAAATTTTTATTTTTTTAAAAATTTATCAGCAAAACTCACACATTAAAAAAATTAGGGTTCGAACCCACGTTCCACCTAGGGCTATCAATTTACGCAACCCTATAAGTTTGTCCTCAATTCATGAAGCCCTTGACCCGAATCCACAAAAATAAACTAACATAAGTAATGTTCCGCAAATCAAGTGTCAACTCTCCGAGTTTACCGAGTTTACGTTTTTAGGTACCAAAATTGTGTTAACTCGGAGGTAAACTCGGTTTCTGGTAAAATCGGACGGTTTGACGAGTTTGACCGAGTTAACACTCAGTAAACTCTTGTAAACTCGACCAAATGTACCGAGTTTATATCTAACAAAAAAACCGATCCTTTTTTTGGGGCCATTTTTTTTAAAACTTAATTCCTTTTCTACAAGCCCAAAGATTGAAACGTTTACTGAATAGTTATCTTTACAGTAACACATTGTTCCTTAGATGTACCATTTCTTTTTTCTTCTTTAAGTTCTCAAACCATGAATAGGGGAACACATAGCAGTTAGGTTGCGATTCCGACGGTGGAAATTCAGATTTCGACGTCGGTTAGGGTTGCGGTGGTGGTGTTTGTTGACCTTTTGAAGAAATTAACTAGTTTATTTTTTGAGTAGTGATATTTGAACAACCATTTTTGACAACTACCATGACAGCTTCCTTTTTCTATCTTACTATTGGTCAAAAACAAGGGAGAGAGAAAAAAGAAGAGAGAGAATAAAAACATAATGTGAGTATGAAATAGAGAGTCGTCAAGAAGTTGTCATAAAATGGTTGTAGAAATATCATTTCTCTTATTTTTTAGATGGTTTTATTAACAACTTTAGGAACTTTTGAAACTTTCTTTTTTGAATGGTTTTATGGATGACTTAAACTTAGAGACTTATGATTTTGTGCGTTAATTTTTGTATTTTGATGGTAAGTTGAGTATAACGTTTTATTATGGTAGTTTGATATAATTTGCCTTTGTAATTAAGCCATATTTTGCACTATTGAAATATTATATTAGCTTATATATGTCATGCATATAATAAATTCTACATAATTTTAATTTTAGGTAAACTCGTACGAGTTCTCGAGTCGAGTTTACCTAGACAAAACGAGTTGAGGTAAACTCTCGAGTTGTAAAACCTTGAACATAACTGGCTAGGGCAAAGTAATGTTCTCTCAACGTGGAGTTATAATTAAATGACTTAGCAGGAGGCTAGGAGGCTTAGCGTGTGTTTGGTTTCCCGATTGCAATACACAAAAACACATTTGCATACTTTACACTACGTTTTTGTTGTGATTTTCAAAAGCTCCAAATACTAGTATATACGCTAACGTGGTTTTTTGCCATAATTTTAATCAAACTCCATTTTGCAAACGCAGTAGCAAATAAACACGCACTTAATTGACGAGTCATAAAAATTTGAGGCACAAATATGTTCCATATTTTAAATGTCTATTCAGTTTTTTAATGAATACACAAATTTAATCAATTTAACAAATAACAAATATAAATATTTGAATATACAAGTTTACTATATTAATATATATGATGTTTCTGTCTCTTTTAGGAAGTTGGAGCAAAACTATTTGTCCTGTTAACCAAAGAAACGCGACACTGTTTGGTAAGCATGTGCATGCCTCAACTATAAAGTTTCATTCATGCAAATATATTGTTCTTATAAATTGTATTTGTATATGAGGCAGTAGCAAAAGGAATAATAATTATGAATGTAAGGAAATATGATGTGATGATGAGTAGTGTTCCACAAACTTCAAGTTCTCCTCCCACTCTTCCACATATGTATTCAGAAGAACTTCAACTTAAGCTTTACCAAGCTTTCATATTCTCAATTCCTATACTTTTTTCCATTATTCTCTTTCTCCTTTTTTACTTGTTCTACCTCAAGAGAAGAGCTTCTTCTTTCTCTCCACACTTACTTCCAAGGATCAATATTCCTCCAACTACCTATCGTTATTATTCATCTTCCTCAGTAAGTTCATTCATTACTTTTCATTTGGTTTATTTAGTTTCTAATAATACCAAAGTGGAGCCCGTAAACCCTAGCTCAACTGGTAATGTCGAAATTGTTAGGTTGGACGCCAAACTGGAAATATTTACATGTTAGCTTTCTTGCTTGCTTAATTATTTCTTTTCACCATATAGTTTAATTAAGTCATCTTATAGTTGTCTCTTGTTAATAATCTATAGCCTCGTCGATTGGATTTGACCGTGCAATTGTTGGACAAACTTCCTAGAGTTTTGTTTGATGAGGATTTACAAGCAAGGGATTCACTGTAAGTTTCTTTTTAGTTATGTTAATTTGTGTGTTTACACTTGTTCTTTTTGTTTGAATGTTTTCTGTGAATTAAGGAGGTTTTAATTAGCAGAACTAAACTAGTGGTTGCTAATTGCTATTTGTTTTTTTTTTTTTTTTGTGTGTTATAATTTCATTAGTTTGTAATTTGTATTAAATTATACATTCAACGAATGTAGCTCCTTTTGACGAAACGAATGTTGTTCTTGAAAGCTGAAAAACTGTTTAGAGAATCTTCAATTCATGAATTACAGGTTAGAATATATTTAATGGCATCCACTGATTTATTTCTTTTTATAAAGATAGGTGCTACATGAAAAGAAAGGTAGTAAAAAAGATAACTAGAATATAACTAATGATTTTTCTTTTCTTTTGACATTAGAGAAAATAACGGATACTATATTTGAATATGTCTCTGTCTCAACCAGAATAAAATCATAAAAGAAATAAATAAATGTTGCACATGTGACCCAATTGATAAGAATCAAAATTAAGCAAACAATTTTTCAAAAAATTTATTTAGTAAAACCAAGCAAACATAATTTAAGGCCTAAAGTCTTTGCGGTATGGGACACATATAGCACTTTGGAAGGTCTAATTAACTTGGAATCCACATGATGGGCCCTTTTTTTTTGTTTGAAAAATCCCAATATTCAATCTTTGACTTCTATTGATTTGATATGATATGATCTACTATATGATTGTTGGGTTATAAATATGAAGCTTTGGAGTGAAGCTAATCAATAAGTTGCCAAAAAATGTTGAAACAGATGTTGTGTTTGTTTGGGAGAATTTGAGGTGAAGGAAGAGTTGCTACAGATTCCATATTGCAAGCATGTGTTCCACATCGATTGCATACATCACTGGCTACAATCAAATTCAACTTGTCCACTTTGTAGATGTTCCATCATTCCCACTATCACTAAATTCCTTAATCCTGCACCCCCTATTAATATTATTATATCAGACCCACCTCACCAAGATGCTATCAATTTGGATTCTCCATTACAAAATTCATCATTGCAAGATGAAGCTGGGGCTTCCTCAAATATCATGTCAAGAGAATGATACATAATTTTTTATTTTAATTAATTATGGTTTTTGATTTGAAGGGATGAATTTAATTAGCAGCCATTGTAGCTGTTTAATTACATTCAAAAATCATAAACCAACAAATTATGAAATAACACTTAGTCCTTCTAATTTGTAACATTGAAAATTCACTTAGTTTGTGGAATGCAAACACAATTTCTACTTGAGAATTGTTCTTTTTTCCCTTATAAGATAGAAAGGCATCACGTGCATTCAGTTTTGTTATCAAATAGTACTATGAATTTGTACTATCAAATGTATGTGTTTTTTTCCTTAGTTCTTTGACTTCTTTCGATTATTATCTCATGTAAGAATAACACAACATAATGGTTGTTTAAAAAACTTGACATCGTTCTTACCACTCTATTGAGTCCTACGTTACAGTAGTAATCAATAAAAATAAGATTTACGAAAAATGTTCTTCCAGCTTTGATGGAACCTTAATTAATTATGGGAAGGGTAAAGGGAGTTCCTGTGGTACAATGTAAAGAACCTCTTTGGTAGTATTAGCACATTGGATGTCTTGTTTACCAGGACCGTCCAAATTAAATTGGATTTCAGATTCTAATAATAAAAACGGCGCCCTAGTTAACAAATGCAATTATTTTTTTAAAATTCATCATCTAATCTAGACTGTAAAAACACAAAAAATAGGCATCCTTGTAACTAATCAAATATAAAAAATTGGGCTCCAAATAATTTAAGATTTATATATTTTTAACATACTTGGTTGATATGATTGTTTATTTGGTCATTTGGCTTTCATTAATCAATTTTGGTTCAATGTCTACAATTTGAACCTCATTATCCACTAGTTTTGGTTTTTAATCCGTAATATTTAATATAAAGAATAAAAAAATTAAAATGAAGGAGTTGTGACTGGAACCAGCATTCATGAAGATACACAATCCGTTGCGCCAAACTTAAAATCCTGTCAAACATGTCATACACGTTGAATATATACACTATTATAAACAACCATTAGGCTACTAAAACTCAAAATTTGGGCCCCTAAAAATGTGAGGTCCGGCACCATAGAGATGGTTGCACACCCTCTGGGTCGGGTCTGTTGTTTACCCGTCTTATTTAACTGACATACCACAATTTTAGTCTTTAAAAGTGAAAATGACTAACAAAATCAATCTCTAACCCACACAAAGATACAAAATAATCATCACTATTTATTTTGCTAGTCATTTTCATCCCCGACTTAAGTTGTGACGTTGACTCTATGAAAATTGTCGATGTGACAATTTTGAAGGGCAACTGACCAAAATGAAAAGAAAGAAAATAGCCTTGAATCTCTTAAAACCCGCCAATCTAAAAATATAGAAACTCTAATTTCTTCTTGTTCTTTCCCATTTGACCTCTAGTTTTGAGGCGTTAAAAGAAACTAATGTGGCAAATCATGGTGTAGAAGTCCAACCCCTTCTCATATATCCAATTTCAGTTGTTGCATATAGTTAACCGCAATGAAAGGGTGAGGTTAGTGAAAAATAGGGGAATTCGATTGATCTAAGTTGAAAAAACAAGACAATTTTGTGATTAAATATGGAGAAAAATAACATACTCTATATTCTTTTTATTTTGATGGAAATCTAACATATACTCAGTTGAGACAAAAACAACACTCGAATGAATCTCAACTTGATGAAAAAAACTACTACTATATTCTACAAGGATTTGTCTAACATGTGCAATATTGCACATGTTAAGGTAACTAAAAGTAGTATCTTTTCATTGTAAACCAACAATTATTGATTAAAAGTTACTCCCTCCGGTCTCAAATGTAAGAAACAGAAAAAAAATGTACGCATATTAAGAAAGTGGATTGACCACATTTAAGTCATTATAAAAAGTGATATTTTTCTAATTTTACCCTTCTCTTGGAGTAGTAAAGACATTAATGAGGTGTGTTTAATGAGGGTAAATTTGAAATTGGAGCATTTAATAGATTCATTTTACTATACTTTTTCTTATATTTGAGACCACCGATTTTATTTTTTTGTTTCTTACATTTGAGACCGGAGGGAGTACATATTTAATATAAAAAACACAACTTCCAAGTTAAAGTTACTATTTTAAACTTCTTAACATGTGCAAATTTACACATCATAGAAAAACCCTTTCTACATTACATTATTTGAAGCACAATGTATATATATCGTGGTAGTAAAATCAATGAGCGTTGAAAAAAGCTATCATGGGATCATAAACGACTTCTTTAGCAGTGTCACCCGCTATAAAATCAGCATGTGCATAATTATCCTTGAACAATACCACACGCTTGTTAGCATCTTGATCACTGAGATCATTGAGCAAAACCTTCACATCTCGTACATCTGATAGAAAATCTTTCCCTCCATAGCCAAGAAAAAGAGGGAATTCACTTGAAATTTTTGTCATGTCATATGTTGGAGGAACCCTTTGTCCATAGTGTTGTATATTTTGTGCTTCATTAACATAATCATACTTTGCTATTTTTCCTGTTCTGATCACTACACAAATTTCATAGTATAAGAGCCAGGTCAGTAAGAAAAATTATTCAATTCATAAGTGCATGCAAATAAAATGATATAAAAATTGTTTGGTACGTGCCGGTAATAAAATAATATATTTAGTCACAGATAAAAATATTGCTTTTAGTAGACTTACTTTGCGAAAAATGGATCAAGTTCTTTGTCGATGTTGGATTTGGTTCATGATCAAGATAGAAATGTATCTTAGAAGAATTTATGCAGCAATTCGGACCTAAAAAATAATCAACAAATGTGGTAATAAGTATATTTCTACATAAAAATTAAGTGAAATTTCCTCATCTAAGTACCTGTGAATAATGGCAATAGGCTGTTTGCACAATTGAGGAATAGACTGTTGCATATGCCCTCCACAAGTTTTAATGCAGCATTCCTATTCATTAGAATTAACAAAACAAAAAAAATTATTTCTACTAATACTTTTTTTTTGTTGATGCAGTTTTACCCTTTTATTTTGCTCTCAAACATTTTTACAAAATATAGTAAAAGTAGAGGAAAAGTTTATTTATTCTCTTACGCATTAGGAAGGAATTCACGAAGGCCTAACCAATATACATCCTGATATATTAAAAAACAAAAGGAAAACATTTTCATAATTGTAATCAATTAATAATTATATACATAGTTTATCTAAATAGTGTTTTTTATTCTATCACTCACATTAGCTAAAAAGAGGTCAGCAGCAACTTTTGTTACCCCTGCAGGAACTAGATTCATATGAGCAATTGGACTAAGTAATGCAGCTGATCTCAACATATTCAGAAGTTTCCCTTGAGATAAAGCAACAAAAGCTATCAAAGTTCCCTGAAACAATTATTTCATTTATTTTTTGATATTGCATTTATATCATTTATTGTTACACACACATAAACTAATTAAAAAAATACGAAATAAAACCAACGCACCTGTGAATGACCTGTATAGTGAATTTTTTGACCCGTAAGGTTGTAAACATATTGAACTGAAGCAGGGAGATCATAACTTGCTAATTCATCCCATGACCAATCCCAATAAGCCTATACATATAATGAAATAAATCAATAATCAACTATAATTACTATTAAATAGTGAAAATTAGAAGAGATTGAAATATTGTACTGTATATTGTAAAGAACACAAACCATTTCATTAGGATTTAGTGATGTGTGCATGGTGCTATATTTTGTGCCGCGGCCATTGACAAGCCACACATCAAATCCAATGTCTGCTAAAATAAATCCTAGTGATTCTTCTGGAGAATTGAACAACCATATTGCTGCATCCTGAAATATATATCATAGGAGTCAAATTAATAACATGTTGACTTTGTATATACAATAATATTATAATTTGAATCCGTAGTACAAAACTTACACAAAAGAGACCATGTTGGATTAACACGGGTGGCTTGTCCGCTTTCTTACCGGACCGCCCCGCTGGGATCCTCTGCAGGCTCAAGATATAGCCATCCTCTGTTGTAACCTGAGTTAGCACAAAAACATTGATGTCAACCATTTTATTTTATAATCGAGGAAATGTGAAATTCATTAGCGCTTTACAATTTTATTTTTTTTCCTTTTTGGCAAAAGAGGTTACAATTTCTTTTTTGAAAAAAAAAAAGAGGTTACAAAATGGCATGTGGAATGCAACATGCTATAGTAATATTATTTACCTTGTGTTCTTCACATGGATAACCTTGTGGCTCAGCCAAACTCTTGCAGATACCATCACCGGTAACTGGAGAGAATGTTGAAAAATCATTGGTTGTGTAAAGTGGTTTTCTTCCTTGTGTTTCTATAATGCACAGCAAGACTATTGAAATAAGACTAATTAGTACTCTGCTAGCCATTTTGACAATGTGGTTATGCTTAGTTATGCCTCTCTACAGAAGATGAAACTAGAGGTATTTTATAGATTTCTATGGAGGACAAAGACAATTTGTTGAGGACAATGTTGCATTTTAATGCATGGTCGTAATAAGGTAATTATTGGTTGTGTTCTTCTAACATATCTCAGTGTTGAAAGGTTATTGGCTTCAATAAGGTAATTACTAATGTGATTTTATTACAAGTAATGACCATTCAAAGATTTTTTTGTAAACTTACAACCTCATTGGAGTAATTACTAATGTGACTTTTTTACAAGTAGTTAATATTTGTTAGTTTTGGCAGATTGATTGGTCTTGGAGAGTTTGATTTGTCTTGGAGATCAAATTAACAGTTTCAGCATATCTCACTATTATAGGACTTTGATTTGATACATTACTTCATAAAATACTTCTATATATATAATTATTCTATGTGCAATTGATTGATCGCATTAAAATTTTGATGTGGTGATGATTCAAAATTAAAGAACCAAATATTCTGCATTTGATTGATCACATTAAAATTTTGATGTGGTGTCTGGTGTGGTTGATTAAAGTTGATATTCCTATTTCTTTTTAATTATTTGAATCAGTGGACGACTTAATCCGTTGAGATGTTGTATTAGTCTCGGTTCTTGATGACTTTAGTTTTTGGATCGCTTTGGCTTTTGTTGTTCTAATGTAAATATTGTTAATTTTTTATTTAGACACTTCTTGTGCTTAGTTTTTTAATGGGCTAAAATGTTGTTTTGGTCCCTTAACTTGTTTTGTAGTATCGGTTTTGTCCCTTAAATAATAAAAAATCCGTTTAGATCCCTTAAGTTTTTTTTAGTATTGTTTTGGTCCTTTCCATCAGGTTCCGTTAGGTTTAATAAAAAAAATGTTAACTCCTGTGTACACGTATTACTTTGTCATTGATTCTGAATTTTTTTTTAAATATTTAATTTTTAAGATAAAAAAAAAATCCCAGAGCCAATGACAAAGTGACACGTGTTCAAAGTTTACGTTTTTTTTATTAAACCTAATGGAAAGGAACAAAACGATACTAGAAAAAATTTAAAGGACTCAAACAAACTTTTTTTACTTAAAGGACCAAACCGACACCACAAAACAAATTAAGGGACCAAAAGAACATTTTAGCCTTTTTTAACAGAGTAATGATACATAGACATTCTTATGTGACAATACATTCTTTGACACCCACACAAAAATATGACACGTGGTCATGTGGACCTCACACAAACACACTTTCTCTTTCATCTCCTCTTCTCTCTTCCTAGTGCATGAGGTGTACAACGATGTATGAGAATAATGTGTGTCCAT
>Ga0315914_1001575_pt1 | contig 34340 bp, 25 predicted proteins | sample MpolenodulesMG_FD_203920 | JGI IMG/M metagenome (GOLD analysis project Ga0315914, IMG submission 203920) | Medicago polymorpha root nodule microbial communities from Los Angeles, California, United States - elongated nodules | ecosystem: Host-associated > Plants > Roots > Nodule | place: USA...
ACATTTAATCACTTAAACTGTTTTTACACTAACACTTCAGAACGTTCTGAAGTCTGTCTGTTAACTTAATCATTCCAAGTTAACAACTTGAGAATAACTTTTAAGTGACAGGATTATTTTTAAAGGATCACAATTCAAACCCCCCCTTCCTTGTGACTATTTTATCTACTTCATGATCATGGTATCATGAACCACTCCTAGATGAAAACTAAGAAGAAGAAAACTTAGAATGAATAAAAAGCGAGGATTGAATGAAAATCTTCAAGGATGAAATGAAATTTATAGCCATAAAACATTTCTAGATTGTAACTACAGTCAAAAGAAATATTTCCAATGTTTAAACCGATTAAAATTGCATTAAACACACCACAAACCATCCAAACATTGCTTGTAATGCCACAATCCACATTCTGAGATGATTCATATTATAAAATCTAAAATCTTCAGAGAAGAATTCAAATTATATAATCTAAACCAACATACATTAAAAATAGCAATTTAAACAACATAATTTAACAACTTACAACAACATAATAAAACACACAAAAAAACATGGATTGACCAAAACTTAAATCTTCTTATGGTCTATCCATGTGAGCCTTGATTTCTTCATAGGTCATGGATCAGATTAAACTTTTTTGAATATCTTCAAAAAATCTGACCAATGAACCGTCAAACTCGATTGGTCTTTTAGTAATGTATGGACCATGTGTCGAGAAAATGGTCCTGTTGTCGTCGTTCTTGAGCTTCATATGGGTGAACTGGACGCTTCCTTCTGAGTTGGTCGATGAACAACGATACTCAACATCATTCACCATTCTTGTGTCTTTGTGGTTGAGTTGACGATTGATTTGGTTCGACCGACCCTTCAACTCAGATAGTGTGACATCAAGCCGAACTTTAAATGGATTGAGTTTTCCCCCGTTGTAGTAAATTGTGGCTAATTTGATGTTCGAATCTACCAGATAAGTGTTCATGGTTTTTTGTTGTGTTTTACAGCAAATAAACCAAACACACCAATTTATAGAAGTTTGTGTGTGTTGTGGACCACATAAACTGTCGATGCAATGTGGACCATAGAAAAATCTTGTACATAACATGTTTGGATTTTAAAATTTGAAATGTCACTCAACCTGCAAAGTACGAGTTTAACAAAGTTTTGGACCAGTTCATATTATATAATCCAAACATTTCTGGAATTCGTTCAAATTATATAATCTGAACTAGTTTAGAGTGTGGGCCGTGACTTGATTATCAAGAGTGACTCATTGAAAACGTTTTTTCGGGTTGATCAACAACACTTGACTGATTAGAATCTCCTTAACCAAGTTTTTTGATCATGTATTGATGTACTATTACACTCTATGCATCCGTTTGTCACAAGTTCTCCATAAAATACTCATCGATTATTCACAAATCCTTATTTCATCTCACATTATCTCCTTCTTTTTATTTATATTTTTCTTCAACAACTTTACACGTATGTTCTGTATTTTTTTAACACAAAGGACTAAAAAAAAGTTACAAAAGGATAAAAATACAGTGACCACGTTGGATATTGTTTGTCGTCTATCTGGCGCATAAAGAGGGTTTGCTTTGAAAGGTGAACTTGCTCACTTATCATCGTCACTTCATTCATGTTGGGATTGACTTTTAAGACACTCACCGATGGAGATTGAATTCGGGACCTCAACTTTCAAGCTTGCAGCCCCATACTTTCAGACATGAGCGGTGCCCTGTGATGTATTTCATGCAACAAATAACTAGTACTATGCGATAAAAAATGAGGCTGAAATTTGCTAAAAGAAACTTAAATATCACTTTGATTCATTAATTTTTTAAAGTTTAATGCATTAAAATTGGCTTAATTTGGTCTTTTAATTTATCTCTGTTAAAGTAATTTGGTCACTTCAGGTACGTGAGTGGTAAACGGTGTTTACTCTTGTTGATGTGGCAAATGAGATGTATGTACGTTTTGTCATTCTTTCCCGTTAGAGATATAAAAAGTAGTTGTAAGTTAGTTTAATTAGGAGTTACTTGACCTAATTGACAAAATAAATTTTAAGGTACTACTTGTTGTAACAAGTCTCTCACGATAAATATTATTCACTTTTCGATATTATTCTCTCAATTATGAGATCTTCTAAAAATTGTAATATGGTATTAGAGAGATAATTATTCCACAATTTTCTTTCTCAAATTTCTTGAGAATATTTTCACTGATTCCTTTCTTGATGTACTTTTGCTTTATGTTTCATTATTGAGGTTTCTGCATAAAGAGTTAGTCAAGTTTCAAGACAATAAAGAGTTAGTCAAGCTTCAAGACAAAAAAAATTGGTCAAGTTTCAACTTCTCACAAATATTAATTATTTTTCTGAAGTATCAAAGTTTCTCAAGAACACCAAATTTTGGTGATATTTTTCATTCTTCTAGCCTAATTGGCATTCTACCTTTTATCCATGAAGAAAATAGATGGTTAAGCATAATCAATTCTTTTAGCCTAATTGACAAGCTTTGATCGATAAAGATTTAATGTATAATTAAGTAAAATTCATTTTTTATTTGGGTCTCCATATGGTGGGTGTGAATGTTTTTGAGTCTTGGTTGCCTGAGGCAACTATGGTTTTGAACTGTAAAATAGGATTGATCCCTTTTCTTTATTTTTGTCTCCATATTGGTGGTTATTCTCGTCGGTCAAGCTTCTGGTTTGATTGACGAATTAAAAGAAAATTATTAGGATGGAAAAGTAAGAATTTGTCAATGTCTGGTCGCTTAGTCCTTCTGAAATCGGTTATGTCCTCTTTACCGATCTACTTTCTTTCCTTCTTCAACCCGCCCACAGGCCACATGTATTATCTCCTCTATCGAATCTATTTTGAAATGTTTTTTTGGGGGGATGTGAGGAGGTGAGGAAAATTAACTGAATTAAATGGGAAAAGTTTTGTCTATATAAGAAGAAAAGAGGACTGGGGGATAGGAAAATTCAGGAGTTTAATCTAGAACTGTTAGGTGTAAGTGGTGTTGGAGGATGTTTTTGGAGAAGAGGTGTTTATGGTACAAGGTGTTGGTGAGTAGGTATGAAGAGGAAGGAAGGAGGCCGAAGGATGGATTGGGGGGGTGGGGCTTCTTGGTGGTGTGATTTGATGAGTATCTGAAGATGTGTAGGAATAGGGATGGGTAGTTGATTTGATGATAGTTTGGTGCGGGTGGTTGGTGATGGGACTACAACTTATTTTTGGTCCAATTCGTGGTTGGAAGGAAGTCTGTTATATGGTAGGTTTAGACGTTTGATTTAGCTGAAAATTGTACAATGTTAGTTGCTAGTATGTGTTCTTTGGGTTGGGATATTGGGGGGTGGTGCTTGGTTGTGGCGGTGGAGTCTGTTCGCGTGGGAAGAGAAGCATGTAGAGGAGTGTTGTGAGTTGTTGTTGTATAACATTTTTTTTCCAGGCTAATCAAGAAGACAAATATGATTGGCACCTTAATTCTGGCAAAGGTTACTCAGTGCATGGAGTTTACAAGCTATTATCACAAGGCACTCAGACTGACAATTTGGACATGCGCACCATGTATCCTTGTTTGCTTGACGGTTGTTATATAATCGACTTCTGACAAAGGATAATCTTCTTAGATGTGGAGTTCTTCAGTCAAGTTATGCTATGTGTTCGGGTGGTTACGACATCGAGGAAAGTACTATTCATCTTTTTTTGGGCTGCGAGTGTTTTGAGCATATATGATACCTTGTCCGCAAATGGTTATGAATTCATTTAGTAAATTTTCAGTAGTTGTCAGAGCATCTCGTTCAATTTGGTAATTTGGGTAATTTTTCAAAGAAGGGTCGATCATCTATTGTTTTGATTTGGTTATCTTGTGTTCGGATAGTGTTGAGGGAAAGAAATTGCCACATATTCAAGCATAAGGAGTCGTCGTTGGTTCAATTACTTGACAAAGTAAAATTATCTTTTTTGTGGCTGAAAGCGCATCACGTGAATCTAGTTTTTGATCTTCATTTTTGGTAGACAAACACCATTTAGTGTTTGGGTTTTGTTACTTAATTTCAATGTCGTGCTTTTCGCTTGTTTTTTGCTTTTTGCGCTTTTTGGCAAAATCAATCCGTATATTAATCTGACTATTTGGTTAAAATCCGGCTTAAACCAGATATTTTAAAGAAAATACCCCACCCCCTCAACGTTCATTTTATGTCCATTTCCTTTTTTTAAGGTATCTTTGACCATCGAGCTTTGATTCTGTCACATTTCAACCCCAATATATCCCCCCACATGTGAATTCAACGTAAATCGGACACTAACATCATGCGCATATCTACGACTTAAGTACTTCATTGCATTTTTTTTAAACAGGCAAGTGCTTCATTACATATTAACGTGTCATAATCAACACATACATGCAATTTAAATCAACTTAGTCTTTTTCTTCAAAAAAAATCATCAACTTTGCCCTTAGGACACTCGTTAGCATTTCCTTAAGTATTATTAGCTACTGGCATCTAATTAATTGATTAATTCTAACTCAATAATCATTTTGTGTTCATTAATCAGTTATCTAACATTCATTGATTGATTTATCACTATTAATCGGTTATCTAACACCTATTAATCGATTTTTGTACAAGGATAACTTATTATCTGGTTATGACTTCAACTAATCGATTTCTCTAATCCTATTAATTGATTTTTAAATATGATTCAGTAGTCCTTAGTCGTCACTTTTCGCATGAATCAAACTGGGAGATTATGAACTTGAACTTCTAATTCAATATGATTGAGAGGGTTACTGTGGAGTGAGTCGCCTATCTGCATTATTCGCATAATCAAAGTGATTGTCATAAGTTTAAGGAATACCCTTAACAAAACATTTGAAAATAGACTGCCACATTGTTCGTGACAAAGTACTAACCGAAGTGTTGCATTTGTTACCTATGACTTCTCAAAACAAATTGCAGATTTCTTCACCAAGGCTCTTCTTTCCAAGCCATTCACTACTTTGGCTTTTAAGTTGGGTTTGGTAGACATATACCAAGATCTATCTTGCGAGGGGCGTTGGAGAAGTAGACTCCTGCCTTATCTATGGCAGTTATGCAGCTCAGCAAGAGGCGGTTATAATTAGTTAGTTAACCCTCGCTCAAGTTAGTTAGCAGTAAGAGGCAGTATAGTTAGTTAGAATAATGATTGAGTTAGTTAACCCTTGGTTAAGTTAGTTAGTTTTGCTGATTACTTGTTATGCAAGTTTCCTCCTTGTATATATACCTCTTTTGACATTTAGATTTTAGAATATTAAATGAAGATAATTCTCTTTCTCGTTCCTCTCTTAATTGATATCATAAGAATGCATGGAAACACAAAGATCATCATATATTCATATTACTACAAGTTTCTTATCATTTTGTGACAATGGCCATAATTAAACATGGTATTATTTTTCATCACAAAATAATCTATACCACAGAATAAACTGCCAATGGTATCCTCACTTCATGCAATCCATCTTCCCAAAATAAGTACCCGAATGAGAATCTGCTTTGAACACGTAGCTTCGAAGAAAATTTCACCTTGAATTTCATTTTCTTTCGTTTCTCACTAAATCTTAAGATTATTGGCTCAACTGTTACTGATATGCCAATTGGAGCCACAACACGAGCAATGTAGGTAGATTTAATAGGACCAACATTAGTGACGGTTCTTGTTACTGTCAAGGGTTGTTTCAGTTCAGGAATAGTAATAGAAGGTAGGTTCATATTCAACATGAATTTGGGTGATTTAAAGCACTTGGTAGGAGAACCTGTTAATAAGGTTATAGCAGTGTTGTTGTAGCCCATGGAACAAAGGAAATTAATGTAATCTTTGTTTTCTAAGTCGTATATGAGACCAGGATCTGTTACTTTGTTAGGATTAACATGTCCACCGCCATAGTCAAATGGATCTGCTTGTTTGTATGGTGCTCCCTCGGCTCCGATGTATTGATTGTATTCATTTTTCAGAGAAGCTTCATTGAAAGGGAGGAAATTTAATTAGTGTCCTTAAAAACTCTTAGAAGAGATTTATGATAAATGCATGCATATGGTCATGTACTGTATACTATTGAGCTGAAAAGAATAATGTCATCAATGATGAAATTGCCTCTGGTTGAGATTCTTCTCAAATCTCAATGCAAACATGATAATTACACGTTTGAACATACGTTTGCGGATCTGGGTTGTGTGCAGTCACAATCCCGTGACTGCATGCAATCATCCACATCTTGACCGTCCGATTAGAATGGTCGAGGGATCAAACTTGGTATTAAAAATCAAAATCTGCATACAACTCATATCCTACTTTTGCTCTTCTCTCAGATTTTTATGAAAGCAAGTTTTTATTTTGCTTCTAATGCAATTGCTTTTGAAGCCTCCGAAAATCTAAAACATACAAACTGACCTATTTGTTTTAGATCTCGAGGAAAGCAAGCTGGAAAAAAGCACCCCTCAAATTCACTTTTTCTTAAAAGAGTTTATCTCTTCCACCTCAATATAGTTTGCAGGGTTTTAAAAGAAGTCACGGTAATTGTTGTGGTCGTGATTCTTGAAATTGTGGAGAATCGAGATCAAATGCAGCTGATATTGCCTCAGTTGTGGCTGTGCTGCAGTTTCAGCAACACTAAAAAGTAATAACTCGGGTAGTTTGAGATGTCTCAAAAGCTAAAACAAACAAGTTTGCAAGTCCTTGTTACCTGTTGTGACAAGTGCGGATTTAATTGCGGCAGGGCTCCAAGTTGGATAAACAGTCTTTATAAGTGCGACGATACCAGATATATGGGGACATGACATTGAAGTTCCTGATTCAATGTTAAAGTTAAGAGCAGTTAACTCATCTTGACCTGTATCAGACTGCAGGCTGGAATAAGAAGCAGGTGACCAGGCAGCCAAAATATTAACCCCCGGAGCAGCAATATCAGGCTGCAATGCAACAGTTTGATGAAAGATAAAGCTTTAGATTTTAGTTAACATAAACCAAATGTTTCTTTGTAGGAGGAATGGTTACAACCTTTAAAACTGAGGGAGAAAGTGAACTCGGTCCGCGCGAAGAGAAGAATGCCACATCCGGGGACATCTGTTGTCCCACAACTGTTCTGGTCTTGCTAAACTTGATTACAGGATTCCTACAACAAGCAAGAATATCATAAAAATAAAACTGAATTATTCAATATTTTGTAGACTAAGAACAAGGAAAATTAGACGTTTCTTTTTCAAAGTACTTGTTACCTAGTAGCTTCCATGTATGATAGAATTTTTGTTCCTGCTGTGAAATCAACTTGGACAGAAGGTATACCCCAAGACATATCAACATCATTAGTAGGAAACTGAGCATATATGAGACCAACACCTTCAACTTCCATTACAGTTCTTACAGCAGCCGTTGCTGACCTCTGCGACCGAGGCTGGAAACACAAAATTGCTTTCCCCTTAGCTAAGGTTGCATTCATACTTCCTGATTCACAACTCCTGAGCAGAAAAACCATGAGTACGCACTTTCACAGCCACGTTCTTAATGAATAAATGCGACATATTTTACCTTGCATTTTCTTTATCTGCATCTGAAACTGATATATCTTCTCCATACACTATAGGATAAAACTTGTTTAATTTTTTCCCTGTATATAGGCTCTGACCCTATATGAGGAAATAAAATACATTTCTGCCTCTGCCTTGCAAACGATTAATCTAGCAAGGACGCAAACTACTAATATATATATTTTGGTGTTCGTTTTGTTAATAATTCATATATCCACAAATCGTTCCAAATTAACATCATAAACTGATTCAAAAAAACTGAAAACATAGAGATGAAGTACCTGTATAGTTTGATTATTTCCCAAGATAATTGTAGATGGAAATTCTCTATCGATGGTACTAGCAGCGACAGTAATAACCCAAGGAGCAGTGTTTATGACAGTTTGAGCATATGGTCCAGATTTACCACCAGAGCATACAACAGAAACTCCTTTAGCAACAGCATGGAAGGAACCAATGGCCAACACATCCTCAACATAACTAGGAAGTGGAGGATACGAGCCGAGAGACGCAGAAATAATCTCAACTCCATCAAATATTGCATCATCAAATGCTGCAAGAAGGTCGGCAGAGCTGCAGCCTCCAGTTGACCAACAAATTTTGTAGATAGCTAACCAAGCTGATGGAGCACCGCCTCTTGCTGATCCTTTAGCCAGTCCCTTAAAGCTTGCACTTTCTACTAGTACACCGGCTGCGGTAGATGATGTGTGAGTTCCATGGCCTGATGCGTCTCGCGGAGATAAGTACTCTACCCCGTCACTGGTATTTAGTTTACCAAATTCAGCTTCGTATCCTTTAATATACCAACGTGCACCGATAATTTTCCTGCCATTGATTTTTGAAAGATAATGTTTAAAATGCTGCATCTACTATAGCAGGATTAAGGCTCCGTTTTACCTGACTTATTTCTTACTTCTCTACTCCCTACTGGTATTCAGTATTCACATTCAAGAAAAGAAAATATAACAAAAGGAATACTAAAGAAACATTGATTAGAAATAAATTTTTAAACAACCTATTACAGTGGGAGCGATCAAAACTTTCTCCTACTTGACATATACCACGCCATCGAGGAGGAGGATTATCCATGTCGTTATCTCTAAAGCTATCAGACTCAGGCCAAATACCTACAGAGAGAAGAATTATATCACACTATATGATTCTAATTTTTATCAAGCACTTCCTTATAGTTATTATTATTGAGAAATTTCATACTAACCAGTGTCTATGATGCCAATGATGGTGCCTCTTCCAGATTGAGCCTTAGAAAGAACACCAGTTACTATATCTTGCTTTACATGCAAGAAATCCCAACTTCTTGTTGTGTGAAGACTAAGAATTTTATTAGGAATCACACGGACAACACCAGGAAAATCTGCATGTAAAAGAAGTGGAGACATAAAGAGAATTTTCTAAAGACTTCTTTCAGCACTTGAGCAATTTACAGCCTTTACACCAACAACAAGAATGGATAGTTTAATTTAGGGATTACTAATGTTGTCTAGAATTTTTCGTACAAATTAAATTAATCTTGAAAAACTTCACTCATTTAATCCAATTTAATCTTGGACACAGTATTAAAAATGCTTTCACATATTGTGATATTGAGACTGGCCTTGCAATGGTTAAAGTGTGAAATACCTGCACTGAGCTTAGCTTGAGACTGACTTAAAACTGCAGCAAATCCAGAAAACCCATGCTTATAGCTATACAAGATGGACTCCCTAGCAGCACGCTTGCTATTAAGAAAACAAGAAAAGAAGAATATAGCATATTGTCAATCCAAACTTCATATATTTCAATTTGTTTCGCGAAAACAATATGCAAGGGTACTACTCCATACGCATGTTGAAAATTTTAAATATGTTTGGTTTTTTTGTTGGGTCACGAGGGAACCTAAGAGGTTAAAAGACCTGGGGATCATCACATTGGGCTTAGCAACCACATGGATGATTTGGATACCATGTCAACTTTTTCATTAAATGTGGGACTTCATACTCACACTTGACACACCAACAACTTCATGTAAATAGAAACAAGTTCATTGAAAAAGAACAATAATTTAAAGTGAAACCTTCCGAGAATTTGTGATAGCATGTCAAGGTGGGATTCTTCAAGTAATTGTGGCTCACTGTGGATTTGGCTTCTGTCACCCATATATACAATATGAACCTACAAAAGGAGAACCAAAAATATAAGGATACAAAATGCAAAATAGAGAAACACGTTTAGTTATTCAGACATGCTAGCTACAAATTAGGAAAGTCTAAATATGATTAGTGAAAAAAAGTGAGACCAAAGTTTTACATTGCTTGAGGCAAATGTGACAATAAGGAAACAAAGAAGTGTCAAAGTGAAGGCTAAATTGCAAGAAGGGGCCATGAGGGATCAAAACCAAGAATGTGCATCCAAAAATATCACTCTTGTTTGAGTTATAAATTTGGCCTGGTAAGTGTAGTACTGTTTGAAAGTGTGAAATGAAACCTTTCCACCAAGTACACGCTCCACCACACCACTGCTGCTAGCATTTACTACATGGTGGACTTGGTCTTAACTTTTCATCCCATTATATACTTCTTATATTGGAAATGGAATCTTTGTGTCCTTGGTGTACATAACGGGAAATTGCACGTGGAATTGGGAAATGAAAATGTGGTTTTAAGCACTTTTACATCTGTTTGTGTGTGGATTAGAGGAAGCAAACAAGTCCTATAAATGGTGTTGACTTAACTATTCACAATTGGGACAATTGATGGTGATGTCAACTCCTTATTTTATCTATGAGCAAAGGTTGATTCCAATGAGTGCACGTTTTGGATGGGTGGTGAATATGGTGAAATCACCACGATGTTATCATAATTTTGAAGTTCGATAGTACAAATTTTACCAAAATCACTTTGATTTACCATGATTTCGTTAATGGAAAAAGCTAAAGCGCACGACATAAGAATTCGTCACCATTGCACGAATGAGTTGTATGTGGTAGTTCAAGTACTTTTTTAATTCTGTTTTTACTTCAAATGATCAGTGTAATCTAGCATACGTGTTTGTTTATGAGAAATCACAAACATTTTTCTCCTCATCAGTGTACATTTGTGAGTTGCTGATGTCCATTGATTGCCATGTGTTGCAGCAAACAATAATATATAATAACCAGGTCTATGTTTTATTATAAAATATTGTAAGGTAGCACCCATTAAAAGAGAATACACATTGTTTCAACAAAAAAAACATAGAATACCACATGTACTTGAAGGTGTCGTGCAAATTCGTGTGTTGATTTGTAGTACCGTATAGCAACTCTCTTCGTTAATATTTATGAAAAATTGTCATAACTAATTTGGTTTTTTTTTTTTTGAAAGAAACTAATTTGGTCTTTTTTTTAAAGAAACTAATTTGGTCCTTAGAAGGTGACAAATTGAGTGTAAATCCTCTTTTATTGCATTATAGTTTATAGAATTATAAGTTTGTGGTGTGTTACCACAAAAAAAAAACTATGTTTTTTTAGAGTATGTTTTTGTTGGTCCTTTTTCTTTCAAAAAAAAACTATGCTATTTTTTTCCCTAAAAAAATATACAGTTTTTTATTTTTAATCAATGTAAAATAACTTTTCTTTTTCTTTTTTGTTTACTTTAGTCTAGACAACGTATTCTTAAAAAAAAAAAAAAAAAACTCTAGACAATGTAAAACAACTATGCTATCTTTTATTTCTCTAAAAAAAACTATGCTATCTTTTTTGGAGTGCGAGTTGAGTCACGATTGGTTTCTATTATATTTCATTTTAGCTTGTTAAAAAAATGTTAAAAAAAAAATTATAATTTAGGAAAGAATTTCTGGTCAAAAAGAAAAACTTAGGAAAACAATTTATTGCTTACACAAAACTAATTAGAATTTATTCACTTTATCTTTTATTCTAAGCTAAAAACATTAAAACAAAGTATATTCTTCAGACCTATGTCGCAATAAAAATCAAAATTATTTTATTTTAAGGGATCCAAAATAAATCAGTTTGAAGAAAGAAAAGGAAAAACCCTGGAATTCACAATGCAACAAGAATTAGAGCAATGGAAGGAACAATTTTCTCATCTATGGAATGTGGCAAACGATTATCTTCGCGATGTTCCCCCAAATCAACTCTATGCAGCTGTTGCTATCGCGGTTTTCACAACCCTACTTCTTCTCTTTCGTGAGTTTCTACAATCTTGTTCTTCAGTTTCTACTCTTTTAGGTCGATTCTGTGTTTTTCGTTGCTGATTTTTGTTTTTGATTTTGTAGTGCGGGTTTTGAAGCGTACCAAATCTAACACCATTGTGTTGACGGGATTAAGTGGGAGTGGTAAAACCGTTCTCTTCTATCAGGTAATTATGCTTAATTATGCTTTTTGATTTGATGTTAAACCTAAATTCTTTTGGTTTAGTTGCTGAATTCGCGAGATATTGCCTATTAAACAATCAGAGAGACACCGGACACAATACTGATTCTGATATAGGTCAACATTAATAATAAGTTGGATAAATGGAAGTGATTGAATGTGATTCAATGTTTTGACGTGTGACACCGACACGTTTTGGACACTGGATATGCCTTTAATATGAAGTATCATTTAGTTTAATGGGTAAAGATTTGTATCGGTGTTAGTATTGTAAGTAGAGTTGATCAGATGGAGGATAGTCAGATTGCAATGAGGTAGAGGAAGACGTAGAAACACTATAAGAGAAACTATTAGGAAAGATTTAGAGATTAATGAGTTGGATACAAATATGGTTTATAATCGAACATTATGGCGTAATTTGATCCATGTAGCCGACCCCGCTTAGTGGGATAAGGCTTGGTTGCTGTCGTTGGTAAAGATCTGTATGAGTTCGTTTTCATTATATGCTTGATTTTGCGTTTATTTGTGAAAGAATAAACCATTTTAGTCCCTAAACTGTCACTCTTTCTTCAATTTAGTTTTTGAAGTATATAAGATCCGTCAATTTGGTCCTTGCTATTGAGATGTTAGAGACTAAATTGACATACTTTAGAAATTACTTATTATAATTATGTGAATTTAATTTGCATGCAGCAACAGTGTAAACTTTTTTCACACACGCATCCAATCAAATCACCCTATATGATGCCACCATTTTAGGTTAGTTCCTAAAATATCTCTAAAACTATCTACCTGACATGATTTGATTGGATGCACGCCTAAAAAAGTTTTACTCCGTGGGTGCATAGAAATTTATCTCTACCTATATAGTATATGGACTAAATTGAAGAGGAAGTGATAGTTTAAAGAATAAATTGATGGTTTATTAATTTGTGAAATAAAGATTGGCTGCATGAAGGGAAATGATGCTATGTACAATGATTGAAACACTATGTAGGATATTGTTTTCTGTTTTTGGTCTTAAGCTCGGACTAAGATTTGGGGTTCGGCGTGAGTGTTTAAAAGAAATAAACAACCCTTCTTTCTTGGAGACTATTATGCAATTGCATCACCCTTTGTTTGAAGTGGTTGTTCAAAAGGATCCGAATATTATGACGTGGGGTTGTGTAGGGGTTTTGTGAGAATTCTTTGTTTTAGGTGATCTGAAAACATGAAATGAAGTTATTTCTTTAGGTCTAATCTAAGGTGAGCAGTTCAGTTATTGTTACAAGGTTTTGAACTGCGTAGCCTAGTTTGTAGTAAAATAGAGACATACAATTGTAACTGTTTAAAACCAAATATTGCTTGTATAGTTGTATGTGAGGGAAAAGAAGAGTCAGGGTTAGGTGGTTGATCATAAACTGAAAGTATGTTATTACATTAGCAGGTGATATTACATGGTGGTATATAATCAGAATCATGGGTAATATTATTATTACTATTAATTTTCTTTCTATTCAAATTACGCACTAACATAATGTTCTTGACACACTTTCTATGCCTGCATCAGCTTAGGGATGGTTCTACTCACCAGGGTACTGTTACATCAATGGAACCTAATGAAGGCACTTTTATTCTTCACGGTGAAACAGCAAAGGTAATGTTAGCCTCCTCCACTCAAATACTGGCTTGAGTGTATAAGTTTGAACATTTGTTTGGGCATGCGGATATTGTGCTTCTCATCTCTACAAATTGAATATGTTTGTCTTTTATTGTTAGTTGAAGAATGCTTTTGGGTTGTTAAAATTTTATGAAATTATGTGTCTCCTATATCCTCATGTTTATTTAATAGTTGTGGAGTCAGACATACAATAACATATCAAATATTATCTTACGTTTCTTTGGTTTTGACAGAAGGGCAAGATAAAACCTGTTCATATTGTTGATGTACCTGGGCATTCTCGTCTTCGACCCAAACTGGATGAGTTCTTGCCTCAAGCAGCTGGCATAGTCTTTGTGGTTGATGCTTTGGACTTCTTACCAAATTGCCGTGCTGCCTCAGAGTAATTCCCTTCTCCACTCAGTTGCTAGATTACATTCTTTTTATGATTTAACATTTTTTGTTAATATTTACTGTATGCCATGGTGAGTTGTGTTAAAATACTCTCGCGATACTAAAGCATTATAAAATTCAATAAGTTAAAGTAACAATTTCTTATGTTCCTGCAGAAGAAGGGATATTAATAATTACAAAGACGCTGACATTTTGTTTTAATTATGATTTAAGGTACCTATATGATCTATTGACTAAGGGAAGTGTTGTGAGGAAGAAGATTCCTCTGCTTATTCTGTGCAACAAAACAGACAAAGTTACTGCTCACACCAAAGAATTTATCCGCAGACAGATCGAGAAGGAAATGTATGGCTTCAAGTCCAACTTTGTCTACCTTTACTCATTTGATTATTCAGCAACTACTTTATCATTTAATTGTATTATCATAGTTGATAGATGATGTGCTTCCCCGCCCTTCCGAATGTGTGTGTTTGCGGGACATATGCCATTCATATATCAATGTTGTTACTGTTGACTGGTCTATATTGAAGAAATGCATTATATTTCTTTTAACTACTTGAATCTTACAGTTATTTATCTTCACATCCAATAAAATGATTAATTTGGTTTTATATCAAGAAAGTGGATATTATCCAGTTTATTTTCATCTACCAGATCTACTATTGACTCATATCATCCTTTTTCAGCGACAAATTACGGTCATCAAGAAGTGCGGTTTCAGAAGCCGATGTTACAAATGAGTTCACTTTGGGAGTACCTGGCGAGCCATTTTCCTTTACTCAGTGCTCTAACAAAGTTACAACTGCAGATGCTTCTGGTTTAACTGGGGAGATATCTCAGCTACAAGAGTTTATCAGAGAATATGTGAAGCAATAGCTGGGTTTAATGTTTACAATGAGATTTCTGTTGAATTAATTTTGTTATGAATGAGATTGTTGAATTAAATTTGTTATGAATGAGACTGTTTCAACTATATGTACCAGTTCTTGGATTTACTTAATCTGTTTTCAACCTTTCCCAGTCCTTTTTCCATTGGATGACATAATCAAGAAAAATTACATTGGAGTTTTACCAGCAAGATGCAGCTTCGAAAAACATTGAAGTTAACGACTTGTGACCAAGCTACATTAAAATAATATTGCGTAAAGTGAAAGGATTTTGGTTAGAATAGTTTCGAGTGAAAATTAAAGCTTACGATTATATACCGAAAGCTACAAAAGAGGGTTTGGCCAAGGCCAACCGACCATGTCTCCAGTTTCCGAGCTAACTGAGTGTTGTTTGATTTCAATTTTGGATTGGGCAAAATTGATTCTAGTGATTTAGAGTTGACTTTGATATGTTTTTAAGTTGTGAAGTAGAATTATATTTGCCTCTAGAAATTATTTTGAATGAATTGATTTTAGAAAATTGATTCTAGCTAAAAGTAAGTTGAATGTAGAGTTATTTATTTATAGTTGCTTAACAATAATTTGAGTTCAAAATCAATTATAGGATCAAAAGTTACGATTTCTTGCAAGGAAAATCAATTTACTCAAAAATTATCAAATATATCAAAATCTATAATACATCTCTAGAATGAATATTTGCTCCTCCAAAATTGGAACCAATAAACAGGTTGACGTCAAACATTATTTATACATTTGTCAAAAAAACATTATTTATACATTGAAATATATTATTTAATTTACTTTTTTTTAATTACTACTAAATTCTCTTTAGTGGTGAAAGTATCTTTTTTTGTGGTGGTCGAGGTTTGAACCTCAGATCTTACATATATTATGCATTATCTCTACTAACTGAGTTAAGTTCACTGGGACAGCGGACAGCGATGAAAGTATATAAATATAAACTATTTCACATTCAATTCGTTTTTAATTAAAATCAATCTTTTTATTGCAAAATCAAACACTCATTTTAAATTGATTTGTTTTATTAAATAGTTTAGTGACTAAAATTACACACATGAAGGGAAAAAAAATCGAGGTTCGAACCTTATGTTGTAGATAATTGTCAACTAAGTTATACTTCGGAGAACAAACGGAGTATTTTTAAGCCTTCAAAACTAAATGAGTAAATTTATTTTAAAAAAAAAAAAAAAAAAGTTAATTTTCTTGTTTATATCACCTTTCCCCTTCTTTACGGCTTTTTTCTTACCTTTTTCCAAATAAAAAATAATACATTTTCATTTTTTTTCAATCATTTTCCTTCTTTCCATTTGAAACAAACGTGCTAACATGTTAACACTGCAAGAAAATCGTCCGTTGAATCATCCAGCAATTTCTTCTTCTACGAGTGCTTAACTTTGAGCACCGGTAACTAAAATAATCCTTTATCAGCTTTTTTAATTTTAAAAAGTGATAGTAATTATAATTCTCTCAAATAAAATAAAACATTTTCGAAACAAACAAGCTTAACGAATAAGGATCCAAATCCCAATGAATAAACAAATTCAATTTCGATATACTCATTTTTCTTGAATCGGTGATGTTAGTATAACTGAAAAACTCTTCACTCTGTAACAGATTCAGATTCAATTCATTCAAATGGACGCTATTAGAAAACAAGCTTCGAAGCTTCGAGAACAAGTCGCTCGCCAACAACAGGTTCGTTCTTCGCACACAGAATTCTTCCTTCTTCAGATCTTTCGTTCAAATTCATTTCACTTTGTTACGATTTTCATTTGCTACGATTCTTTGCTGTTTTCGTCTAATTTTTGTTATTGTTATAGTTTTCAATTTTTCATGATTAGAATTTTGTTTCGTTATAGAACATTGTAATTGTGAATCCGCATATTACTATTGGATCTAATCAAATTTCACATTTACATTGCAGAAATCAATAAATAAATGCTATACATTAAACTTTAATTTTAAGCTTCTAGCTGATATTGAGCGATGAGTAATTCCGTAGTATATATAAGTATTCTCATGGTTTAATATCCGTTAATTTTGATTTAACAAGCTTTAATTCATGGATTTTATTTTATTTTTTCTGATTATTGTTCTTAGTTGTTTGATAGATTTGAATGCTATGTTTGTTTATCGAGGTGTTGATGAAAATCTTGAATTATTGTTATTCTAGGCTGTTTTGAAGCAGTTTGGAGGTGGCGGTTATGGAGGTTCAGATAACATGGTTACCGATGAGAAAGAGCTTCACTTACATCAGAAACTTGAGAAACTTTACATATCAACACGTGCCGGGAAGGTTAGTTTTCATTGCTGGCGATCCTTTATTTACATTCGTATTTAGGCCCTGTTTGGATAAACTACTTATCTACACCTTATAGCACTAGCGCTTATGTATAAGCTATCAGATGTTTTTATATAAGGTACTTGTATAACAAAAGATAAAATAAAGTTAAATTGTTTTCGTATAAGCTATCAGATGTTTTTATAAACAATCTTGGAGAACATATGAGTATAAGCTAATAACAGTTTATGAACAATGTCATAAGCTATTTTCATAAGTTCTTCCGAACAATCTAACAAAACTTATGTTAGTAGATAAGCTCTTATTAGTCAATCCAAACAAATCCTTAATTTCAATTAATTAATTTTATTCCTTCTCTCCAAGGCTGATAGTAGCATCTGTTGTGTTTTCAGCATTATCAAAGGGACGTTGTTCGTGGAGTAGAAGGTTATATTGTTACAGGATCCAAGCAAGTTGAAATAGGTTAGTATTGTTGGTTAATGAAGTTTCTGTATATGTTTAGTGCAATTTGTTTGCATATAATATTGTTCTTGAATTTATATGTTTTTCATTTAATAGGAACAAAGTTGTCAGAAGATAGTAGGAAATATGGTGCGGAAAATACGTGTACCAGTGGGGGTACATTGTGCAGGGCTGCACTAAGTTATTCACGAGCCCGTGCCCAAATGGAGAAGGAGCGTGGAAACTTACTAAAAGCTCTTGGTACACAGGTTAATTGCGTGTGTGTGTTTGCGGCTTGTTATGTATGAGTTCGTCATACCAGATTATGATGTTCAAATCTGACTTGCAGAAGTAATGTGTTTTTTTAGTCATAATCTAACTGTTTTACCTGTTTTGCCGAATATGACTGCGATTTACTACATATTTGGATTTTTGTTTGGAAAGCTTGGTTTGTCCAAAAGCATGTCTCTATTTTTAGTGGTGGCTTGGATTGTTTATTTACCAGTGTCGGATTGCCATCTCAGCCTAATAACTCTGATTGAAATCGTGCTCCATGCTGAATAGGTTGCAGAACCCTTAAGGGCGATGGTGGTGGGAGCTCCATTAGAGGATGCTCGGCATCTTGCTCAACGTTATGATAGAATGCGACAGGATGCTGAAGCCCAGGTATTATGGGGTTTATCTTTCACTTGACTTTTCAAAACCTGTTGCTCCCATTTAAATTTCTCATCTACTCTTTATAATCTTTGTCTTCTCCTGTGTTTCAGTACATGTTTTATCATCAATTGTATTTACCTATATTGACTTGTAATTACTTTGTCTTTTGAACCTAGACAGGCTGTTGAAGTTTCTAAACGCCAGGCAAAAGTAAGAGAACTACCAGGCAATTCTGAGATTGCTATGAAATTAGAAGCAGCAGAAGCAAAGCTGCAAGACCTGAAGTCAAACATGAACATATTGGGGAGGGAAGCAGCTGCAGCATTGGCTGCTGTTGAAGCACAGCAGCAGAGGTTAACCCTTCAACGTCTTATAGCAATGGTATTGCAGTTTTTTCTTACGATTCTGTAGTTCTTCAGTTTAATGAAAATTTGGATCTTAGTTATAACAAATTGTAACTTTGAATTAATCACGCATTTTATTTCTACTAATGAAGGTTGAAGCGGAGCGTTCCTATCACCAAGTAATCCTACAAATTCTTGATCAGCTTGAGGGGGAGGTAAGCACTCATCCTTTTATCTATCATTTTGCTGTTCTATTTGTTTTCGAGAAGTAAAATATGCTGATTAATATATCGGTAATTTTCTTAAGTTATAAATGTATGATTATGTGCTATATGTATATTTAATATAGATGATATCAGAAAGACAACGAATTGAAGCCCCTCCTACTCCCAGTATGGATAACAGCATGCCACCACCCCCACCATATGAAGAAGTGAATGGTGTTTATGCTTCACAGACGACACATAATGGATCGACAGACAGCATGGGTTACTTCTTAGGAGAGGTTATTAAGAGTTCTTTTCTTTTCTTTTTGAGGGATATTTTCTTATACACAGGGTCACACAGATATTACAAATTGTTAAACAAGTGGCTGCTTTTTCCTTTGTAACTTTTATTTACTCTTCTCGCAGGTTTTATTCCCATACTCTGCTGTGTCTGAAGTGGAGCTGAATCTATCAGTTGGGGATTATATTGTCATTCGAAAGGTCTGTAGTTACTAGATCTGAGTATAATTATAGCTTTCTTCTTTGAACCAATAACGGCTTATCTCCCTCTTGTTTGGGTTATTGATTTGTATTTTCAACCATCATGTCACTTGTGGTGACAAATCAATATAAGTTTCAAAACTAATGCAGGAATAAGCCAAGTAAAATGCATTTATTCTATTATATCTTATAGTGGAGATGTGTTTATGCTTAAGACAGATTGATAAACCTCATATGAAGTCAGAACATGATTACATTATCATCAATTTGTTTGATCACCTATTTATGTTGTGGCTGGAGTATTCCAATTCAAGTAGTTGTGATCCACATGCTAGTAGCTTAGGATCCATTCAACAAAAAAATGGTCAGATTTTCTTGTGACCCCAATATGACTGTTGTGTTTTTTAACAGGTGACAAACAACGGATGGGCCGAGGGAGAATGCAAAGGGAGAGCAGGATGGTTTCCCTTTAGTTACATTGAAAGAAGGGAACGTGTCCTTGCGAGCAAAGTAGCTGAAGTGTTTTAATTATTTTCCTTTTGGGTTGGTTTCATAACCGGGGAATTTTGTATGTGTGTATGTTTTGGCTTTGTAAATCAAAAATTAATTTGTGATATAGATGCCAACTTTTGCCTTGTGATTATTATTTTTATTTTTATATTGATTATATGAAGAATATAAGAATGTTCTGCTATCTATTGTTATTTTATTGCACCCAACTTGTTACCTTCTTAGTTTGTTATGCGATTCAGCCTACTTTGATTGCAAGTTTGCAACTTCATGTGATCAAAGCATGTGCTGTAGGGATAACAGTTAATGAATACTAAGGTCGCTCTATTAGAAAATGAACTTGAACATTGTACTAGAAAACGTAAACTTTGGAGATAAAAATGTTGTTGAATCACCTAGTGAATAAAGGGCAATGGCTAATTGCCAGAGATAGGTTAGCAAGTTAATGAGCACAAACTGATTTGCGACTATCAAGACAACCAATCCAATAGACATCCTTGAATCCAATCATTTGAAGGAATGAGTCATTATTAGAAAACATACATAATCCCTAGAGAATCCTTCAAATATTGCAGCATCCTCTGAGCAGCTTTAAAATGATTTATAGTGGGGTTGTGTAGTAACTGGCTTAGTTGTTGTGTGATCTCTTGTTCATGGTTTGAGAACTCGGAGAAGAAAGAAAAGGAAACATTTCACTTCAGAAAGTCAGGCAACATGTTACAACTATTTAGTCTTTGAGCTTCAATAAAAGGAATTGGGCTTTGAAATAAAATGGGTCAAAAAAAAGGGGCCAATTTTTCTTAAATTTTTTTACTTGTAAACTCGGTCGAGTTTACACGAGTTTGACAGAGTTAACTCGAGTCAAACTCGTCAAACATTCGATTTTACCAGAAATCGAGTTTACCTTCGAGTTAACACGATTTTGGTACCTAAAAACTTAACTCGGTAAACTCGGCGAGTTAACACTCGATTTGCACAACATTGGAAGGAAGTATTGTCTAAGCTGGAAATTCCCCTTCACGAACGTTTTGTCATCAAATCTACACTGCACAAGAATTTTGGAATCAACGACTTCGGATGTTTTCCGTCAGGCTGAACACACCTCCAAATCTACAGGAACAGTTATCATATTTAAGCTTTTATTTAATTAATATGTATGCACCGAATTTCATACAAAATATTTGTCACAAATTCAGAAGTTGATTACATTATAAATTTATCAAAATACAGAATGGTTCTATTGCATAATACCAAAATCAACTAAAATTATATCTATTTTAAACTGTTCAACAATTATCTTTCAAGTGTATGCAAGCAAACAGTTAAAAAATCATCTTCCATCTTATTCAAAGCGTAGTCTTGACTGTGTTCATGGCTCATTGCACCTAGTGGTAAAAGATTGTATTGAGTCCGACTTTTTTTAATCTTTACTCTTCACTTCGCAAAAACCATAATTCAAATGATATTAAGTTTGGTTGAATAACTAACAAACTAAATACATGCAAGAATGCAACAGTAAACAATCATGGCATAAAACCCGAGGTTAAACAAAGAAGAGGGGGGAGGGGGGCGAGTTCTGATCTCCGTAGCACTCGTTTCGAATACAAACATGATCTGTGTATTTAAATAACTGACAACACGCATAACATTCATAACTTTATGGGTGAATAGAGGTAAAGCTCAATCCAACATAGGAAACTAGGTACTGTATCTATATCTACTACTCATTCAAATAGAATACACAATTTTCAAATGCACACATCAAATATCGCTCCCATGCATGCAAATTCACATTCCGTGAGTGGGCCATCCTACCACTGTTCCATTGCTATCCATGTTTGCGAAGGCAATAATACACGTTGCTGCAAAAAAGAATTGAACTATTTCATCAGAAAGGATAATTTGGTATTTTGTTAATTTCTTACACACTCTAGCATACATTCAAAATACTGTTTACCAGGAACAAAATTAACAATAGAACTTACATTAGTTATTGTGACGGTTGGCAGAGAGATAAGCAAAAATGATGGAAAACAAGATGACCAATAAGAGAATCTGCAGCGATACTTTAAATCAGTTTATATTTTTAGAAATGAAGGACCAAGTTAAAACAAGAAAAAAGGGGGAGAAAAAAATGTGTACCATGGTAGAGCCATATGCGCTCTCATTCCTCAAAACATAAGATTTCCTGCTTCAATCAATGAAATGTTTGTTAGACTGTGAATGGTAAAAAGATACTTTTTAAAGTATTCAGATATTTGTATATGCCTTTTGGTTAGGAGACCAGATTCTCTGCAAGTTTTCTGTACAGCTTCCAGCCTGCTCGATGTTTTTGTTGCATTTGGATCATTTTTGTCAACCTGCAATGGAAAATGATGAATTCTTTTAGTAGGAAAAAAGCCAGCTTTATATATATTATGGAGCTATGGAATGAAGGGTGGGTGACTAGTGACAATTAAGAGTTATTAAATGTTCTGTTGGGAAAATAACAAATCGGTATCACACTCAGCCAGGAGTGCACTTGTGTAAGCCAAATCATTGATGAGCAAAAACCAAGAGACTGACTAAGATGTTGTTTTCCTAACTAATCACAGCCTTAAAAAGCTAGGATTCTTCAACAGGAAACTCAGGGTAGAATAACATAGGCTTGCAAAAATTGGGAGACTTTGCAATCAAACAAGACTTCTAAAAGACATAAGGCTGTAGCTGGCTTAATTGTTCAGTCAAGGCCTTGACACATATCAATTGCAGTATTGCTCCTACAGTGCTTCAAGAAAAATGCCTATACACAACACCTATATATACATGAAAATTCATATGCAAGGGAGTCTATGCATCAACTGCTCTTCTTCACCCACTAACAATTAACGTGATTGCAATTATAAATTATAAAATAGGAACATCATCAGGTGTAAAACACGAGTAGCATCCACATTCTTTTTACAAATCTAATCATACTTTGTTTAGGACCAGGGATGCTTCATACCTTGGACTCCAACATGGAAGCAAAATCAAAGAAAGCACCATAGACATCAGCCATAGTCTTTGTTCGGTCAATCACTTTGGCAGTTAGACCTATAAATCGTAACCAAAATGAAGACATAACAGTTAGTTCAACTTTCTTTTTCTTTAAGGAAACACATTGTAACAATGAGCAAAGAACGCAACAGCAACCAGCTAGTCCATTAGAAATCCCCGATAAAACCATATACTTTCAAATGAAATGAGAGGAAACTATATATATACCTAAACTATTGAATCTAGATCAAGTATTATTAGTATGTTCACTTAGCTTTCAATATTTGAACATCCTAGATCCAATTAGAGAACTCAACAAAATATGTTCAATGACATTGAGCAGGACCACTGTACAGACGTGCAATGAAGGGGATCCCAGGATGCTAGTTTTAAGAACATTGATTTAGCATAAAGTAACATGGAAAATTGCAGTAATTCACTATTCATAGGTACTCACATTCCTTTTCCCAGTCTTATACAAATTTTAGCATTATGCTTACCCTGCTACTAAATTAAATTACAAGAAAAATCATATCAAATATTTGTTCTTACCTCGCCTCATTTTAACTACTCCTCTGAAGACGCCAATGTTGTTGTAGCACATTGCAAGTGTTCCGATTGCCATTACCTGTTGGGAAATACCTCAAATAAGTATGAAAGTTACTAGGAAAAAGTATGAAAACAGCCATTATATATCCATAACCAGTAGAAATAAAATACATATCAATAGGAAATGATACGGCGAAGAAAGAAAAAAACTTACCAAAAAATCAACTGTCTAAATGTATTAAGGAATAATAAGATCCACAAAATTAGTTGGATAATGTCTGATTCATTTTTAGAGTCGTGAGTTTAGTTTCAACAAACCCTTTTTTGCTTGCTTTCATAGTGCAGATTTTATTTATTTATTTTTTGGTTTCCCATAGGTTCCCTCAATTGGAGGTAATCCTATTTGAGGCGTCCCGGGCATTAATGTGGGTACCTCTCCCAGTCAGGCATCAAACTTTGGTTTGCCACATTGTGGGAGTCTAGCTCCTTCCCCTAGACCCAACCCTCGTTGGTGTGCAGATTTAATTTTTATCAAGCCAAAAAAAAAAAGGAATCGCATGATTTCTATTTTTCCACTCCATGATAATAATTGGCCAAATGTTAGTAATTCTGAGCATGAAATATTTTTGTTGTTTAAGATCCAATTAAGCACTAGTTAAATCAACCCACGTTTTAACCATTTGCAACAGGACACTTCCCAGCTGTTCATGTAAATATATTATTTGAGAATGACCAAATGTTATATAGCATTATAGCTACACACAATGACACTCATAGTCTAAATAATTATCAGCCATAAAAAGAAATCTATCTCATATTTACATACATTAAATATGAAAATTAAAACCAAGTTTTTTATTTAATGTTCATCTGTACATTTTTGTAAAACACTTGCGGTACACAAAGATTTGTATAACGACAGTGTTACTACCAGACATCTTTTAGGCAGCATTGAACTTAAAGAACAGATAATAATATAATGTTGTTTCATATTTGTTTGAACTTGAATCGGAAACCGCTATTGATTGAGCGCTTCTAAATCTAGGCATGGGATGCAAATGAAAAATACTTCAAACTCGAAACACATTGACAAATTATGTTATAACATTGCAAGAGTAACACGGTCTACATGACAGTTAAGTAATAAGTAAATAATTAAGTAAAAGAACAACACCTGAGGAATAGCACAAAAGCGAAAATTAGAGGAGTCTCGTAATGCAGACATGTATTGTAAGCAATCTTCAGCATGCAGCAAAGCATTAGTGACCATGTCATTTAAGCATTGCACAGCCTTAACGGAGTTTTCCTCATGTTTCAAGTCCTGGATGAAAGAAAAGAAGAAGAAAAAATTGGAGTACCAAAGAAGCAAATTATACATTTGACAATCAGACACAAAATAGTCAAAAAGACACTCGTGAGTATAATAACATAACAGTTCACAAAGAAAGCTGTTTCACCATCGAAGACTCAATTTTTACAAATTCATCTGAGAATCATGAAATAGGGAGAAAAAGGTGAAAAAATGATTTAGATTGGAATAAATAGAAATTCTTATAGAGCCAAACCTCAAGTTTGCTAACATATTTACTCCAGATCTGCCGTGGCCAAAACATGCGTGACTTTGGTATCTCATTGATGTCTTCCAGATAATCTCGAATAATGTTGGTTTTCTACAATCTCAAAAGGTTAATTGGGCGTAAGTAAATATCCGTGAGCATATTCTTTTGCTATATATTACATTATTACTATCATGATACCTGAAGAAACAAACCCATTGAATTTGAAAGTTTGTCTGTAGCCAGATCTTCTTTACCAGAGGCATAGAAAAGCTTTGATAAACCCAGCCCAACAAGTCCAGCCACATAGTGACAATATTCATCGTAGTCATCAATTGTTTCTACCTGCAAATTAGAGAAAATTCTTGGCATAAATCAAGATGATCTTCCTAATTCAAAAACATGGCAGAAATCCCTGTGAAGGGTAGATCTCTGGAAATAAGAACTTGAGATAGATGCATTGATAGTAGTATAGTATCAAAGTACTACAAAAATGTTGCACTTCACTAGCACAACATTATTGTTTGTCCTCACGACTTTTAATTATATTGTCCTCCCACTAAATCATAAAATCCAAACTACTAGATAGCCACAGCATCAAAAAGAATAACAAACCGTATGGCACCCCGTCAATCACAGACGTTTAACCACATTAATTGTATCTAACAGTTATTAAAGGAATGTATGCAGAACAGAATACATGTATAATAACTTACCTCCTTGCAAATGAATTTCGCCATTCCAGCACCCATTCTTTTCGTAATGTCCTCGATTGCATCCTGATAGCTGCAAAGATGATTGGCCAGCATTTAATCTTTCATCATAGAGTGCACAGTCATAACTCTAATCACATACACTTATGAAAAGCTACTAAAGGGAGTAAATCTATAGTCCACATAGCACATCACAAAGACCCACATTAGTTGTTAAATACCTTTAATTTGAACAACATAAACACCCAGAAACATTAGATAATGAGACCTTTGAGTCTTAGGTTTATTTACATTAAATCCTACCAAAGACCAAGAGGAATTTAACTAGGCATTCGCAGCTCAATGGCATCAGATGAAAAAATATATAATAGAGAAACCAATACTCCGTCCGTCCCATAATAACTGAGTCATTTGCAAAAAAATATTGTCCCAAAAAAATTAACCCATTTCACTTTTCAATACAATATTAATTACTTTTTTCTAATTATAACTCTAATTAATACAGCTTTCACCACTCCCAATTCAATATATTCTACTTTGCGTTTATGATAAAGAGGAATGCACCAATACTGGACAAGGGCACTCAAAACCATTTCTCTCTCTTTCACTTATACACTTTTTTTCTTAATATGTGTGAAATGAGCAAAAAGTTCACTTATAATGGGACGGAGGGAGTATAATATAGCATGGAAGCAACTGATAATTATAAACAATCATGAACGCAAAGTCCCATCGTGATCCATCAATCTGTAGTCAATAATCAATATAAAGTATAAATATTTTAAAAGATGCATGAATTCACACCCACAACATACCACAACCCTTTCAATATCCATATTTTTGCATTCCACCCAGGAATCACCCACTTCCCCTAAACAATAATGGGTAGATTTTTGGAAATAAACAGCAAGTCATAAACCACATGTATCACGGAATATCAAAGTATGTTACAGACAGATGTGCAAAGATAAGAACTAACTTCTTTCCAAGTTCCAGAAAAGCCTTTGAAACATGATGAAACTGGTCCATTAGAACTTTGTACTCCTTTGTGCCACCTAGTTACATTAAAAAGAATAAACATGCAGATCAACATCAGTAAAGTTTGAAGCATGTGTACCTTAAACCCATTTTCCTGAAAACACAGAATTTAAAATCCAATCCAATTTCTGAAAAACAATTTAGATGTGGCCAAATTGAACTTTTACATCAACAATTGAAGGATGTATACAACAAGTTGGAAGAGAGTTGTTAAAATTATATCGGATCTTATCTTACTCAGCAAGGAATCAAGATTTTTAAATAGAAAGGAGCAAAAAGAATAAGTATACTCACACCCAAAGTGCCAATCATTATCATAGATGTGGCGATGAAAATCTATTAGTATGGGAACCTTGACATCTGTCTCTATGCTTGTATCATCCTCTGCCAAAACAAGAAGAGTAACAAAAACATTAGATCCTCTCAATTTTTGAAGAATGGAACTTCAATCAGAATGGTTTGAGATTCAAATATGTAAAATTCATATTCAAAAGACAAAACACAATATACACAAACAGTTTCATTACAGGGTAACATTACAAACTGCGTGCAATTGGCTATAGTTTCTAAACTAGTTGTCTGAGTTACATCAACAAGAGTATTTCAAAACCAAAATTTCCCACAGTGCAGGGATGATGATATTAAGAGCCGTTGTTGCAACTTTTTCGTGAAAAAATCACTTTTTTCAAACAAAATAATCACTTTTACAACTTTTCATCCATTTATTACAGATTTTCAAAAAATCTAAAAACTGATTTAAATGAGAAGTTGATTTTAGTAGTTTCTCCAGAAAATCATTTTTTATAACCGATTTTTTTTAATTGATTTTCATTTCCATAAACAAACACAAAACAACTTTCTGTTTTTTAAAAAGATATCTAATCTCTTAATTACTTAATATCAAAATCATTTCTTTTTACAATCTGGGACTAAACCTCTCATAAACTCCAACTCTTTTAAAAATTTAAATTGAATTAACAAGCTCCTCAATTTGTCGTGTGTTCGGGTGACTTGCATTTTACCCGAATTCGTTCGCTATGAAGTGATTTGGTTCGCGTAATGGGTTTACAAACATTAATTTAAAAACCAATAATATCTACCATCCATCACAGAGGTTAGAAAGCAGAAAAAGTAACGAACCAACGGTATCAAGAGCACGAAGAACCAAATAGAAAATGCAAACCTGCAAAAGCAAAATACAAGTTGAGAATCAGAGAAACAAAAAGCATAAAAAAAATTGAATTGAACGGTTGAGATGAAAAACTAACAGCATCTCGAAGCTCGGGACCAAGCTGCTGAATAACAAGACCGAAGCTTCTAGAAACCTTATGAAGCATAGAGTAACAGAATCCCCAATGCGGTTCCGGTGGGATCTGCTTCTCGGCGTTTCTCGCCGCGATTTTCAGCTTAAGTAATGGAAACAAATCATCTGGATTCTTCAGAATCGCTTTTATACTTCCCATCTTTTGTTTCTACGAACAAGCGATTATTCTATCTTTCTGGAAATGGAATTTGTTCAATGAAGAGAAATTGAATTCAATATTGCGAAAATAATGAATTTTTGTGATTGTGATAATTTTAGAGATTGGTGATGGTAACTTCTATGTATGTATTTGTCGTTGGGGGATTTGGTTCGTACAGTTGGTTTGAGATGTGCAGATTCGCATCTACACTCTTTCTCACCTTGTATTTATTTAACTCAAAAAAATACTAGTGCTTACTTGGTTGAGTTCAATGTTAAGAGGATTTTTTGTGTAGCTTTATAAGTGAGGTTTTTCATGTGAATTCATTTTTTATAATTCTTCATTATCACACGTTTGAAAAATATCCAAAAATGAAGGAGCTACAACAACCTACTCTTTTGGCCCTTTTTTGTAAAGAAAAAAAAACACATTCTTTAAAACTAAAGTGTAAGATCTATATTAATTTCAATCAATAATTGTAAAAGTGTTAGATAAAGAGTGTTTTAAGTATTTAAAACAAAATTGTTTAAAACAATAGCAATGACATAAGTCGTTTTTAAGAGATAGATGTTAATGTTCATTTTAATTTTTTTACAATTGAAATAATGATTTAATTGAAACTGGTTTGATTAAATCAACACAAAATAAATATGTAACTCATAATCGATCAAGTTATCATATTAGTCATATATATGAGAAATGTAGTGAGTTTTTATTTTTAAATAGTAACGTCGACTATCATTGGAGACTTAAAATTTCTAATAAGTTTAAGTATTGGTTCACATGAACCACTTGCGAAGAACTCGTTGTGTTTTAAATATTAGATATCTTGGGTTAATTTTAAGGAGTTTTTTGAGTAATTTTAAGGATTTAATTTATACATCGTTAGTACTCCCTTTGGTTATAAGAAGAAAATCATAAAATATCAAAGGCAATACAGTCATTAATTTGTGTAATTTTTTAAATATTTTACAAATATACCCTTACAGAGAGTTCTAAAACATCAAATACATTCACTAATATTAAAAGGATCTTGCTAAGGAATGTCTTAAGGGCACTCTATAAGATTTCTCAATAAAGAAAATATTCTTTGAAAAAGTTTAACACTTCAATTTATGATGCATTTTTCATAAAAATTTATTATCTAAAGTTCTTAAAGAGTGTCTTTAGTGCACTCATTAGCATCTCCCATATTAAAAAGACATCATTAAATGAGAGATAGACAAGTCTTTTAAGCAATATTCACATCTTAAAAATTGTGATATTTTCTTATAAATAGAACCAAAAAAATTGAAAATTTTCTTATAATAAGGACTGGAGGGAGTATGTAAGTTTCATTGTTAATCCATCATAATGGTTAGATCATTAAAATGTTTGACTTCAATAGTTAGCGACACCAACCATCTCACCAATGTTGTGAAGCCCCGATACTTCAAAATGGATGACGTATCGTATCCCATGTGTATCCTGCATTGATACATGTCTGATACTTTCCGATATGTATCAGGAGAGTATCCGAAGATTAAATTTTATTTTGTTTTAAAAATAATTATCCGATACATCCTGATACGTATCAGGAGAGTATCCGGTAATTATCATGCGCAGATACCTGCCCCGATACTTCTCAATTAATGTTAACTAAAATAACTTAACTCTTGAGTACTGATGTGTTCTTTTTTGGATATAGTGCTTCTTTTTTGGATCATTATAGTATAGCAATAACAATGTTCCTTTTGGATATAATATAACACTAATGGTGCTCTTTTTGGGATATATTGTGTATGTATTGACTAATCATCACTCTCTTAATCGTCAATGTTATTTATATTTATGTTGATGTTCTACAAGCCTATGATTGGTTTCTTTTGTTTGTTAATATATTTGCATATTAAAAAAAAATGGTTATAATTATATTGTACATTTAATTATATAATTTTTTTATTAACGTATCACAGCCGTATCGTATCTTGATTTTTAAAAAATTTCCATATCAACGTATCGGTGCAGTATCGTATCTCGTATCCGGGCTTCACAGTACCAATGCATTGTTCAATTTTAACGATGTGAGTGGCAATTGTTAGTTAGAATAGAAACAATGAGAAAAATAAGTGGAGACATCGAGTGTGAGAATTAATATAAATAATACTAAAAAAAAAGTCATTTTCTTCAAAATAAATTGAGTATGGATGGATAACTCGCACTCGATTTTTGTTTCAACTGTGTTTGTATATCGTCCTCTACTTTTGTCCCTATTTTATTTAATTTTTGGGTCAGACCCGACTCATTATATCCGATACGAGAAGGGTTACAAGACCGTGATGAGTCTTGTACACCCCTAATGCTATTTTCCATTTCTCTCATAATAAAGATGAGAATATTCTCCATTGTCTTCTTTGCTCGCATTATGATGTGGTTTGGCAGGGATATGGTTTCCCGAATCTGATTTCTCTATGCTTAGGTTTAGATATAGATAAATATAACACAACTAAGGTAATTTACACGGCAGTGAATAATATTGGGATTCTTTTGCCTTTGATCATGTGGGATATTTGGTGTACAAGAAACAAGCCAGTTTTTTTACAATGTCAATCCAGCCATGCATTCGACGGTAACAACTATCTTTTCCCATTTCATCTTGCCCCCAGGTGTTTCATATCGACTCCTTGGCTCCTCATATTCACATTGCAAGGATGGTGAGTTGGCAACATGGGGATAAGGACACCATATCCTCAAAGCAGGGTGGACTAATTCGAAAGAATGATGGTAGTTCTAAAATAGGCTTATTTGAAAATATAGGGATCTCAAATATCTTACATGTCGAGGTTCAAGCCCTCTTAATTAGGGGTGAAGTAAGTGGCGGAGCCAGAAAGTACAGTTTGAATGTGACACCAAAATAAACTATAATATATATATATATACACACAAAATTTATGTTTTAACGAGCAATAATTAAACACAAAGTTGTCTATCAATGATGTCGGGTATGCTGTGGTGGAATTTCAATTTTTTCAAATTGTGTGTTTATGATTGTGGACGTCTTTTGAGAGTGGATGAGTTTACTTTGGATAAAGTGTGGTGGATTATGCGCGTGTTTTAATTTCAACTTCATCTTTGGATATAATTAAAACAGGGGCAAAGGTGTTGGTGGACGGTGATTTATTTGATTTTAACATTATTGAGGAGTGGGGATTTGCATTACGGGATGATGCTTGTTTAGATGAGGCAGACGAGTCACAAGTAGACGACGAGTTACAACAGGATGGTGAACATAATGAGGTGGCTACTAATGGGGACGTCGATGTACTATTGAATCATCTTTCGGAGGAATGGCATAAGGAGGATTCTGTTCATTTTGTTAGGCCTTCTCCGAGTATAAATATTCTGGAAACAGTGAAGGTAACATTTGCTGAGAAGGAGTCATCTGCAGCGGCCTCCTTGGGGGATCATACTTCTGCATCAGTTGGCAGTGAGGTTCAGCGAAATGTCTCAGGCAGGCAACAATCTGATATTAACATTATGATTGATATAGGAAGTCCACAACAAGCTGACAATGTTGTTAACAGCCAGAAGGATGTACAAGGAGGTGCAAGCAAGTCTCGGCACTCTCTAAGTGGTGGTAAGAGACCCATAAAGCGAACTGCTTATTGTCCCTCGGGTCGAGCACATACGGTAACGGTTGGTCCTTGGAGCTTAGATTGGTTTGATAGGCACAAGTGTGTTACAAATGGTGATGAGCATTCTCTAAAATCAAAGGAACCGCACAAACAACCTTCAAGTGCGCCGAGAGCTTTTAAGAAGAAGGGTAGTGGCTACATTAGACATTGTGCACAAAACTTGAAGCGAATTGCGAGACTTTCAGAAAAAGATCAAAAGGAGGTACTCTGTGCTTTACGTAAAACTCATAAAAGTCGTAAAGGGAATTATGAGGTATCCAAGAAGAAGGTAATTGTTAATGAAAGTTCTTCTTAAAGTGGCTTACAAGCTTCAGTCAATAATGACTGGATGAATTGGCTGGTTTTACATGGTAGTGATAAGGCGTTGTCAAATGATATTAGGGGGATTGGTAAGTTGGTGAGTTTGAATTTTAAAGGTGATAAAAATAATAAGTTTGATGTGTTATCAGGGGTGGGAAGAAAAAAATCAGAGGGAGGTGGGAAAGAGTGATAGGCCGTGCGGCTGGTGTCAGGTGGGGAGGGGGGTTGGTGTGGTGGTGTTGTGGTTGTGATGAAGATTATTTCTTGGAATGTGAGGGTTTTGGGTGGGTTTGAAAAAAGAAGGGAGGTGTGTCAGTTGGTGAGGGAGAAAAAATCCATTCATTCTTTGCCTTTAAGAAATGAAGTTGTCTATTTTTTATGGGTTATTGCGTAAATCTTTATGGAGTAATTCAAATGTTGATTTTTCTTTTCAATCTTCGAGGGGCGCCTCGGGAGGTTTGGTTACGCTTTGGGATTGTACGGAGGTTGAGGTGTGGGCTTCTTTGCAGTTTGAGCATGTTCTAGGGATTCACGGTCGGTTTGTGAAGACCGGTGAGGAGTTCACTTTGTTGAATGTTTATGCCTCGTGTGATATTTCTCATCAACAGGCTTTGTGGCATAACATTTCTCTGCGTTTGGCAACCTTAACGGATCATAATGTATGTGTTTGTGGGGATTTCAATATTGTTAGGAGTATGGAGGAAAGAAGAAGTGTGGGAGGCTCTGGAACCCGTGCAGAGAGCGCTTCATTTAATCAGTTTATTGGTGCTCACGATTTTATAGACTTACCTCTCCGGGGTCACAGTTTTACTTGGTTTTGGGGGGATGGGAAGTCTATGAGTCGTCTTGATCGCTTCTTGTTATCGGAAAGATGGTGTTTGACGTGGCCAAATTGCTTTCAGTTAGCGTCGTCGCGAGGTTTATCTTACCATTGCTCTATTGAACTTAGTATTGATGAGGAAAACTGGGGTCCTAGACCGGTGCATATGTTAAAGCGTTGGGAAAATTTCACAAGGTATAATGAGTTTGTTCGTGATAAATGGAGAAGTTTTCAGTTGGATGGATGGGGTGGTTATGTTTTGAAAGAAAAACTCAAGTTAATTAAATTAGCATTGAAAGAATGACACCAGTGTCATTCAAAAAATTTACCAGCCAGGATATCAGTTTTGAAGGATCGTATTTCCACTCTAGAGTTGAAGGGCGAGGTCGTGGTTATGGTTGAGGAGAAGGTGGAGGAGCTTCATGGGTATACTGAGGATCTGTTTTCGCTGTCTCGGATAAATTCTAGCATTTGTTGGCAGCAGTCGTGGATGCAATGGTTACGTGAAAGGGACGTGAATTCTAAGTTATTTCACAGTATTATGTCTAGTAGGAGACACCAGAATGCCATTCAATGTTTTATGGTAGATGGTGTGTTGGTGGAAGGGGTTGACAACGTCTGTTCAACAGTGTTCTCTCGTTTCTCAGCCCATTTTCAACCTCGTCACGCCAATCGCCCTAGTATGGATGCTATTCATTTTCGGCCTTTATCTTGTGATGTAAGATTTTTACATGTCATAAAACTATTTACACGTAAATATAATAGGATCGTTTCCGCAGGGAGTTGCGTATATCTTAAGCATTTTAACGTCATTTATCATGTTAAGTGTTTGGGTATAAACTGTTTGTTTGTGTAAAACTATTTTAACTATTCGACATAAAAGTAAAATGAGTAGAGATAGGGCTATTTCGCTTGGGGTCAGAGACATCAACCAAGCATAACAGCTGCAATCTCTCGACCAAATAACGGATTCTACCTTTTTAAATGATATTATCACAATCACTCGACAATATCATTCGTGTCCAAATGATATCATTATTTCTAAGGGATCGTTTAGATGTCGATTTCCCAAACATTTAAACAATCACAAAGTCGATTGGATTGTTTAATCGATGATTTCCCAACCTATTAAACGACCCAAAAGCATTAAGTTCTAGATTAAAAGTGATTATCAAATATTAACATCTATGTCTAGAATGAAAACTTAAGATAGATTGTTATTCTTTTTCTTAGATCCAAAAGTATTTGTCAATATCATTTTGAATCTCAATAAAGCATTAAATACAAGAATAACAACAATATTGAATAAATAAGCTAGAACCATATATTAAATAATCAAGAGTTTACA
>Ga0315914_1001577_pt1 | contig 34312 bp, 20 predicted proteins | sample MpolenodulesMG_FD_203920 | JGI IMG/M metagenome (GOLD analysis project Ga0315914, IMG submission 203920) | Medicago polymorpha root nodule microbial communities from Los Angeles, California, United States - elongated nodules | ecosystem: Host-associated > Plants > Roots > Nodule | place: USA...
AACGCTGACATGACACTTCAAAGCAATGCGGTGCATTGCTTTGAAGTGTCATGTCAGCGTTGACCGAGTCAAAATTGGTCTAGGGGGCCAAAACTGCCAAAGATCCAATACATAGGGGGCTGTTTTGTATTTTAATTAGTTAGGGGGCCAAAATCGCAACTTCTTGAAACATAGGGGGCCAAAAGTGCAATTAAGCCAAAAAAGAAAGAGCAATGCTATTTTTCTAGAAAAATAACATAAAGAATTCTTCAAGAATAAAGAGCAGCCAATCACAATGCACTATTTGCCACAATTCAAGGAGATGTGGTTGAAAAATAGAAAGTGAACAAACAAATCATACAATTAAAACTTGCCAGTTGTGTATTGAAAAATTCTTGATGCTATTTTTCTAAAGAAATAGCATTTTCCTAAAAAAAAATGGTAATACTAGTGAGTTTATGTGCAGAATCCTTTTGGCCCCATGCCAACTAGATTTCAATATGAAATAATTTCTTTTATTATGAACTTGTTTCTTTAAGATATGATATTCCCTTGATTGCTGGGAGATTTTTAGGCTACTTTTAAAGATTATGTTTTTGCTATTAATGTTATTATCATGTTATGTCCATATGATTAGCCTTTGTGACAAAAAAACTCCCTCACTTTCTCTTCATCAGGTGGACATTATAGGAGTTGGTTGCTATTCTACTAAGGAACTATGGACTTGGGAAAAAGAGAGCATTTCATTAGCAGCAGAGAAAACAGATAAATCAATCTAGAGATTGAATTTTTTCATGAATTTTTTCAGGCATGTTAATGACGTGAAATATGGCTTTACGCAAAAATTAGAAATTTTTGACTAGGAACAGTTTAATTGTGAATTTTAAAGCGTAAAAAACTCGAAAAATTAAACAATGGAAATCTCGACCTAGAAATTGAATTTTGATATGATTGTTTGCAGAGACATCCATAAAAATACATAAAATGGATTTGCGAAGTTTCATAACATTTCAAAGACGTTTCAATTTATTTTTATTTTGTAACCAAAGCATGCAAAACTGCAATTTTTTCCCGAGTAAACGTATACTCACGGGTCAAATTTCATTCCATAGCTAATTTAGTAGGAATGGTTAGGACATCATAAGAACCATCATCATCAAATTTTGGAGTTTTTAAAAAACTCATAATTATGGGGAATAAAAATTCATAATAATTTGTCTCTAGTCGGTTTTTTTTTTGTAAAACCATATTTTAACGTCCTAAACATGTCTGGAAAAAATTTAACCTCTAGGTCACTTTTTTAAACTACAAGTATATTATAAGGTAAAAATAAGAAGAATCTCATATTTACAGTGTCATTTTTCAGACACCGCGTATATTATAGAATCAATTTGAACAATTAACCCAATCAGCTTATAAAATATCTCAACAATTATTTACAGTTGAAATGTGATTGATTATAAAGATGTTATTGTTTATACTAAATGTGCATAAAAACTAAACTCTTATTATACTTATAATGCTATGCTAACTTAATTTTAAAATATAAATTTTCTCTTTTTATTTAATATCTTCTTATATCCCTTTGTCTAACCCAAGAGATGCTTCATGCATGGTTGTTAGCTCTTAATAGGAGCCCCACGGAGAGCAATCTGCAGCAACATAATGTTGGAGTAAGCCGCAAGTAAGCATTTAAAGTGCAACATGGACGCAAATGTTTTTTTTTTTTGAAGGACGGATGCAAATGTTTTTGAGGAACAAAATGCTTTGGCACATGCATGTGCATTCGTAATCACCAAGGTTAATTTATCTCATAAAACATAATGGTGTTTCAAGGGACTCCCCTGTCTCAAGAAGCACAAAATTAGAGACTAATTGAAGCAATTTAATATGCATTTGATTTTGCGGTGGAGAAAATTGATCATAAGAGAATTGATTTTCACAGAATTGATTTTGATTAAAAATGAGTTAAATGTGAATTGATTTATATTTAGATAGTTTGAATCAAAATCAATTTTGGATATATATAATTACCAAAATGAGTATTAATATGTATATGAAATTGGATTTTATTTCTATTTGATATAACTATTTGAAAGGGCAATGCTTATAAAGCATATTGATATTTTTAGAGAATCGATTTCTCTCAAATGCAGAAGCTATGAAATGGCGCTTCAACTAAAATCAATTCCAATAATTTGATCATGTTTAACAATTGATACCCAAACATCTTTACAAGATTATAACTCCGTTTAGCCATATGGACGTGTGTTTGAAGCCTCTCAACATAAAACCAAACAAACACTTAATGGCTTGCTGAGTTGAATTTGAATAAAGTGTACATATAATTAGATTGTTTTTATTTTATTTTATGCTAACATAAAATTACTCTTCCCGGTCACATTTATAAGCAAAAAATAACTTTTTAAATTCATTGAATAATTAATGTATTTAATCTATAAATGTGACTAGATATGTTAGTTATTCAATAAATTTAAAAAGATTTTTTTTTTTTTTATTTATAAATGTGACCAGAGAGAGTAAATTATAAGCCTGTTTTACACGGTTGCCATTTAAGACACTTTAAGAATATATTTTATACATTTTCCACACCTTAGGGTAAGTTTAATATATAGCAAGCTAATTTTGTCGGTCGTTCAAAAAAATAAACTTTGTTGATCATGGCTTAGCAAGAAGTTACTGATATATGCTAGTTCTTCCCTTTTGATTTTAGTCCACCTTGTATTGAATCTATTATATTGAATAACATGACGTAGTTGTGTTTGAGTAAAATAAACACACCTAAAATGTTAATACATCTCTTTTTTACGGGAATTTAAATACTTATTCTAAATTATAACACTTATTTTTGGTGTCCTTAACATATCAGATATTTAAAATCTTAGTCCAATTTCTCTTTTTTGGAGAAATTTTTAATCTATATTCATTCTGTATAATGATGTTTATTAGTGTTTTTACTATGTTAATGAGAAGAGTTTTTTTTTTAGTTTAACTAACGTAGTTTCTCCCTTGGTTTGGTTCATCCCCTTAATTTTTAAAAGGAAATTTGGGTGTTAAACTGATATTTGCTTAGCTGATTGTAGGAAGGCATGATAGCGGGCCTGGTTTTGGCTAAGCCAGTGCGTTGTTAATTGCTATCCAAGTAATAATGGCCCTAGATATGGTGCTAGTTCTTTTCAATGACACAAAGCCACAACAACAAGTGTGATCCAAAATGAGTAAATATCACATCAATTTTATTTTAATTTCAAGGTTTTGTCAAATATACACAGATAAATTAGTATTGCACCATGCAAAAACTTATTTGAATCATTAAATCTTATCCTGCATATATTATTTGATTTAATATTTTATTAATCCAATGATAGAAACAATATGTTGGAAGAATAGTTTTTTTTTTTGAAGAATAGTTAAAATTAGTTCAAAAATATTTTTGGTCACTAAAGAGATTACTAGGTTGAGTCGCAGATTAGGTTGTTCTCTTCAAGATATTTTGTAGCACTACCCAAAAATTGTGCAATCAAACTATAAACTATGATGCCTCGAGGATAAAACAATACAACTACAACTTTATTAGAGTCTTACTGCATTGTAGGATCCGTTCTAGATATAGACCTTCAAATATGGTGCTAAGACCACGATTGATATCACTCTACTATGGTATTGAGACCACTATAATATGGTACTAGACCACTTCAACATGGTGTTTCCATGATTAACCTCCAACTTCTCCAAGGGCATAAAATATTGAAAGTGACTATATTCTTAAGATCATTCTTACTTTCGAAGGGAAAATATATATTGAAAGTGATTATGATCTTTAGAATACTCTTATTTACGAAGGGATAATTTATCGAAGAGACTATGCTCTTAAGACCATCCTTACTTTCGAAGGGAGATTATATCACGAAGGTACGGTGGTCTTAAAAACACTCTTTAAATCTGATGGGAGATAAAAAGGGAGGAGAAAAAATAGTTCATCAACACAAGTTGGAGGAGGGAAAAGAGAGAAAAGTTATTTGACAACTAACGAGAAATTTTGGTGTGAGTAGAAGTTATTTGACAACTAACGAGAAATTTTGGTGTGAGAAAAGTTATAGGTGAGGGGTCATAAAGATAAGTTACAAATCCAATGACTATGTTCATTTGACCATTACAAAATCAACGACCTGATCTCGTCTCATAAATGAGCACTCAGTGAGGGAGCTGACTTAAGGAGGACGCACACAGGCGTGTGTCAACATGCGTTGGCCTGTGCCAAGTGTATTCTGACGCGTGCAAATATATTACATGGCGATGATGTGTACCGAAACAAAATTAAAAAAAATTAAATTTAATGTTTCGGGTCTTAAAAACGATACCTCCACTATATAAACACTAGTATATACTCGATGATCCAAAACAATACCTCCTTATGCATGATACACGACACATGTCCCTCATATATTAGCCCTAATTTCAATTGTTAGACCCAAAAATTGTGTCACCCTCAGGTTCCACTTCTTCCCTCAACAAATAACAACAAGTACTGCTTAAATATATATTATTAAAATAATAAAATGATATTACCAATATAGTGTTGGGAGAATTGGTAAGATGACATTCATCCACAAAAATAGTTTGAGTTCGACTTGCTCATTAGTTTCGTAGCGAGTTCAAGTGATTTAAGTTATGGGGATACATGTGAGACCATATTGGGTGTTAAAAACCTAATTACCATGGGTTATTAAAAAGTAAAAAAGAAATTTACAAAATGAAAGTATTCTATTATTGTCGGATTGAGGATGTGGGGATTTTGTTTCAAAATGGAAAAAATAGACAGAGAGACAAAACCCTGAAGTACTTATGCATTGGAAAATAAACACATAGAGTAAGCTTTCTACAAGAATATGGTCCCATAGAAACATAAAAGCATAAGCTGGTCGTTGTCAATTTTATGGAAAAAGAGACTAAAGCTTACACATGTAGAAGGTATGGGCCAGCATGCATCAAACTAACTTTAAAAATACACTAAAGAAAAGCAATTATATTGTTTTATAACTGAGGGTGGGAAAAGGTGCAAAAGTGAAGAGTTGATATGTTATGTTAGAGGAGGCAAATACCATCACAATTTTTAGATATGCAACAACCCCTTAAAAGATGTACCCACTTATTAATAATTTTTTAAAAATTGTATGTACTTAATTACAATTGTTTGGCTTTCATGAGCAAAAGGGACTCCACGGACAACATATATAATATATAAAATTCTTGCTTCAATGAAACGTTAGGGCTATTGTGGGGGGCATGAAGAGGGTAACTAAAACTATGTGGTAATATATAAAAGATGATAGACTTTTAGACTTGGAGAGGATGGGAAGAATGGAAAAGAAAGAAAGGAAAGAAAAATAAAATTAAAGAGCATTGCTTTTTCTTGGTTTGGCAACTAATAAAACAGTCCATCTCAAACACATAACGTGCTGCCCACTAAGGACTAATGCCTTTTCTATGGATTCCCCACAATCATAAACCCACTCGGTTACCGTACTAAGATTCGTGTGGTGAGGTGAGCTCAAACTCAAAACCTTAATATTTCATCAAAACTTTGTTATTTATTAAACTCACATTAACCTTAAAGATAAGATTTTATGTATGTCTTATGTATATCTTTTGGTTTTTGAGAGGGTATATCCATATATTTTTTGTTATTTACTTACTACAAATTGAAAACCAAACCATACTTTTTTATTTATTATAATTTAATAATATTTTTTTGAATGGACTATAATTTTTTTTTTTGGTCAAGTAGTCTAGTGGCCAGAGCTCACACATTTTAATGTGGAGAAGTGAGGTGTCCGGGGTTCGAACCTCGGTCCCTGCATATAATATGCAATATCGAATGGACTATAATTTAATAACTGCTATTGTGAAAATAATTAAATTAATATAATTAATCGTATTTTATCATGGTGTGAATAAATACACTTTGTCAAGGTTGGTGGATATAGTGTTTTAGGTTAAAAGTGTTGCATGGACTAATTTTTGAAAGAGAAAAAATATGTTGCATGCACTAATGTTTATGATTATGAGAGATTCAAGAAGGTTGGTTTAATAGATTAAGTGAATCTTAAATTTTGGTGTAGTTTTCTTCCCTTCAAATGTTAACCTTCATTTAAAATCTTTTATTTTTAATCTTGTATTTTTCTATCCAATCAAATAATTAATTTAATCCTATAATTTCAAATTTGATCTAATTTTAATTTTAAATCAGATCCAATTCTTGTATTCATTCCTAACAAATCAAAACAAGTTTTTTGAGATGAAATCAAAACTAAATTAATCTTACTTCAATTTTGAATAAAAAATATATTAACTAAAATAAAAGTAACAATACTAAATGTAGAATTTTACCCAAAATACTAAGCTTAATTTCGCCAAGATAGTGAGTGACTATGGTTTTTATTCGAAACAAATAGATAGATGAATGTATTAGCGCTGATATGCAGATCAATTGATAGCAATGCGAGCAATGTGCTCATAAGGTGTGAGTTTTGAAATTTGAATTTGGATTTTTTTTAGTGAATTTGGATGTTAATATGTGATGATCTTGTGAGTCAATAATATTCATGACACAACTTTTTTTACTATTGAGTATCAAACTCAACTCACTTAAACTTATTGACAAAAACTGATTAATATTTATGACACGAAAATTCAAGATAGAAAATTAATTTATAATATATATATATAGTCCATACAAATTATGTCAGAAGAAAATAGTCCATACAAATTAAATATCGAATTCCACAAACCCTATTCTTTTGTAAACAAAACTAAAATAAATCATAAAATGTAACCAAAAAAATATTTTACTCCATTAATTCCCTTTTTAATACAAGCAAACTCCCTTTAATCAATCCTCTTGTCCCTAAATTAATTACCAAACTTATATATGTGATCAAAGAAAAGAAAAAGGAACCCATATAACACTAAAAATTACTCTCTCAAGTCTCAACCAATGAATCCCAAACGCACGTGCCAATAAAACTTAGAACACGTGTGATCATCCACGCCACGTCAGCACCACCTCAAGGCCTCCATACACTGGCCCACACCACCGGCTTATCCTTCCACGACAAGAATATTCCAGTATCACCATCGGAGGATGTCATCGACCACCCTTCTTTATACCTTCTCAACAAAGCCCTAACATCATCACAAACTTCATCACTAAACGACACCGTATTAAACCCACCACCATGCAACCTCCTCCTCCACCGTGACGCTGTTTCACGTCTCTCCACTGACTCATAAGGATCACAAGCAACCAAATCAACAATACCTCTTCCAGCTTCTCTTTCTAGCATCAACCTCTCACTACTTGTTCTTGAAAAACTTTCATCAAGTGCTTCAAAATAAACCCTAAACCATCTTAAACACTCTTTAAAACCTTCCACGAAATCCGAACCAAAACAAACTTCTAAATCAGCTTCTTCTTCAACAATAGTTAAAACCCTAGGTTCTAACCCACGAAGCAAAGATATAAACAAATCACGGTGGTTTCCGGCTCCGGATATCGAATGTAAAGAGTTTACACAATTTATAGCCAAAGCTTCATCTTCTTTAATATCTAAATCACACAAATTCAACTCTCTTAAATCACTGAAAATGATTTTGAATTTGAACGGCACTCCCATGAGCCTAGCGAATTTTTCCATCCTTGAACCAATTTCCTTCATGACTTTTTGCACTGAGCCACCGCTGACTGCGGTGACTACAGTGGTTAAACGGAGGTGAGGCGTATCATCGGAGCGGGTGGCCAACGCTTCGAGGAGTGTTGGCCATTGAGTGCAATAAGTGTTGCTAATATCAATTATGTGAAGTTTAGGGTTACCTTCTAATGCTTCTAAGATAGCACCGTTGGCTGCCACGTGTCCAAACGTTGTCCATGGACTAACTTCTTGGAACTTCAACAACATCTTCCTCGTTGAATCGAAGGAACATGTTTTTTCCGACGCGGATGTTAAGGTTTTGTAGGTTCTATCTCCCGCGTCGTTCATGCGACTAAACAAAGCTTGAAGAAAATAAGATGAAAGTTTTTGATCTGTGTCACCGTATGGGGAACTAAGCTCGTTTAGCATCCACATGAGTTGTTGGATTCGGTTTGTATTGTTGTCGGAAAATGCACGTGCAGTTTCAAGGAGGATGTTTTGTGACCATGAGTTACCGGAGAATTCAAAGTTGTAGTAATCATGGGAGGGTGAGAAAGAGTAATTATCAGTTGTGGTGGGGGTGTTGATAGTATTATAAGTAGTGTTTGTGTTTGGAGTAGTGATAGTAGTAGTGGATGCATAAGGATAAGTATAATAGTGTTGTTTAGAAGAAGATGAGGATAAATCTTCATCATTGTTGTTATTATGATCCATGTAATAAAAGTTGTTGAAGCATTCTTCGTCTTCTTCTTGTTGGTTGTAATATTGATATGTTGTTTGTCTTGAGGATCTAGAGCTGCTAGAAGTTGTTAAGGTGGTGGTGGAGTTGAGGGAAGATGGATCAGGTTGATATTGTTGTTGAAAATTGACAAGCCTAAACAGCGTATCCATTTAACCAAAGAGATACATACACCAAATCAGCAATATAGTTGCTTCTTAGCACAAGCAATGGATGGCCCTAGTGATGTGTTTTTATTTTAACTGTGGGAGTTGGGGTACTGTACGTTGGAGATCATGATTAGAAGTTATTCAAACTTTGGATAGATTCTTTTTACCTTACAAAAATAGCTTCATTTTTCTAAATATATAGTAAAAAACAATATGTAAGTGAAAGAAAGCCTTATTAAATAAGTGTGTATACACACTATGTACTCCATTCGTCCTACACTAAATGAACTTTTTTTCATTTCACACATATTAAAAAAATATATAAGTAAAAGAGAGAACAAAAATGGTTTTGAATGTCTTTGTAAAATATTGTTGCATTCATCATTATCATAGTATTACCTTGAAGAAGTTATTTTGAGACAATATTTTATTGCAAATTGCTTGCTTATTTTAGGATGAAGGGAGTATAATAGAAGTAATAAAGTTTGAGTTTAGTATATCATTTCATACATTTACCCGTTACCCGATCTGATGATGTTAGATCAATTAGATTAGATTAAATAATTTGGAAAAAATCAATAATATATATTTTTTTTCCTGTAAAATATTCAGTAAAAAATTAATAATAAATGCGTAAATTGATCCTCAAAATAGTAAACATAAATAAAAAATAGTTCTTATTTTTTTCAAATTGGAAAACACATATTAAGAAGCAGGGGTGGCCTTGAGGGCGTGCTAGAGGGGCGGCGGCCCAGGGCATCATTTTTTTAGGGGCATCAAAATTATTATTTTTACTTAGTAATTAGTACTATATAAATATATTTCTTTTTAATTTGCTTTGATTTATTCTATTGAAAAATATATTTTTAGATAACTTTCATTATAAATAAATATTTTGCAACAAAAAACATAAAGAAAAATATTGAAATAATTAAATAGGCACAATTTATTGTTTTGCCCAAGGCACCAAAAATCTTAAGACCGGCCCTGTTAAGAAGAGTAGTTCATTTGTTAACTTATGTTATTTATTATGTGACATGTTAACTAGATGATGCGAGGTCACGTATATTTGATTTGATTAACGTGTCACATTATATTTTCTAATCAACAATAAAAATTATTACCTTTCTTTAAAAAAAAATTACTACCTTGATTATTTTCAATGATGCTTTATAATTTTATGGATGTATTGACTAATTTACGAATACTAGAGACTAGTTTGATTGCTATTTACAATTCTAAGAATTTCTTTTAACTAGACAATTTTGAGAATCAATAATTCTATTGCATTCACATTCATTGCATATTTCACAAGCTCATTCAATAATTTTATTTCCATTCCTTTTTGCGTAATCGATGATATGCTGGGAATATGCAAGTGGGGTTTTCTTTTCTAGGTTACATATTCTTTTATTGGGAGAGGGCTTCTTTTTGTTAAAAAAAGAAAAGGCTAACAGAGAAGGGCAATTGACTGAGATAAGTGCTTTACTAGTATCTCGGTCAATAAAAACTTGAAAAATAGAATAGGATGCATGACCTAGCTAGTTGATGCTTTATTTTTGAAATAGAAGAATTCTCTGACAAAAAGATGAAAAATAAAAAAGCATGAGGAAAAGCTAGCAGGGAAGGATCTTAGTGGATTAGCTTTTCATTCTTTTTTTAGAGATAAATATAAATTAAAGAAGAAAATAAAAAAGAATTAGTGATTGAGAAAACTATACAATACAAGTCATTGGATGAGTGGGAGCAGGCGTGCCCAACTGCCAATTGAGGTTTGAGAGTGTAAAAGCTGCCGGCGTGAGTCGTCATCATCAAACAAACCCACTATCATCATCATTTCATAGCTGCAGCAGTAGCACAAACTTAACCCACTCACGTTCCCTGCTGCCTCCTAATGCCTTTCCAAATTGGAGTATTAACCAACTTTTTTTCAATTTATTTTACATAATTCAAACAATTTAATCATTTTAAAGACAACTTTTTTTTGGGTCAAATAGCCCAATGACTAGAATTCTTTTTTAAAATGAATAAGTGGGGTATTCGGCGTTCGAACCCCGACTCCTGTAGATAACAATGCATTGTCTCTGTCACCTGAGTTAGGTTAATATTGAGGTAAATGGAGATATGCATAACCAATATAAATTTTTATTTTTCACTGAAAACTAATAAAAAATTGTTTACCGCTTGATACAAATAGTTTTATGGAGATTATAATGGGATGAGCAGCTCACTTGATTAATTTAAGGAATTAAAGAAATTAAGAAGTTAAAAGGTTTAGCATTTGAATCCTGACAAAAAAGAAAATACTAAAATATCAACTAACATATACTAGTATTTGTCATCCCAGAAAGAAAGTTTTATGGAGATAATGAGGACGACCTTGACCATTACCAGCTAATATGAATTTCAAAAGTATTGACGAAGGAGAAAATGAGGATCTTGTCCGAGAATTCTCAAAAGAGGAAGAGCGAAAGGGGTTATGGGAATGTGATAGTTCAAAAAGCCCTAGATCCAACGGAGTAAATTTTGTTGTCTTGAAAGTTTTTTTGGGCTGACATTATGAAAGTTATGTCAAAATTTCATCTAAATGATTGAATGGTTAAAGGGATGAATTGCTCTTTTGTTGTATTTGATACCAAAGAAGAAAAATCCGGTGAAATTGTTTGATCCCCCTTTCTTTAATTAACTGCATTTACTGCATTTACGAGATGTTATTAAAGGTCTTGGCAAACAGGTTGAAAAAAGGTGATAGGCTCGGTTGCATCAAAAACACAATCAACACTCATCTCAAGTAGAAAAATCTTATAAGGCATCCTAATTGCATATGAGATTGTGGACGAGGCTATGCGAAAGAAGAAAGGAGTGTTTATGTTCAAGGTAGATTTTGTGAAGACATGTAATTCGATTGATTGAAATTTTCTTGATTATATTATGCTTAAGATGGGGTTTCATGGTAGATAGAGGAGATCATGGATATCAGAATGTTTAAAATCAGTTACAATTTAGTTCTGGTGAATGGCAATTCCACAAAAGAGTTTGAGGTAGACCGAGGTCAGAGACAAGGCAACCTTGTCTCGCCTTTTCTTAATAGGCTTAGTCTTGTCTTGGTTTCTCACCATTTACTGCCAAGAATACTTGTAAACTTGCATCTTGGTTCAATATAGTTTTTTTCTTTTATTTTCTTGTTTTCCTTACTTTATTTCTATTTATGCTCTTCACTATGAAGAGTGAGTAGTCCTCTTATGTCTTGGAATCATGGAAAATAGTCTTATGACAAACATTCCATGATCCTTATTTCTTTTCAAAAATGGATTTTGGTATGGTTGTTAGAGCTTGGCTGGCCAAGTTAGATTGGTTTAGGCACAACAAGATCTGACAATCGTTTTTCAATGTTATCAACAAAGGAACAAAAACTAAAATTGATAATGAGAATATTGAAATATTTTAGACACCATATCGTTATTGAATCCCTCAGATCACGCTCCAAATGTTCCTAGGTCACATTGTGTTGGGGGGGGGGGGGAGAAAGACTCAGTGCGGACCACGATGGATGACAAAAAGCTCAATCCTTGTACACATCGGATCTCAACTCAACAAACCTTCTCCATAGGTCTAATTGGATTACGTTACTACTCCATCCCCCACACCCATAACTTCATATGTCCATTCACACTCCCTAGAGCATTATACACATGTTGTCGAACCATGTCCACCTGTTCCCAAACCACGTCCAAATCCACCAAGAACAATTTTGAATATATATTCATATTCATCTAACAGACTCTTCATGCTAATACCCGCTTTTTTGAACCCCTAGAAACAATATGTGCAACAAGAGAAAAAACATGAGCGAGATGAGGAAAAAGAGCAGAAGGATGAGGAGGAGGAAGAACAGGAGGAGGAGGAACATGAACCATATGTTGAAAAAATTCAGAAACATCCGGTTTATGGAAGATTTATAATCTACTTCGTTAATTGAAGGTATGTATTAACAAATTAATTTGATATTTATATTTTTGTAGGGGTTGAATTAGGCTTAATAGAAATTCTTGATGGCATTATAGCATATCCAAGGTATGTTGGTCACTTACTATTAGGTCTATGCTCTTAGATTACTTGAATATCGCTATTGAATCCCTCAAATCACGCATTTGATGATGTGTAACCTTACAATGCGTTTATAAGTCGTTAGTCTAACTCAACCCTTTCAATACCAGCGTGTAACGTGAGGACTACCGATAGACCTAACTCACCCCTTGATAACTATCCACTACTAATAAGCTTATACTCAAGTCATATCTCATCTGATGTGTAATTCTTAACACAACAGTGCATGCCCAATATTAAACATATGAAGTGTGACCCCAATGACCCGACAAATGCGAATTATTGGCCCAATAGATATTGGATAGAATTTAATATCATCTTATAATTTGGATGGAGTTTAACTCAACTCTTACGATAACTATTTGTAATGCTGAGACTATTCAACAATTCATAAATGCATTTTGGATCATCTCTTTACTTTCTCTCTCATGTGCAAATAACAAAATATTGTTCAATAGATTCGAGAAAAGAGGAGAGAGTAATAGAAAGTGAAGAAGAGAATCCAAAATCATATTCTTAATGTCAATTACTAGCGAAAAGGCGAGCACTAAATCATTTATTCGTTTTTTTTACTATGCTTAATCGTAAATACAAAAAGATATTAATATTGACATATAATATGATCAATTATATATTTGGCAAATAAAATTAAAATAAAATATTTTCATAGTTTTAAAATTATTCATGTAGTAGTGTTGTTCTTATTTTAATGAGATTTAATTATTTTTCAATAATTAAGTGATCAAGTAAAAGATGTTTTTTTTTTTACAAATAATTAAGTAAAAGAGATAAAATTATAAATATAATACTTGAAATGAATGATAAAGTTGGGAGTGGAAAAATCATCCAAAACAATATATTTCCTTTATATATAACTTGTGAAAAGACGGATATTCACGTGTCCATTTTTCCGTTTTTTTATTGCGCTAACGTTTGAAAATTACGAATTGTGTTTTTTTTTTTATAAAATTTTGGTTTTGATTAAAACTAAAAAATAAATGTTTGTTGCTATCAAATTATAACAAACCAAACTAACGATGATTATCTATTTCAATGACACCAACAATATAACTAAAATATATAATTTAAATTCTTATTTTTTAAATGAAACCAAAAACGATCTTTATTATAGAAAAATTTGTTTAAGGGTATAATTAGGATAATGAAAAAGTATGTATATATATACCCATCTAGTTTGTTACATTTTTTAAAGGATAAAGGAAGAAAATTGGACATATATATACTCATATGGTGTTTGTTACACTTTTATTTTAATTTTTAAATCTTCTCTTATCTATTTGTTATTTGTATTGAAAGTTAATGGTAATTTTAGAAAGAGGAAAAATCAGTCAAAAGAGTTAGAACATGCTATTTTCTTTATAGAAGTATAGATATACTTCCTCTGGTCACATTTATAGTAAAAAACAACTTTTTTGGTACATTGAATAGTTAATGTATCTGACCTATAACTGTGACCGAATACATTAATTATTTAATGTATTTAAAAAATTGTTTTTTATTTATAAATGTGATCGGAGCAAGTAGATGTAAATTAATATACTCAATGGGTTTGACCGTAAATATAAAAGTTCAGTCTCTTTTATTTTTCTTTGGTGTCACTCGATAAATTAAAAGAGCAGATAAGACATGGAAGCTCACGGCTTTGTTTGGTTTAGGAATGAAAGTGAAAGGAAAGATAGTGATAGGAAAAGGGATGTCAATGGGTATCCGCGGGTACGGGTAGTATGATATCCATCCCCGCTCCGTTGAATAAATATGGTACCCGTACCCGTCCCCATATCCGTGCGGGTATCTCTATACGGGTAATGCACGGGTATTTAGATACCCACGGATATCCGCGGGTACCCATGGATTTATGATTTTTGTACAAAGAAAAATTCAACTTTTAATTACCTGCAAAATTCAACTTTTAAAGATCCATACATAACATATTCCATTCAAATTTCATAATCCATACCATAACCATAATCCAACAAAAATCGTGATTCTTACATAATCTCAAGCAAATTCATCATACCATAATAGATATGATTCTTACATAATCCATGCAAATTCTTGAAGTAAAATAAAAGATAAAACCATCCAAAATCCACATCCAAACTCTTATATATATATATATATACATGGATATTTTAATAATTTACATAATTTATTAACGGGTACGGATACCCACGGGCACAGGTATCATCATATCTGTGTCCGTGTCCACAAAGTAACGGGTAGTTAAATACCCGTTTATTATATCCGCGGGTACCTGTTTAGCTACCCGCCCCGTGCCCATGACGGATTTTATCCGCGGATACCCGCGGGCATGGATTTTTTTGCCACCCCTAGGAAAGATTGTGTAAAGAAAGAAAGTAAATAGAAAATGAAGGGATTGTTATGGTTGTTGGTATACGAGAAAGTGGATTAGAAAGTGAGAGGAAAGAAAGATCTACATTTTGTAATTGACATAAATATCCCTGTATAGATATAGTAATACATACATATATTATCATATAAATTATAAACACATGTTTACATATTTCAACGAGAAAAAAATGTATGCCTAGGTGTGAGTATAGTGCAATTGTAAGCCCAGGGCTACATATCAAAATAACAAAGCGATTAATTAGAAAAAGAAAGAAAAAAAAAAAACACTTAACTAATAGCGGAAAAAGAAAACCAATAAAAGTAAGGGTATTGTTGACTTTCAATCAAAATATTGATGTGTCTCTACCTTTTCGTCCATATGTGAGGGGAAGGGATTTTGATGTGGGTCCCACCAGATTCTTTCTTTCTTTCACCATTTTAGAGAGTTCCAAACAATAAAAAGTCATTTTTTCCTTCATTTTTTTCTCCTCATCACTTTCTTTCCTTTGAAACAAATATATCCACATTTTTTTTCTCTTTCCTTTTCCTTCTTGAGGTGAGCCCTTCATATCTCATTTGGTCAAATTCATTTTTTATTATTAAAAGATATATAAGTGGTTGAAGTGTCAATGCCTCACTTGCAATTGATCTTTACAAATTTACAATAGATTATTTTCATTTGGAAGGTTGCACCGTATACAAACACGTTTACCTCACCATTGTGACATGTACATACCCCTCAATGTGATGTGGCATCTTTTAAAATTCAACCTAATCTCCTAAAATATTGACTCATCGTAAAAAACAACAGCAATAAGCTCAAGAAGAATTTTTGGAGTTTTCTCTAGTACCGACTTGTTGTCTTTCTTTACTTTCCCTATTTTTTTCTTTGTGTAGTTCCTTTATATTAAGCACAAAATCATTATTGTAGAAGTACTTATCCTATGGTAAATTTGATCATCAATCATCCATGTAGAATGAATAAAACCATTATCGTGACCTTGAAGTAGTATAGTAACATGAATTTGTAGGGTGTGTTTGGTAAAAATAAGCTATAAGTTATCTGATAGCTGATAAGTTAACTGATAGCTGAAAAACTAGCTTATAGCTGGTGGCTCTGATAGCTTATACCTGAAAAGTTAGCTTATTAAAATTAAAAGTGTTTGATAAAATTAGATGTTAAAGTAGCTGATAAATATAAAATGACATAAAAGGACACGCTTGTTTAATTTTTTTAATATCATATATAGAATTTTTATTACTTAACGCATTTACTTTTAAATATTTAAATATATTTCAAATTACTTTCATCTCCAAAATGATAAATGTATTTATGAATTCAATCGACTTTTTTTATTTAACAATTTTATTTTATTTTTATGAATTTAATCTAACTTAACTTTCTTCACTATTTATTGTAAATTTTTAAAAAAAATTATATATTATAAAAATTATGAGCAAGGGTAAAAAAAAAAGAAGTTAAATGTGACAACATCGTAAACGTGGGTTTCCCATGAGAATATGGGTAGTTATTTTTATTATAAAAAAATAAAATAAAATCAAGAAAAGGTTAAAATTGGAATAAAGTATAAAAAGTTACAAGCTATAAGCTAAAAAGCTACTTGGATTAGCTTTTTAAAAAACGCAATAAGCTAGTGAGAAAAACTTTTTACCAAACACATCACATTCTATCGAAACAAGCTTATAAGCTAGTCCAACAAGCTATAAGCTAGCTTATTTGTGTTACTAAACACAGCCGTAGTATAAATAATCAATTTAGTCTCTAAATTATTTCATCTTATCTTCAATTTAATCATTAAACTATGTAAATATAATACTCAAAAGCAAACGATCCAACTCTAGATTCCCAATCTATTTATTTTAAAAGGTAAATTTTTAGTCATTAGACTAATTAATCAAATAATACCTAGTGTTAACTTATAAATCCATCAATTTAGTTTCTAGTATTAAGAAGTTAAAGACTAAATTGATGAATTTTCATATATTTAAGAATTGAATTCAAAAAAAAATATTTGAATCAACAAATTTTATATATTCTAGGAATTTGTTATTATATCTATATAGTTAGAGATTAAATTGAAAAAATGGGATATTTTAAAAAGTAAATCAATAGTTTATTACTCCTTTCACTTTAAAATGAGTGTTCTTTTAGCTAAAAAAAAATTGTTTCAAAATGAATGTCACTTTCAGTTTCCAATGTAATAATAATTTTTTCTTTTCAATTGTACCCTTCAATTAATATTATATACACTATTTTCAAAGTATTATTTTTTCTTTAACAAAAAACAAACAAATAGTTGATTAAGATAATTTAGTAAAATAACATCTTTCTTTTTTAATTAATGTATTTTTTAATATGTATAAAAACCTTAATATGCATTCATTTTGAAATGAATGGAGTATTATGCACCGGTAATCGTAAGTCTTTTTTTATCTAAGCAAGGACTAATTGTGGATACTATGTAACAACATAATGATCAAGCTAGATGTAGGTTAGTTGAATTGTTGGTGTGAAATGACAAACCTTGCCGGAATTTAGTACTCACGCCAGACAACAGAACAGGAATAAAACACAGAAAAATTCCATGAGTGGCATAAATCGATTGGATAGCTAACGTCCCAGAAAGCGAGGAACAGAACATTCTAGTAAATTGTAATCTCTGCCATTCAACCAATAAAGTTGTAAATTTTCTAATGCCATTGCCCATTGTGAAGCCATGCTGGTCCATGGACTAAATTGTGAAAATTCTGATGAGGTAGCTACAAAACATAGCATAGCAGTGTATGATTGCAAACATGTTCTTCCTGAAGAGAGGATAAGAGGAGATAGCCACACTTTAGACAAAATGATTCTTGTGAAACCTATGGTTACTGTGCATTGATTAAACATATTTGTACCTATGGTTACTGTGCATTTTTTCGCAATGCAAATAATAGTCAATGGGGTGGGGTTTAGCCTAGGAAATGGAAGTTGTTTTCCATGATGGGAAAGTTTTTTTTTACCATTAGATTAAAGAGGTGCACACATTTTATGATGGTATGTCAACACCATATATTTTACACTTTCTTCTCCATTGTGGCTCACACTTGTTATGATTTTGTATTAGCTCAAAGACATTGTTCTTTATGAAATTCACTAGTTTTAATATTTGAATCTCGTTATGTTGTGGTTAATTAAAAAAAAAAGTTGCTTAATCTAGCAAAGTGGAACAAATCTAAACCTACTGCATTCATGTTGAACAAATTTTTGGATTTTCGTCAGATCTTGAACAGAGATTCGTTGTGAATCAGAGTTATTGAAGGTTTTCTTTGTAATTGATCCAAATCTTATCCCAGACTATTAGAATCATCACTCTGTAACAAAATATATTTTAGTTAGTTATTATTCTTTTTTTTAGTTAGTGCTCTGGATTTTGCATAACGGCCAATGAGCTTGCAGGAACAAGGTGATGCAATATTGGAAGGATTACCGAAGGAATACGAGGCTTATGTTACCTCCATCAAAGCTAGATCACAAAAAATGAATGCTCCATTTGCAGGTTGTGGTTCGTGAGAGACATGGAGGAGAGAGAATTGTTGGGAAAGATAATGTAGAAAAAATTTAGTGTTGAGAGAACATAATAAGAGTGTGTTCTTTGTTTAATAAAATGGCTAAAATCAAATTTCCCATCACGGGAAACAACTTCCTTTTCCCATACTAAACCCCACCTAGTCAATGGTGTTCTAGATTCTTACCATTCGAAAAAGTTTTTAATCCATACTCTCTCCGTCCCGCAATAGATGATCCATTTAAAAATGTGCAATTTTGACCTAACTTATTTTGACCACATTTTTCTACTAATATACAAAGATAAATAATATCATATAAGATGTCGTTAGATTCGTCTCGATGAATATTTTCAAAATATCAAATTTTCATAATTTTTTCTAATATATTATTCAAGATATTTAAGCTCAAAATTATGCATTGACATGTGTAATAAGGTCAACTTTGTCATGTATTGTGGGACGAATGGAGAACAACTTTTTGGAGTAATATACAAGTAATCCCTGAAAGACACTCATGAAAGTGTTTTTTAACAATCCACACCTCAAGGTGTAATTATCAACTTTTTAGTTATAACTTGCTAAAAGACACCTTCATAAAAATTAGTTGGTGTCTTTTAGCAAATGTATATATGATAACTTGCTAAAAGACACCTTCATAAAGGATATATATACACACACACACACATTACTCTCGTTCTATTTTAAAGTCGCATTGAGATTTGATAACTTGGATCCTTTAAAATGTTTCACCGATAGCTCTGTTCTCTCTCCTCAAACATCAGATTCCAGCGCCGTAAATCACCTTCGGTGAAGCTCTGGTGAGCTTTTTTTGCGCTTTTTCTTTTTTTTTTCGTCGATCTGTCTGATTCGCTTGTTCCTTTAGCCTTTTGCCTCCTCTTCGCCGGGTTTCCTCCACTCTCTGGGTTCTCTCCAGCGTAGTGTCTAGATCTCGATGGTTTGTCCCTGGCCCTTCATGGCATCTCTGGACACCGCAAATCAGAATCTCCGTGAACTTGAGAAATCCTTTGCTCAAGCTGTGTCAGACTCTTGTGATTCACCGCTCCATCAACTCCCTCCAAAAGTTATAATGGGTGACACTGTTAGGGTTTGCATCACTCAAAACGAATTGGAATCAAGTATTGCAGACTGTAGAATGAGTCTTCATGGCAGGATTACTCTAGATAAGGGGGATACTCCTTGGCCTACCCAAGCTTTGCAGATTAATTTGAGCAACTCATGGTCATCCTTAAAGGATTGGAGTGTTCTTCCTCTCGGAAGAGGATTCTTTGAGTTCAAATTTGGATCCGCGGAAGATATGTGGAAGGTATGGGCTTTGGGTATTGTAAATCTGAAGCCAGGTATTCTACGTTTCTTCTCATGGACGAGAGTTTTTAAACCCCATAGCCAAGCTTAGACACGTGCTCAGATTTGGGTCCGGTTGATGCAGCTACCACAGGAGTATTGGCGTAAAAAGACATCATTCGAAATCGCATCTGGAAAATTTGGTCTCTTTACTCAGGTGCTTGTTCATGTGGACTTATCTACTAAGCTATTTGAATCTATTCTAGTGGAGAGTGAAATATTTTCTCTACCTATCTCTGTTCAATATGAGAGACTACCTCTCATTTGTGTCCAGTGCAAGATGTTAGGTCATTCAACTCAGAATTGTAAGAAGCTGCATCAGGATTTTCCACCAAAGTTACCAAGAAAGCTCTCATTGTAGTGTTACAGGAGAAGCCTTATGCGCACTTGGAAACCAATAACAAGATGCAAACTAACAAGACTCCAAATGCAGCCACTACTGCTCAACTAGCTAATGAATCCATTGGAATTGACATGTTAAGTCTGATATAGGAATATGACAGAGCCATTGATGATGAGGTTGTCACAACAATCATACAGGACTCCATTTTGGATCCTACTTTGGCACTGCACAATTCATTTGATTTACTTGAAATTGAATTGGATGAACCTGTTGGGGAGGCTGGTGTTGTCTCCAATATAACAAAACAAGTTGATATACCCATATTGCAAGCCAACAACAAGCTCTTCAGTACTACTGTTTACCCTTCTACTACTCTGCTGCTTGATAAAGTTATCAGTGATCAGGTTGCAAAGGTGAACGGTCAAGGAAAACCTTACGTAGACTCAGAGAAAGAGGAACTTACTCTCGAAGGTCCCTGCCACGGTGTCCACTAATGTCACTCCTATAAATTTGATTGAATGTTCTATTGAGGTGCCTTCTATTGAGGTCTTTATAGATGGTCTAACACCTTTACAAGTGGGAAATTTGATAGGGCCAGGTTCAAGCTCCCAAGGTTGATGAGGTGTCCGGTACAAGGCAAAATGCATTATTGGAGCAAGATGAAAACCTCCCAGTTGTTGGTTCTTTGGCAGTGGGAGGAAATGAAGAAAGTGTGTCTGCTCAAACTGATATTTCCTTGGTTACTAGTACTGCTATGGCCATGCCTCACACTAGCTATTTAGCTTTGACCTTGGACAAGAGGCCTTTTGTTGCTCATACTGCTATGGCTAATGCACCCTCTAAGAAAGCAATGGAAAATGTTATAGTGTTTAAGAAGCTTTGGGGGGACTTATCCTCTGATGATCAAGAGAGTGAGGTTGGAAGTGATAGATACGTTATCACATAAAAGGATGAGGACTACACTCCCTATACCTCAAAAAAAAAAGAGAAAAAGAAAGAGAAATTGCAAAGGACAAGAGTTAATAGTAATGAATTTTAAGATATAATAGACCATATCTTTATTAAAAAAGAAAATCGTTGTATAAAAAAAAAGTTTTCTTAGTGAAAGCATTTATTTTTAGATTCTTTATTATTTTGTCTTCTTTTTTCCAAATTAAAGGAAAAAACAAACTTCCAAATTACAAATAAAAAAAGCGAGAATAGATTCTCAATTTATATTAAAAAAAAGTTAAATATGTTTTTGGTCCATACATTTTGCGTGACTTTGAATAATAGTCCTTACATTTCAATAAATATTTTTAAAATTTCTACCTTTTACTTCCGTTAATACATTTGGTCTCTGCCATCTATTTTTGCATAATAAGCAAACATAATGCTGATGTGGCAATATTTTTATTTTATTTTTCTTATCAAAATCAAAACCGGGTTTGGGTCAAAATGGTTATGTTTGCCCAATTCATACGAATTTGACCCATGTTCATCATTTTTCCACCATGCTCATTGTTGTTGCAAGTTCCATTCCAAAATCCGTAACCGTAAAATCATTTTCCACCATGCTCTCTTCAGCTCCCTCCCTCCCTCCCTCCCTCTCTCTCTCTCTCTCACAACCACCCTACCTCTCACACGAACCTTGTCCCTCCACCACACTACCACCATCCTCGTCACTCTCTCCGCCGTAACCGCCGCCGCATCGCAAATCAGAACTCCCGTCCCCTCTCCACTCCATCGTCTCACCACCATGCCCCCACACTGTCACTATTGCATACATCAAGACCTCACCATACCCATACCATCACCATTGTTGTCGATGCTCATATCCCAGAGGGAAGAAATTCACCGAGATCTCAAATGGGTTACTGCAATATTTTTGTTGTTGTTCGGGTATACAAGAGAAGAAGAAATCCACTGAGATTAATGTTGTTGATACTGCTTCTATGTTTTATTGTTGTTTTTTATTATTGTTTTGTTAGGTTTATGATTTTTTGGTTTAAAAGAAGAGAAAGATGAAGATGTGGTAGCACTTGGGTGCCTTTAGTTTCGGTGCCTTTGTCTATATCTCTCTCCTAACCAATAATTCTCTCTCATCAAAATAATTTATTTTAATCATTCCATCATCACTCTCTCTCCTCTAAAATACACTAAAGTCACTGAAGTCACATGAAGATGAATTTAGAAGGAAGATGAGAAAGATGAAGGAACATAAAGATGAAGGTCCTTTTGGTCCATTAATATATTTATTTATTTTTTTACAATATGCCTGGTACATAAGACACAAAATGGGATCCACCCTTATGCCACATTAGCATTCCATTAGGTGGTTGGGAAGAAATTGACAGCAGAGACTATTAATGATAAAGGAGTAAAAAATGTAGGGATTTTAAAAACATTTAATTAAATGTAGGGACTATTATTCAAAGTCATGCAAAATGTAGGACCAATAACATATTTAACCGTTAAAAAAAATGATACATAGACTACGGGCAGAATAATAGAAAGAATTAAATAGAAATAACATATATTCTGCTCGTATACATTCTTTCAACGTTGACCTAATTAAATTAAGGGACTTATACTTTCTTTCAACGTTGACCTAATTAAATTAAGGGACTTATACTTTCTTTCTAGTAAAATTCTCTTCACACATTCACTAAGGTATCAGGAGTAATAGGAGAAATATGGAACATTATATTCGTAGGATCGAACAAAAAGAAGCATATCCATTCTATATCTGATAAGTAACAATACACAATGATGGTGGGGGTCACTTTTTTTATGAGTGTTTGTATCAAATATGTCTGTTTATATCAGTGAATTCAAACATATCCAAGATGGACATATTCGTCAAAACTTTCGTTTGAAATGCAGTGGATGTCCCATAATAGGTCGCAATCTTCTACCTTTTTTTAGGAGTCGATGACTATTCATAGCTAGTACCTTGACACAAAAGAAGAGTTCGACCCAATGTTTTATTTATGCCCTAGTTGATCATAATTCGACATTAAAAGTATATTGATTTTTTTTTCCAATAACCAAATACTTTTGTCAGTAAATATTGCGTATTTTTTTTCATTCATAAATCTATTTTCTTTTCTATGAGTTCTAGTCTCAATACGGATACTAATTTTATTTACTGTTCATATATTTAAATTTGAATCTACCACACCAATCTCAAATTTTAAAAAAAAAATTGTATATTTTTTCTGATTATTTTATTTTTGATATCTTTATCCGAACAAATACTGAATTCATTTTATTGGGGTAATATGAGTGAGCCGACTTGAAATTTTGACATTATAAACACAGAATATCATTTGGATTTCCATTTTGTTATCTTCCAAAATGATTAACTGCATTTTATATGTTTCGAATCTATTTACTTGTGTTTTGAAGGATATTTAAATGTTCACTTTCAAAATTTTAATGGAAAGAAAAATGGTTATTTCTATTCAATATCTTTAAGAGGCAAAGAACTGAAGAAGAAAAAGAAAATAAAAAAACTCTTACTCAAGGAATTTTCGGACTTGGATTAAATGTTTTTTTGAAAATCATCGTATATGAATATGAAGCTTTAGAATTGATTATATAGGGTCTTCTTAACAAGAAAATTAATTCAGTAATAATAAAAATAAACCTAAGGAGTTTGAATTGATTGATATATAAATGCATGTCCCAACTTTTTTTTTTTTTAAAAGAGTTGCCAATACTTATTTATATTATATGATAAACAGTATGATACGCAAAAATGTGATGCACCAAATGAGGTCCTTGAGAATAATCATGAAAAGACATAAGAAGAAGGACACTAGGTCCCGTATTGCAACATCACAAAACTATTGTACCTTTAATTCTAACTTTATCCAATCTGCAAATACCAAAGACATCTTAGCGAAGGTGTTTGGTATTGATTATGATGATTTTGCGACATGGCTCTTCTATTGCAAATAGCGTAGATGAAGTAGTTTCTTTTTTAAAGTAAACATCAATTGATTACATATAGAGTCTATAGTAATAGTTAAGAAGATACTATTAGAATAATCTCTAATAATATTCTTTATTAGACTATGTAAAATGTAAATATATAAAGAATATTATTAGAGATTATTCTTTATGTATTTACATAGTCTAATAGATACTGTGCCTAATGTAGGCAGTGTAAGTGATGAAATCAATAACGTGTTTCCTTCCGCATCCCTTAAAACCAAGTTTGAAAACCACACCAACATGGAAGTTATACTTTGTGTCTTGTGAAAATCACAGTGAAAAATCAGATGAACGTGAAACCAAACAAACAAACAGAAAGTCAGTTCATTTGATTGTTAAAATTTTAGGAGATAATAAGTTCGATTCAGATAAAGACAATATCTTGGTCGTAGTTATTGCAACTGAATATGACTTTACTTTGATTACATCCAAATCACAAATATATAATACAGCATGCTATATGTCCCGAATAATATTTTGGGAAATTTCACGAGTGTGTGCATTTTCTAGTTTTATAAGCGAAACTTAACTCTTGTGGAAAACATGTGAGCCAGGGGTGAACATATGTGGTCACAGGTGATAATCAGCCAATCAAAATTATTCGCGAGCAATTTTTGATATTGCTAAGTAAAGCAAAACATTCCATCAAGAATTGCTTGCGAATAATTTTGAGAGTATTACTTTTTCCGCCCTATGATATTCTCACGCGCCCTACGTTTTTGACCAAAATGCCCTTGAAGTTTTCGGATTTCATAATCCGAATTGGTGTTTTCCTTTGTTATAGGGTAAAAAATGAGTTACGGATTTTTTCCGGATTTTGTAATCCAGAAACTTCAACAAATAGGACGCGCTACATGATTTTTTCGGATTACATAATCGAAACGCCCCCTAAACACCCTTTTTCAAGGGAAAAACAATTCGGATTATATAATCCGAACTGTATCAGCACAAATTCTAAACATGTTTGTAACATGGATAGTTGTTTTAGGGACAATATTAATCTTCCTAACTCTCATCCGTCTCTTTTGGATCACTGCTACCCGTTCTTAGTCAAAAATTGGGTTTTCGAGCTACATGATCAGATTGTTCCGAAACTTCCCCAGAAAATCAAAAAAAATTCAAGGACCATGACTCCCGTAGAAGGAACTTCTTACGGGGACTCCGTCCATCAAAATCCAAAATTCCATTGTTTAGACCCATTTTTCATTTTTTAAAATTTTTCATATTCTCAGAAAAATCCGAAAAAATTTGCATTAGTTTTATTTGATTTTTAAATTTTTTTGTGGTATTTTTATGATTTTATTTGACAGGTTTTTAGCATTTTTTTGACTTAGTTTTTTTTTTTGTTTTTAAAAGCAAAACTCAAAACTGCTGAAATGTAAGAGAGTCTGATGGTTGATTATACATAAGAATTGTCCGGATTTTAGAATCCGAATTTTGAAACATGAATTCAGATTATGAAATCTGAACTGCACTAGGGTATTTTTGGAAGGGTGCGGGAGAAGGCCATAGGGTGGGAAAAGTAATACTCTAATTTTGATTGGCTGATTATCACCCTTGACCCACATGTATTCACCCCTGGCCCGCATGTTTTCCTCAAGACTTGTGAAGTTTCGCATATAAAACTAAAAAACTACACACACTTGTGAAATTCCCCAAAACATTATTCGGGACATATAACACTCCTGATATAATATTATCTAATATATAAAACTCTCTTTGAAAGGGACTACTCTAAAGTTAGGAGTGATCTTAAATTTGTTTAGAATTATTGTAGCATTTTCCTTTTTTTAATTTTTTTTTTCTAGTTTTCAATTTTTTTACAATTACTTTAATAAGTGTCAAAAAAAGTAGTTTAATTTCTCATAGTAAAAGTCTACTATTTCACCTCAGAATTTCTCACTTGATTGAAAGTAGTCGATCAAAAGTTATGATCCGATCAAATCTTACACACAAACATTCGATCAGGAGTTACAACCCCGATCAAAAGTAAAATTGAAGTACCTATAGAGCAACTTTCTCTATTCAATTGTTTACAAATTGGGCCTAAAATTAACCATAGCCCATAGAAAGCCCAATTTTCTTTCACTATCTTCTCACTCACCAAAGCACCGTTCTCATGAAACGAAACTGAAAGAGTGAGCAATGGCTGAAGAACTCAACAATGGCTACTGTAGCAGCAGTGGCGACGAAGACGGTGACGCAGCATGGAGAGCAGCCATTGATTCCGTTGCCGGAACCTCCTCCTATGTCACTTCCTTCATGAATGGATTTTCCGCCACCAACAACACTGACCCCAAGAAGAAGCATAATGATAGCCAAAACCCTAAATCCCCAAAGATTAAGCACTACCAACTTAAGGTCCAATTCTAAATTTCTCATTTTTATGCTAATTAAGTCGAAATTTCTAATTAAGATCCTATTTATTTATTTAATTATTGCAAAAAAATAAAAATAAAATTGGATTTTGGTCTTTTCTGTGATTACCATTGCCCACCAAACAAAATTCAGTTTTTATTACCAAGTTAATGTTTTTTTGTTAATGGAATTTGAATTACGTTTGTGGGTTTTTTTTCTTTTGTAAATTATTGTTCATCAATTATAGTTCTGTATTGTACATTTTTTTTCTTCTGGTATTTGGTTTAGATGATTTATGGTGTGTATGTTTATTGGCAGGCACAAAAGCTTTTAGATGACATATTGGAAAATACAATTGAGATGGTGAAAGAACCTATTCCTGTCCTAGATGAGGATCCTAATGTCGATGATTGCGGTATTCGCTTGTTTAGACATTCTAAACCAGGAATAGTTTTTGATCATGCAGGTAAATTGGCTTGTTGAATCAGCTTCAATTCTATGATATAACTATTAAAAAGTTGATTTTAGATTTTGGATAGTTTTGTACTTTGGTGGTTGGTTCCTATTTTTCTTTTTAAAAGTTGGTTTTGTGTAGTGTTTCTGGTTGGTAATCACTAACCAGTCACCATTGTTCTTTGACATTTATATACAAATTTCTCTGAAACAAGAAAAAAGCTGAATTGGGTAAAAGCCACTGATTGGGCTGTAAGCAAAAGCAGAAGTGTTTTCTTTCTTTCTTTCAGAATAGTACCTATGCTTACACACCCTGCCCTTTGTCTGTGGTTAAGAAGTGGAGCCTAGATCAGCATGCGGTGAATCTCTTTATTCATTCTGGAATCTTTTGTTTGATTGTTGTCATAAGAATTCATAAGATGATACTTATTTTACACTGTTTTATGCATGTTATATTGCAGTGTGGTACTGCATTTCTATAATCTGTTGACTAGTTTGTTAACCACTTTGAGAGGCTATCATTGTGCATAAGTCACTACAGAAAAGCATGCTTTGGGGTCCTATGCTATAATTTACTGCTGAATTGCCAACTAAACCTGAATAATGGTCCAAGCTATTATTACTTGGATTGGACCAGTGTTTGTAAAGTTGATTTGGGATGATCTTGATTTTATATAATTGATTATGATTAAAAATGAATTTAGTTAAACAATATATGCTGAGAATTTTTTTTCTCAAAAATAAGTTTGAAGTGAAGCTTAGTTTAAAATTTTCAACTCAAACACAACAGTAAAAGCATTATTTTATTAGAGACTAAATTTATTTTGGTTTGGAGTAATGCAACATGTTGCCATGATATGGTGTGCAACCCAGACTGCCAGACTGACTTTTATTCCTCACATTGACACAAACTGGTTACATTATGGGTTTGATGGAAATTCAAGATAATTTTTTACTTTTAAGTTAAATAAATATTGTGTAAGGGGTTGAAAAATTATCAATTTTGTGATTTATATTGCTATTTTACCGAATAACATTTGCATATGTTGTTTACGCATACATCTATATGGCTGCAGATGAACCCCAACTGCCAATGAAACGACCTAAACTAGTTCCGGGAGAAGATATTGATGAGAAATCAAAGAAGGTGTACTAGTTAATCCATAGATGTCTGTGTATGTTGCTTAATTATAATATATTTTATTTGCTATTTTCTTAATGACTATTTGCTACCTCAACAGTTTAGAAGACGGATTCGATCTATTGCTGTAGATGGAAAAGATTTAATTGCTGCAGCAAATGATGCATACAAGAAATCGTTGGCTAGACTAGAAGCTAAAGATGCAGCAGCAAAAGCTAAAGTCAAGAGCGAGGAGGAAAGAATTGAGAAATTGAAAAAAATTAGGGGAGAAAGGTGGTTACCATCCATGGCCAAGGAGATGCAGGTTAAGAACAAACAGTAATAGCGTCTTCGGAAATGCAGGTCAAACATCAATACTGACATTGGCTTTGAATAATTATTCTCTTTACTTCAAAGCAATTTATGTGTATCTTGATGATAAAAATTGTTGATTTGTTAGTGGCTTGTTGTACCTCAAAACAATGTAGTTATAAATTATTTATTGAGCTGTAAAAAAATATCTTGTATTTTTTTTTATCATGACAGTAGTTTTTATTAGTGTTTTGTTAGTGCAAGGCATTGTTGATCATAAAATGAGCATCAGCAAGTTTTTCATACTCTTATGTGTGTTGTTATTGTAATGAAAGTGAACAAATTTTTTGAAAGTTTTCTGTGGAGGCTCGAGCACCTGCAACCTACAACGTGGTTTCGCCCCTGCCACGCTCTCCTTCCTTTTAAGCATACAGAATTCTGTAGCTCCCTCCCACTCCCACGCTCTCCTTCCTTTTACAAGAAAAGACTCACAACCCCTGCATACAGAAAGAAGTTGAAGACAAACACCTCCCCTTGCAGATTTTGGCCTTTATCCCCACTGTATGTAGTCTTTGTCTTCCTGTCGTTGGTTTTGAATCCTCCGACCTATCACCTTCCTTCATTGTAACACTTTGTTTTCAGTATTTCGTTTTTTCTCGGAAACATCTTGTTTTTGTATGTGCTATAAGTTTTTTGTTTGATTACGAAATATATCTTTCTGATTTGTAGTACTTAATTTCAACACACTAAATCCAAAACTATGTAATTTCCGTAGGCTGTCTAAGAATTTTTAGAATCTGCATTCTCAACCGCATACAAGAACAATTGGAAGCTTTTCTTCTTTATTTTTTCTTTTAATTTGGTTGTCACTCTATAGCCTTGCAACTTCACCTAGACAAGAACAAACATCCAAAGGCTGAAATTTGCATCGCAGATTGTGTAAGGTTAACTTGTCACATTTTATGGTTATCCACTTATCTAGGAAGTACTATATAATGAGTCAAATGGTCAACATTTGTAGTTTGATTGAAATTGTGATTGTGTTGGTTGGTTGGTCAGTCAAATGGATGTGTGTAATGGAGGTTTTAATTTGTTGGATGTCAGTAGGGGTAATTTAAAACTTTTTATTTTGTCTTTTTAAAAATTAAAGGGCATGAGTATTAGTTGAAAACATAAGTGTGTAACAGTTCGGTTTGATTCGATTTTCAGTTAAAAAATGTCCAAACAAATTTTATCAGTTTGGTTCGATTGATCGGATGGTTTAAAAATACAACTAAAAAGAATCTGTATTTTGGGATGTTAAAATCAGTTTAGAATTGAGCAAAGTTTGAATCACTGATTTTTTTTAATCACTGAAATTTAAACTCCAAATGTTTTAAATCTCTAAAATGTAATTAATACAGTAAGGATAAACAATGGTATTTCAATGGTTTAGTGCACAAGATAGTTTAGCTGCAATGAGTTAAAAAAAAAAAAGCAATATGCACCTAAGTCAACAATAATTACGAGACTTTAAATGAATAAAGCTAGAGCACTTTACTTGACAACTAACATAAACATGGTAATGGATTCTCTCAAGTGGAATTCTTTTTTTTTATTTTTAATTATTCCGTCTACACCATTAAACAAGAAAGAGAAAAAGAGATATAACATTATAAAGAAAATAGTTATTAAATGCGTGACAATTTTTTCTTGCTATCCTTCAAATCTCTCTTGCTATCCTTCAAATATTTCTTCAACTTTCCATGAGCATATTCAACTCTATTAGTGGTTGTAATCCAAGATGCAAGACATGATCTTTTCATGCTCTCACAATTTTTTACTTTAAAGGATTCAATATGGTAATTTTAACATAGGTAAGAAACTTGGGGAATTTCTTATAAACATCTTGGAATTGCAATATGGAATCAACATATGATTTCCTTGAAGGAGACTCAATCACATTTTTTCAAGCTTTCATGATTTTGTCAACTAACTTCATGGACTTTACCTTTCGGACTCCCTTCTCTTTCTCATCCACTTTGACATCTTTATACTTGACTATACAATATGTGATGCATTTAGTTCTAACATTTTTAGTAATATGAAACTGACAAACTAATTAATAGTTTTAGTGAAAACAGTGGTGACATCATTCATTAGTGTGGTATCCCTGTCAATCACAATCACCTTTGACATATTGTATGTAAACTTAAGAAGATCAACCAACATTTGTAAAACCCAAGTGAAGTTATCCTCCTTTTTGGACGTTAGAAAAGCAAAACCAATATAATATGTCTTCTCGGTTGAGGTTACCCCAACTATCTCAAACAATGACATTTTGCACACATTGATTTTATATGTGGAGTCCATGATCATAATAGTTGGAAATTTGTTAAACAACTTAACAAATTCAAGATGAGTCCATAATATATCATGAACAATAGTATACTCACATTTGCTTCTACACTTACGAACACATTTGTGCTCCTCCAAACATTTCAACAAATGTTGTATCTCTGACTTTTCAACTGTGATGAACTTTTTGTAACTTTTTCATTGATTGACACTTGTCAGGTCAGCAATAATCTTCTTGTCTTTCTTAGTTAATCTACTAGCAAGAAGATGATTTTCTAACTTTGGTTCCATCTTATGGTTGTGAACTCTATTTAGAATATTCAATAATCATACACTTTTGTTCTTTAAATAGTCACACAACCTAAACAGACACCCACATTTTTATGACCTTGTGTCTTCTCTGTTCAATTTCTTCTTAGGTGTTTTGTATTCACCACTCCTTTGACAAGCCAACATTAGTACAAAATAAGTACAAAATGTAATTGTTTGAGATAGTATGTGTAACCACGACATAGTTTAAATATTATGCTTCGTTTGCTTTTCTGACATATAAAAAAGAGGATAATTTTACTTGGGTTTGCTTTTTAACACATACATCCAATATTATCACATCAAAATGTCACTTTTAAAGGTTAGTTCCTAAAATATTCCAGAATTGTCAATATGGCATGATTTGACTGGATGCATGTGTAAAAAAATATTTACACAGTCAGTGTATACAAATTAAATTAAAAACAGTGGAGATTAATTTATATGCATTAACGATGTAATTATTTTCACATAAATCCAATCAAATTATACCAAAGTGCCATTTTTATAGGCTAGTTTCTAAAACATCTCCATAATTATCAATCAATGTGACATAATTTGATTGAATGCATGTGCATAAAAAATTAAATTCAAAACAATTGTGATTGATTTGTATGCAGTGGAAAATAAAAATTAGAAACCCTAAAGAAACCAGCCGCTTCACCTTCTTCCACCCCAATCCAAGCCAATCCGTCATTTTTCAAGATGTAGCCGTTCAGGTGTGGTGGTGCGACGAGTGACTCATGTCCTCCGCACCACCTCTTTTCGTCAGATCTGTCGGCGTTGGTGTTTAGGTTGCTGGTTTCTGATGGTCTTGTGCATTTTGCTGGTGGTTTTTCTTGTCTTCGCAACGGGGTCGGCGTTTTCGTCTTCAGCCATTGTGTTTTTTGTTACTGTTTTATTGTTGTTTCGTTTTGGGTTTTTTTGTGGTCCTACTCAATCCGGATCTGGCAGTTTCCTGTTGGTGTGTTGTGGTAGTGTAAGTCACGGTTTTGGCAGTGAAAGGAGGTGGATGTGGTGATGTTGTGGTGGTTTTGCTTTGGTGGTGGAGATGTTGTTCACGAATTTGATGGTGATGTGGTGGTGGTTCGTGTGGAGGTCTTTGTGTGGTGGTGGTGATGTCGTAGTGGTTTGCAGGTGATGATTGAGTCTCGTCGGCGGTGACAGCGGTAATGGTGGTGCACATGGTTGTTGGTGTGGTGATTTGTTGTGGATTGGTGGTGAAAGGTGATTGTTGGAGGTTTGCCTTTTTCTCAGACTGTTTTCTTGGTTGTCACATTAGCTTTTTGTGGTGGTTGTGTGGTGGCTAGGTGGCGTGATTACGACTCACAGGATGGTCACAAATAGTGTTGGTTTTGCTTGGTTGTTGTTGTGGTGGTGGTAGCTGTGTTGCGAGAAGGTTGGTGGAGGTAGTGGAGGTGTAAGTTAGTGTGGTGGTTGGTGGTGGTTATAGTGGTGTGGTTTTGAATGGGGTGGTCGTGGATATTGGTGATGATGTTCATGGTGATTTTACCTGTGCTTAATTGCGCTCAACTGCAAAAGAGAGGCAAGGTGCGGTTGCACAGATTTTTGGTAGGGCTGATGGTTATTTTGTAGGGCGTTTAGAGTTTGTTTTTGGGAGATGACTGTGGTTTTGATGTTTAGTTTTTATTGGTTTCAGGGGTGTTTTTGGATTGTTTGTTGACGTTTGTATTTGATGTATGGGTGTTTGTTTCAGTGTTCCGCGTACGACTCATTTTTCCTTTGTATGTTGCTATTTAAGTCTTCTAGCTTAACATTTCTCGTACTAGCTAAGATTCTTTGCGTTTTGAATAAATTTCATTTTAACTTCTTAAAAAAAAAATTGTATGCAATGTAAAACCTCTATCCAATCAAATCACATCTCTACTTTAATAAGTTAGTTACAAAAATATCTCCAAAATTATTTATGTAACATGACTTTACTGATTGTTTCTTCTAATTAGCTTTATCATAAAAAATCTAAATTAAATTTACTTGGAGTTAATTTTTAAATTATTTCATGTGCCGCGGTGTAAATTATTTTAGCACATGCATCAAATTAAATTACACTAAATAGATATCTATTCTATAACGATATATAAAAGATATGCATCATTTTGGACTGAATTTTTCCTTTTTAAATTAATCATTTTATTGAAAATATTTTATTATTTTTATAATATTATTTAAATCATCAGTTTCATAATAAATTAAATTCCATTAAAATAAGAACAATCCATGACAATTGGAGGAACAACTCACAACAATAAAGACAATATTTTTTTTTTGAAAGAACGATAAAGACAATATTGATCACTATAGAAACCTTATTTAATTGTATCTGTCAAAAATATTTTATTATCTTTTGATATGCAATTAAGTGTAACTGAGGAAATAGATAAACAGACATGTTAATCCCTGTCTATCAGCTAGTTTATATAAATATTTTGAAAAAAATTCTAAAAAATGGTGTTTGATTTACTGAATGCATATCAATTAAGGTACGCTTGTTTCAAGTTATTTTTGTATGTACATTCCTAAAAATAAAATAATATAAATATGTATTTTTATGTTTGTTATAAGTTTATTAAATTTGATTCCTTACTATAAAATATTTTTGAGAATATAAAAACTTCCTTAAATAAAAGGTTGAGAATAAGGTTCTCGTGAAGATGAGAATAATTTCAATTGTAACAACTATTGTTAGCCTTCTGCTATAAAGTTTAAGAGAAGATTATAATATTAACCAAACATTTTCTTTAAATATTTTAGAATAAAACTCTCATCCTCATCCTCTAATAAAAAACTTCCATCCTTATCTTTCCAAAACAGTTAGGCTATGTTTGGATTGATGGAGAGTGGTGGAATGGAATGGAATGGAGTGGGATAAAACCATGTTCCATTGTTTGGTTTTGCAAAAAAGGAATGGAATGGAATGGAGTGTGGTGGAACTCATTCCATCCAATACAACCCATTAAGCCAAATTTTCATTCCCCCCAATTTGGGGTATATCCAATGGAATGGAATACATAAATATTACAATGACAACTATGCCCCTGCCTTTTCTATTTCATCAACTGTTGTTCCTCCTTTCTTCGTTTTTTTTTC
>Ga0315914_1001579_pt1 | contig 34309 bp, 17 predicted proteins | sample MpolenodulesMG_FD_203920 | JGI IMG/M metagenome (GOLD analysis project Ga0315914, IMG submission 203920) | Medicago polymorpha root nodule microbial communities from Los Angeles, California, United States - elongated nodules | ecosystem: Host-associated > Plants > Roots > Nodule | place: USA...
TAAAAAACAAAATATTTTGCAGGGACCAAAAACTACAAAATTGGTCTAGTCATCATGTGCCACGTATACAAATCATCACAAAAATGGGGTCAGAGACTATTTTAAAAAACAAAAAATTTTGCAGGGACCAAAAACAAATTTTTTTTTTTACAGGGACCAAAACTTAAACTAGGCATATTTGCAGGGACGAGTGCAATATTTAATATTTAAGCCTTTAAGAAAATTGTTTCAGAATTTTTTACTAGTTTTTCTAACTGATGTTTTTTTCGTTAAATTTGTAGAATGGGTCGTGCAAAAATACCTATGAAATACATCCAAAGTGCGAAATCTCGCAAAATAACTTTTAAACAAAGAAAGCAAGGATTACAAAAGAAAATTTCTGAATTTTGTAAGAAGTCTGGAGCAAAGGCTTGCTTTATTGTGTATGATGGTGATCATACTAATGTTGAACCAATGACATGGCCAGAAGACCTTACAATTGTAAACTCCTTGCTTCAAGAGTATCAGAATCAAAAGATTGAGAAAACTCCTAAGATATTTGATGTCAAGGACTACTTTGAAAATAAGAAAGAAAAGGTTGTAACAAAGATTAACAAAGTGCGGAAAGATATACTCAGTAACATCTATCCAACTTGGCATCCACAATTTAGTAACTTGGATGAGAATCAACTCAGAGACTTCATTGCTACCATAAATGCTAAGATTCAAGCTTGCAATCACAAAATTAGCATGTTGAAAAATATGCAACAAATTGAAACTAGCACCTTGGATATATGTGAGATGATTGATTTTTCTGATCTTGGTGATTTTCCTCCTAGTTCACCACCAAACCAACTTAGTGGGCTTGTGGAGATGAATGACCAAGTTGTTAATTCTGATTATACAAGTGAGATGATGGATTTCACTAGTCTTGGTGATTTGCCTAGTTCATCATCAAACCAACTTAGTGGGCTTGTGGAGGGGAATGACCAAGTTGTTAATCCTGATTATATGAGTGAGATGGTGGATTTCACTAGTCTTGGTGATTTGCCTCCAAGTTTATCATCAAACCAACTTACTCAACATGTTGATCTTGATGATTGGATAAATCAACTAGATGATGGTGTTTTGTGCTGGGATTGTCAACCTGATCAGTTTGTTTGGAGAGATCTTTCTTTTTAATCTCAGAAAGATGAGGGTGGTGCAAGTTTTGATGGTTTGAAACTAGCTTCTTGTTTGTATTTTCTTCTTGTTTGTATTTTGTTCCGACTATGTCTTGAGAAATTGCATTTATATTGACTTGAGTTTAAGCTTTCTATTTTTGTGTTGTGAACTTGGTTTTATGTTCATGTTTAATTTAATACATAGAGTTGTTTAATTTAAGTTTGTGTCAGATATTCATTTAATCCATCAACAGCACATATAATTATATTCTATAGATGTATTGTTAGCAATTGCTATCTAAGAATGAAAGAAAAGTAGATATATTGTCATATTGGGCAATGGTCAAATTTGAATGCAGAAACTACTAGGTGTGCAGCGTTAGAAAAATATCTATTCTAGTATCAAATTAAAAGGTGTTTTAGAGGATACAGTTAATAGGAAATCAACTGCTAAGATTTAACAACTTACAGTTCATCACACGCAAACACAAGTATTTTATCATAATCTCAACCGTTGGTTGAATCAACAGTTACAACTTAGCCAATAAAAAATTTTATGTCAGATATAAAGAAGCAAACTCATCGGTCAAAACCAGTTATTGTAGCATGAGACTCGAGAGCTTTGGCAACAAGAGCAAGGGGAGGCTTCAACGTTGAAAAAATATATAAATTAGTATCTATAAAATATCTATGAAAATGAAAAACAACTTAAGTCTCAACAGACTAAAAGGAATTATAAGGATTTCCCTGAAAATGGGAATTCAATGTCTATAACATCGTATGAGAGAAAGAAAAAAAAACATAAAACCTCTAATGAAAATGCTAACAAGTGCCCTAACGGAAACTTTACCTTGAAAACTTCATGTTGCAGTAAAACATTGCACAACAGTTTTAGAGTTACAATTTTCTTTGCCCTATAAATGTAAGGTTCATGATCTATCTTATTATATCCTCAAAAACATCGTTACATAAGATCATATGTGCCCTATAATGTTAAGCACCTGGAGCACGGATTACCAGAACACCAATTAAAGAGTTGCATGTAAAAAGAAGTGAAGCACAAAACATAGCTCCATAACAAGTTCACTCGAACCAACACTCGATACCCTTCAATACAAACTTTAGCTTTACCAAATGCTCAGTTACAGCCTGGAAAAGTACACAAACAGATAATGAAAAATGGTATCTCACAACAACAGAGTCCATCAGTTAGGTTTGGCTACACTATTTCTGTGCAACAACTAACTTCTTTTTTCTTTTACTGAAAAAGGGCTGAGAATTGAATTGGGTCTTATGAAGGCATTTGTTTACTGTGCATTCTTACAACACGAAATATGCTAGGCCAGACTAAAGTTTGAAAGAACAAAAACAACAGAATATTGAAAAGACAAATTTATAAGGCATCCCATTCATTATCCACTAATATATACAATTCTATATACCAATATATGTATGATGGCTGAGGAAAATCTCTATACTTCATTGTGATCTTACTCGGTAAAACAAGGAAATCTCAATAAGACACTATGATCTCACCGATCTCAACTATGAAGGTTGGAGAGACAACTAATATTCCTTCAAAGATAGATATAAAATAAACCTCCAAATATTCACTAAGTTTGAATCTAGAAACTGCTCAGGGACCGAGATGTTTAATAAAAAATGGAGTGTTTCTTTCACTGTATCAGCCATGCATCTGCTACTCAAAAACACAAGGTTTCACATAGTGTCTAAGTGACCCTACAGGACACCATCATTAACTACAGAGTTGCCACATAAATCACTATGCCATTTTCCGCCAAGACATGATAAAAGTATCATGAAAACCAAACAATAATGTTTGTCTGTGGTAAAAAGTCCTGCCAAGACATGCACTAAGACCAAAAGTATATTATAAAAAAAATACTAAAACCAATACATAAAACCGAATATTGTGATGTAAGAAACCATAGTTGTAAATATCAAAGCGCACAAAGGCTAGGAGACTAAGTTTACAGTAAAGTATAAAAAATCAAATTAGAATAACAGAAGTTCCAAAGTCAGAGCAAGAGCTTAGATTGTACTAAGTATTTGGCTTAGAATTAAATTATTTAACAACCATTGTAGAATTGCCCTACCAGATATCTTAAAAATAATTGTGTTCGAGAGATGGATAGATTAAAATTATCAGTATTACATCCCCACCTCGGATACATGGAGCTTGTTTAATCTCCACTATTAGGATACTCTGAAATCTTCTAAGCACAAATATTTATCAAATTATTAGCAAGGCACACGGAGGATGACAATTGATTGCAACGATTCATTGAAATGTAAGGTATACCAGTGTTGTCGATGGCGATTAGCCAAAAATCTGCCATTAAATACCTATATTATAGGGTTTATTAGAATTTAAACCCAACTTTTCCGTAGCGCCGCCATGGCTGTAACCCTTGTGGCGGCCGCCAAGCAAAATTCACCACACCGCATTTTGTGCATTCAATAGTGAAGTTAGTTCTTTTTCAGATGTTTCATTGTGCGCATTCAACAAAGTGTCCCCTTTTACAACTAGCTAGGTAAGTGAAGATCAAACTCTTCAGTTGTATGCACGTAATCACTCCAACATATGAAGAGCGCGGATCTAGTTAATTTTTGCACATGCTACAAATTTAGGTTCTATCCTTTTCATTTTGAATCTATACGATTAAGATAAACATTATATATAAGAGGACAAATGAGAGGAATTGAAACAAGCCTTAAATGCATTTATTACAACAAATCATCATGTATATCTAACTGACATAGGACATTAAGATCTTTGAAACTGGAAAAATAGAAGCATATAATCATTAACTTGATAACATTAGTCATTAGATTATTACACCATGTGACTTGAACACATCTCACCTGGTTTTACATTACAATATACCTCTAACAATCATTTCACGAAGAAGTTTCACCGCCTTATAATTCTTGCCGTTTTCGAACAAAGCACGAATAAGAGTTTCGTAAGTTACAGCATTAGGGGTGCAACCGTTGTCTTCCATTTTTGACACTAAGGACAATGCGTCATCAAACAAGCCCTCTTTACAAAGCCCATTGACCATCACACTATACATTTTAACATCTAAATGATAGCCCTTAATAAGAAGATTCTGATAAACCACTTGTGCATCCTTAAGTCTTCCATTTTTGCATAGTCCATCAACAAGTATAGTGTAAGTATACATATTTGGCTGAATTCCTTGGTCTTTGATCTTCGTTAATAATGTGATTGCCTTGTCAACATGATGATTTTTGCACAAAGCATCCAATAAGGAATTGTAAGTGATCACATCAGCAGGTTGGCCTATATTATGCATCTCATCTATAAGATCCCAAACATCAGAGATTCTTCCCGATTTGCAAAGTCCATCAATAAGTGAATTGTATGTTACAGTATCCGGAGCCATGTTTTTTATGTGCAGTTCTTTGAAGAGATTGACGGCTTCATCCACCATTTTTTTCTTACATAATCCATTAATCATAACATTGTAGCTTTGAACACTAGGAGTCACTCCACTTCGAGCAATAGTGTTGAATACATATGTGGCCTTGTTCACTTCTTTAACCAAGAAATACCCATCCATTAAAGAATCATAAGTAAAAATATGAGGACCCACACCTTGTTTTATCATAACAGCTAACACATTTCTAGCTTGTTTAACGTCTCCTTCCTTACACAAACCATCAACCAATGTATTAAAAGTTTGAACATCTGGGCTGATGTTTTTCAACAACATTTGATTTAACAAACCAACTGCTTCTTTAAATTGACCCACAATACAAAAGCCATATATTAGAGTAGTATAAGTGACAACATCTGGAAAAATTCTCTTGACAATCATTTCAGAACATAAAGCAGAGGCATCAATTACAAGTTTATCCTTGCACAAACTATGAATAATTCTATTGTACATGACCACATTAGGCCGAACCAACGGCCTATCAATCTTTCTAAGAACCTGCAGGGCAGCTCTTGTTTCTCCAGATGTACATAATCCGTCGATCAGAGTCCCATAAGTAACATGATTCAATTTAAATCCCTTTGCAACAACGTGATCATGAAAGTGAAGTGCTTTCCTAACCTGACCAGTAAGACACATTCCTTTCATAAGTGTAGTCAATGTTATGGTATCAAGCTCAAAACCCAGCTTGAGAATCTTGGCCAATACAGAAAAAGCATAATTGAGGTGACCCAAGTGGCAGAAACAATTAATCAAGATACTGGAATTAACAACATCAGTTTGAATTCCTCGGAGTTCCATTTGTCGAGAAAGGGAAATAACAGTGTTGAAATGGTTGATTTTAACAAGGGAACCTAAGATCTTACCGAATTCGAAGACGGGTGGGGTAGGGTTTATATATAGCATACGATGGAATGAGGTAACGGCATTCGATTGAAACTTGAGAGTGTAACATACAACAAAGAAGACACGAATTGTTAGGAGATGTCTTTTTCACATTTCTTAAAAGAAAAGTTATCCGTGTGTAATTAATGTGTCTGTTCTGTGTGTTAATATTACGAAATTGTCATTTCTTTATATGTGTATTAAATTTGACTTTTCATATTTCAAGACAAGATAATAGTATTAATTAGAGGTATGTTTAGGAAAAAAATATTAAATACATCTAGTAATTTGGAAAGGGATTTACATTTAGAAACAAAAATAAAATCAAATAGGTGGGACGGAGAGAGTATAAGGTAGCTTAACTTCTTCAACCTTGTGATTTTGGATTTTAGTTCTTCAATTCAATTCGGGAAATGTTGACGAGTTTAAATGGTTACAATTTTTGAAAACAGCATTGCTATTCAGTACGGATATTGTCGTACGAAATTTCACGGACGCTTGCAAAGTGTTATTATCCACGCACTAAATTACACTCTTTAAAGTAAAATAAAACTAGACTTCTTCCCCTTCATTTTTGACCCACCGCTTCCAAATGGCTTAACCCACTGTTTCCATATTAAAACTCCTTTGTCCTTCTTTTTTAGGTGCAGGAAGCATTCTTTCCACCTAATATTGTTATACCTGCACTTAAATTAAAACCCCTTCTTCTTCCCCTTTATCTCCAATGGCTCTTACCACACCAAATCTCCAACACGGCAACACCAACAACCAACAAGAAACACATGGTTGAAGAGGTCATGCATGTGGTTGAAAAGCAAGAAATGGGTATGTAGGAAGAAGAAAAGTTCGCATACAAAACAATGAAGCCAAGACAGCTTTATTGGAGAAGAAAACACAAACCCAGAAACCAAACTCATGTCTCTACTATCTATATTTGTTGCAGAACTGAGAAAATTTATTTAAACCCAAATTGATCGCAGAACCGGTGCTTGAGGCAATCTGGAAGTTGAAGTTAGTGAGAGAAAGGTGAATCTCACCAACCATGGTTGATGTAAGTAAGAGAACAAAAATGTCAATTTGAGAAGAAAAAAAATCTTGAATGAGATTGATGGAGATGCTGTACTTGTTGGATGGATTGTGTAATTCTGATGTTGAATAATCAGAAGAAGGAAGTAGGAAAAAAATATTAATAAACAGGTTCACACAAAACAAGTTAACAGCTGAGTGATTGAAAACAAGTTGTCTTTTGTTTGTTTTTTTCTGGACAGAACTACAGCGCGTGTAAATATAATGTTTTCACGCGTCCATGAAAATTCTTACTCAATACATCCATACAAAATCGCATTTTCCTTTTTGAAAATTTACGTGAAATTTATATTTGGGAAATAACTAGCTTTTTATTTTTTAAATATTTGACTTTTTTGTGAAATTTATTTTTTGAATCCTTAAAAGTGTTACCGGACACTCTTTAACAAAACGATCCTATTTGGTCAAATATCTAGCGACAAACTCCTATGTTCCTTTCATTACAGTATCTCTAAACAAGTTCCTGGATAACTATCCTAAAGGTTTTGATATTAGGGATATTTTTGCTGATGATGATGATGACGACCTTTTTGATGATAGAGAGGGAACGATTTATAATTTTATTTAGGGAAAATCCCTTTATATTTTTAGTCGAACAATAGTTCTAATCTCTCTTGCAACCATTTTCACCAAGTTGATTCAATGTTTATTTTTCTTCTTATAAATATTTTTATCCTTATAAATATATCAATTTTTTCGTTTTAATCCTTCTAAAAAACTTCTTTGACTTTTAGTCTTTATAAAATTTTCAATCATCACTTTTGGTCATTATTTTTATGTCAGAAATTGATCAGAAATGCGTAAAATATTATAAAATTTCCTCCAAAAAATAGTAGATTTTTTTTAACAAAACATGAATTTTTTACAGTCAAAATTATAAAAATTCACATTTAATTCATGTTTTGTTAAAAAAAAAATCTAATTTTTTACTCTATTGTTGGGTTAGGTGTTTTATGAGTTTATGTCTTATGCTCGTGATAGTGTTTTGTTCTCACTATACTAGAGAAATTACATTAATATCGACCAGATTTAAGTTTTATGTGTTTGTATTGTGAACTTGGTTCGACGTTCATGTTTACTTTAATTCATAAAGTTGTTTAATTTTAAGCTCTCGATCTATATTTTCACCAAAAAAAACTCTCAATCTATACTGATGAAATTCAGTCAAGTTCAATTCAGGTAGTTAACATATGCGGCTTTAGTAAAGCTTGTACTCTATGACAAAAACTCTATGACTACACAATTCAAAATAGAATTGATTAATAAGAAGGTGACTACATATTTGAAAAAGTTAAACTAACACACCAAAATTAAACCGTCTTTATTTTATTCTATCAATCAAATTTAAACTTCAAGAAAATGAACCTAGCACGTTTTAGATATAAATTATCACCTTGCATACAATCGTTAGAGAGAAAGTCTTACATGATCACACACATTTTGAGTACAATATTTAGGCATGCAAACACACAAAAATGCATATCAATTACTAATTATTTAAAAAAATATACATTATTTAATTCTTTCCTCTTTCTATCTTTTCTCACATATGTAATATGTGTGTTCGCCTAAATAGAACGTCTAAAATACTTGTGATCAACTTAACTATTTTTCCAATTGTTATGCTAGCTTTTGAAAAAAATACAACTAGTATTTTCAACCAGAGTATAACGACATTTTGGCCAAATATTTGCCTAAACAATCATAAATTTTCTTTAAAATGTTTTTGCCCAAAAACTATTCCTACAAAATAACACAATTTTATATATATGTTATATCTTTATTAGTTCTAGAGTAGTGATAGCAACACACCCAAAATCATTGGTGGGAATATAACTTATAATCAGCAAAATTTGCATTGGAAACATGACCCCAAGAAAAGGCCATCAACAGCACATATAATTTATGTTCTACAGATATATTGTTAGCAATTGCTATCTAAGGATGAAAAAGGAGTAGGTATATAGTAATAATGAGTTATTAACATGCTCCACGGCTCTATCATCGTCAAGCAAACGCCACCTCCGGAAACAATAGCGCATTACTCATCACAGCAAGCAATCAACGACGAATCTACTGCCACCATTTCTTCTCAGACAAAGAAATGAGCTGCCAAAAGATTGAAGAAATGTGTTAGGTTCCTCTCTCTCAAAATTGAAGACAATACAATATTATGTGAAGTGAAAATTCAAGTCTATTCTGGAGAATCTATGACAACACCATGTTATATTTAGTGAAAAACTAGGTAAAAAAAATCACAATTCTAGAAAATATTTGACTCCAAATTCAAAAAATCAGGCCAAAGGCAGCAGTCAATCTACAATGCTAACAATAAAGAATAAAGTTCAGGAAAAATGATATACAAGATGCAATAGAAGTCAAGAACCAATCAGTGAATCCTATGGGGACATATTGTTTGGCATAGGTCAAATTTCAATGCAAAAGATACTAGGTGTGCAGCGTGAGTGTACCACGTATACCTGATGGTAAGATATGCCCATTTACAAGAAAATTTTGATCTAATAATAAAGGATCAAGTTAATGGGCTTGGCTCCTCCAAAGTAAATTAAAGGTGTGTGTGTGTGTGTGTGTGTGTGTGTGTGTGTGTTTTAGAGGGTAAAGTGTTAAGTTATTAGAAAATCAACAGTTTAGGATTCAACAACTTAATAGGTTATCGGCTTATCACACATAGAAGTATTTTATCGCAATTTCAACGTTGATTTAAACAATGGTTATAATTCTACACTCTACCCTCTAAAATATAGGTTTCAGTCTCGCATTAGACATGCAAGACATGGATATAATACTCAATCCCAAAAAATCACCCAAAATTAAGATATATCCATCACCATCTTCATTATTAATCACAAGTCATGGGTAAAGATCCTCTCCATTTGGTATAATAAATGGAGGATGCAATTTGGAGAGAGATAGACACATAAAATAGATAGTGGGTCCTACTATTAAGTGGGTCCCACCACCATTAATTACTTTTTAGTTTTTCGAAATTTTTGTGTGTCTCCAAATGGATGAAATGGAGAGGATCTTAACTCAGTCTATACTGCAGACAAACAATGAGCATCAGTATAAGACAATGAACAAGTCAACCACGACAAAAGTTAAGGAGCATAAGCGGTAACTAATGCATCACCAAATCATGAATAAATATAAGCCTCAAAGTAACAAAACAGTCAAAGTCAATAGAAGATTGACCATAATTCATTAATTGGAATCATCAAGGTATGTAACCTTATTTGTTAAAAAGTATGAGATGATAGGCTAAAAATTATGAGAGATCAAAGGGGTTATTTTTGCCGGTCACACGAAATTTGATTGAGATATTTCAATTTGGGTTAAAGACACAGATTGAGGAACTAACTTGAAATCATAATCAGTGACAACTAAGGATGAAAGCAAAGAATTAAATGTGAGAAGGTCAAAAATAGATTCTGAAAAGAGAAACACCGAGTTCATAAATCTTGGAAAAGTAAGTATCCTAGGAGGAAGAAATTCAACATGCAAAGAAGCATGTTCAGAAAAGATGAAAAGTATGTGATGACGAGGGAGAATAAAAAAGGATGGAGAAGTGAGTAAACAATAACCCCTTAAGTTTGTAGATAAAAAATCAGAAAGCAAAAGCGCAAATGAAGTGGTAGATTCAACTGTTGTGGGATATGTGGCAAAGCAGATGCCAACCTGTAAGTTCACTTCAATGCATCATTTCAAGCGTGTACAGCAAAATGTTGGTTTGGGTCCATGGATGGGGGAAACTAGTGTTGAGTCAAGAAGGCATTGTGCAGTGTGATTGCTGCAGTGAACGATGCAATGGTGGAGATCGTGAGCACGACAAAGGTATGATCGCCATCACATCTGACCAGAGATGATTTGTTGGGTGGTGGTATCCTGACACCAGTCAAGGGCAATGGCTATATTCGAGTTTCCTTTCCAAAAAAAATGGGCCCAGCCAAACCTATTTACCCATTCAAATGGAACAAAGTGGAAATGGAGCTCAAGATAAATGTTTCAAACAGTAGAACCCTAGTGAGATTTTGTTTCAGCAATCACAAACTGTTCACCTTAAGTACAAGGTAAATGTTTGGAGGGGAGTTAGAAAGGAGTATTCATAGGTAACCTTTGGTTTTGAGAGTGTTGGGGAGTGAGAGTGTAAGATGATAAGCTATAAATAATAATGAGAGAGAAGCAGTAGAGGTTATCTTTTTTTTTTTTTTGAGAGGAATAGAGGTTATCTTTGGTTTTGGAGAAGAACTAAGATTGTGAGAGTCAGGTCTTTCAAATACCAAGATTGTAATAGAGTTTTCTATCATGAAACACTATTTTGCTTTACATTTTGATCCAGTTCCTAAACATCATTTCCAAGAAGATGCCCTGCTGTGAAAAGCAATGAGGAAGGGGAATTAAGTCAAAGAAAATAAATGGGTATAGATACCAAGTCCCAACTTGTTTCTCTTGTACTTTTGGAAGGCCGGCTAGTGAATACTAGATTTATAGATAATAGCTTTCAAATATATGTCAGGCAGTCCTTTCTCTTGGATTTATATAAACAGCAACTCTTAGCTAGCATCTTTTTAAGGCTCACAAAAATGCCATGCATAGGAACTATTGGTTTATTTCTACCTAGGTATGCAAAACCTCACAAAAGAACAGCCAATGTAACCAATTGCCCTTGTTGCAAACTGACAACATAACTTCGACGTGGCTACAACCATCTTTGAAATATAGAAGTAGTTCATTTAACACTGACACAAAACCACAAAGTAGTTTGCAAATGCAGACAGGAATTCAAAACAAAAATGCATACCCAAAACAATGAAAGACAGAACCAAGCATTCATATATATATGCATGTGTGTCACCAACCTGGCGAGCAACTTGTGCTAGTCTTCGGCTTTCCCGAGATGATTCAGCCATTGTACAAGACGTCTGAGGCTCCACGTCACCATTTTCCTTCTCTCCGCAAATTTTCTTTGAATTGCTATTTTCTGGAGAGCAGCCTACACCACCGCTGCTTACAGACCCCTTCTTACGCTTTCTCTGGAATGTGTACTTGATAAGCTTATCATTTTCGAATCGACTAGAAACTTTCTCATCTAAATTGGATACTTTAGGATCCATTTTATCTGGTGACCCATCAGCTGCCTCAACATCTTGACAACCTGAAACCTCCATACTTACGATGGACAAACCTTCTTGTCTTGTCAAATCTGATTTATCCAATGGTTCCTTATGATCTTCAATCTTGTTCCTAGAACTGCAGCCTTTAAGAAATAATTCCCCTTTTTCAGTATCGGTATGAGATCCTAATTGCTTGACTGCTGTAGTTGCACCAGCGGGTACTTTGACAAAAGGAGATATTAGATCCTTCTGAGCTTCATTTTCATGGGCCATAGAAGAATTCACCATAGAACAGCCATTGTTACCCAATAGATGATGAGAATATTTTGCACAAGACAGATATGATTTTTTATTTCTTTCCTTAACCTGACCAGAATGCAATCTAGATCGATGAGTATTCCTCATCCTAAATCTTCTGCGTCTTCTATGAACTAGATTTTTTATAAGGTCAGCACCTGCTTTTGCCACTTTAAGTTTATTTGGTTGCTCAACTGTTGCAGTTGCGCCAGTGGGAGCTTCAGCCAATGGAGACGTTTGATCCTTCAGAGTTTCATTTTCATGTGTCATAGAAGCATTAACCTTGGAAGGGTCATTGTTATCCGATACATGAAGAGAATCTTTGGCTACAGATAGATATGATTCTTTATTTGTTTCCTTAACCCGACCAGAATGCAATCTAGATCGATGAGTCTTCCTATTCTTAAATCCTACATTTTTTTTACGAACTAGATCTTTGAGAAGGTCAGCATTTGCTTTCATCGTTTTAAGTTCGTCTGGTTTTTCCTTTTCATAAATAATATCAGCCTTGCCATTAGTTGTAACAGTTGCTTCCTTGCCTTCTTCATGTGCTCCTACTAAAGATTCATCCCGTGCATTGTCTAAATTTCCTGAAACAGACACATTTCCATCAAAAAGGCTCCTTTCAAGCGCTCGTATTCTCTGAGTACATCCATTTCTATAGAGCTCGGGCTCTTTCCTCCTTATGACTATGGATGCAAAATCTGGATTATGAATGTAGCAACTGTTTGCATGATCATGAGACCCACAGAACTTACTTCCATTATCTGTTCCATTTACAGTAGGGTACCTAGTAACAGGAACCGATACTGATTCAAACTGTAAAACGGGTGCCGAATGCCCGGTTCCATCAGAAGGATCAAGTCTGTTCTCCTGCATAAAATTTCCATTAGATGCAACTTCATCCTTCATGTTTTGTTCGACGGGGGGATTTCTTTGGTGTTTTGTAACATTCTCCAGCTCAGACTGCGTTTCTCTCAACTCAGCCCTAAGGTCTCTAACTATTTCCTCAGCTTCCTGGAGCTGAGCTTCGAGCTCATCGATCTTCTTTTGCTGACTCAACGATGTCAGCTCTGCTTCTTTGACCTGTAAAAATTGTCATCTATCAAACATAACAGGAGATAGGACCTCAAAAAATGACTCGACAAGGAGGACTCCGCTTTAAACTTCCTAGATTGGCATATTATTTTACTGTTATGCCAGTGTATACCATAATTCTAGTAAGCTACCAATTTGCTGTGACATCAGATTAGTTTAGGCTCAAATGCTGTTCTAGTAAGCTACCAATTTGCTATGACATCAGATAAGTTTAGGCTCAAATGCTGAATGATAATGACCAGGAAGTAATTCCTATCTGAAAATGAGTATACACAACTATTGAAGCATGCCTACATTCACAATCAAGTCAGCTTCAATGCTTCATTCTCAAACAAGACTTAGGGGCAACAAGATAAGTGCTTGCCCAAGAGACGTGCAGACACTGAATGATAAATATAGCAAATACATTCTTATGTGTATGTTGATTGCATTCCTTCAACGACTACCACCAATGTCATATTAAAAAAGTATACTCACAATCCTTATTATTCTTGAAAAGAATTTTGTCAAACATACAAAATGAAGTGTTATTCTTGAAAAATAATGCAAGAAGTGAATCGACAATTCAATTCAAAACTAACCCAATGAAATGTAAAGTTTGAAACTTTCTCAATCAATTAATAACACAAACAGAAAAATCAACCTCACATCACAAAAGTAGGTTAAACCCCGACCAACTCTCAAAACAAAACAAAACAAAAACCAAAATTTAAATCCAAAAATGACAAAAGAAAACAAGTTTAACAAAACAAAAAGCAACCCAGTTTAAGGAAGATAAATAAACCTTAGAATCCATCATTTGTTTGAGTCTAAGAAGCATATGAAGTGCTTCATCTTTAGTAGAAGCAAGCTCTTGTTGAAAATGAGTTGATTTTCTCTCGGAAACCAAAATTCGCGCGGCAGCTTCCTTAGCAGTGTTGAGTATAATATCAGCATAAGCCTTCTTCAAAGCCGTTAATTTCTGATCAAAACCACAAAAACAAAAACAAAATCAAAATCCAAAACCCCACCAGAAACAAACAATAATCACATAATCAAACACAAACATTTTACTCATTTGAGCATAACCCATTAACCCTTAATCAAAAAATAATCAATCTTTAATTTTGTTGTTGTTGGAATGAAGAAAAAAAACAAGGTTGGCGGCGGAAGAAACAGTTGAAAAACGGTTTACCTCGGAATCTTCCATTATCGATTAATGCATTCAGAGGATGTTTGGTGGTTGGTGATGATGAAGATGAAGGTGGTTTCGTCGGTTAAGAAACCAACGACAAGAATTGAAAGGGGAAAGAAAGAGAGAGTGAATTGTGGGTTGAAGAGTTTGTTATTGTTTTTTTTTTTTTTTTTTTATTTTTATTTTTATTTTTATTTTATTTTCGATTCTTTTTCCCTCTTTCAAAAGAAGTAGTAGCTTGCTGTGTGTGTCTGTTAGGAAGTAAATGAGATTACTAGAATACCCTTGTATGAGCGTAATTACATTTACCACGTCGTAATCATAAACCGTAACACTGGCTTTCTGGGACCCCTGTTCTGGTCTTCCGTTTTTCGTATTCCCGCAAATTAGACCATGGACCCTGCTCCACTACCAACGTGGAGTAGTCAGTCAATTCAAGTAAAACAACCGTAAAACCCCGACGTTTAGTTTGTCTAATTTTTTGTTACACTTCACAATTCTCTCTGACTTTAATTTTTAAAGGAAACATTCATTATTTATTACGGTTTTATCCGACTCGAAGAATTAGTTTACGTAGTTGCGCCGCACAAACGTATAGGTTCCTACAAAACAATATTTTCTATTTATTTTTTTTACCGAACAAGGAATTTCAATACATGCAAAAGAGAAGCCATAACTGATAACTCATAATTTGGCCAGGAATAACATTATAACTTCCAACAACATCAAAGCTAACAGAACTATTCTCTAGCCTAGCAATAACTTCTAAGCAGTCGATGACTAATTTTTTTATAGTACAAGAATATGACTAAGGTTATTTGTGGATCTTGACGTAATTTTCGAATCACCTTAGCTTGTGGTAAGTAGAGGGTGGTGATTGGATCAATGGCGTATGGTTGTGTGTCTCATCTGTCTTTGAGATCAAGAATCCATTTGGATTGAACCATGACCCAATCCGAAACAACAACCAATCTTAATTAATAAATCGATGATCAAGTTCCAATACAGCGTGTAACCATGTGATTTCATTTAGAACAAGGGATCTAAATCCTCCTCTTCATCTTGCAACAAAATTTTATTGCAGATTGTGGTATAGAAGTAGCAACTTCAATCCACAAGCACATGTCAATCCAAAGAAATAAGTTAAGTGTAATTTTTAGATTTGTGGTTGGGGCATTGGCACGGATAAATATCTATTGGTTCATTTTTCTTTTTGAGTTTGATGTGGCTTTGATCAAGGGAGGAGGAGAGGAAAGGTTTCGATTCAAGCATTGGAAAGGTTAAGGAAGTTGCAGACTTGCTTTTGTTGGAAATCATTCGAAGAGGTGGATAATAGAAAAGGTTCCTTCTTGTTTTCAAAAAAAGCTTCATTCTCATGAGTTTCGTGGCTTTGGTCAGGCTGATGAAAAATGTAGTGAAAATGGTGTGTGTGTGAGTGTCATGAGCGAAATGTGGAGGGGGCGGTAACATGTCATTCACGTATCCAACGTCATGTAGGTTGCATGAGGTTGAGTTTTGTTAGCCACTTCATTGTTTAACTAAGGAACAAAATAATAATATTATATGGATAGAAAAGAAAGAAAAGAAAAAAAAAACTAAGTGAAAATGAGGGAGATCAGTTCAAGCCTCGCTGATATTTTAGAAGATCTAAATTTAAGTACTTTTGTAAATGTTGTTTAAGCCGAAAGGTTTTCCCCTGTTTTAGACTATAGCATATACCCTGATCCGAAATTATGTAAACCTTATGTATTATATATAGGGTTTTGCTAGAAGACACCTTCACGGTTTAGGTGTAAATCACACCTTGAGGTGTGGGTTGCTAAAAGACACCTTCACGGGTGGCTTCTAGCAAAACTCATATATATATATATATATATATATATATATATATATATATATATATATATATATATATACATAACAATGTGATAGACTTGCTCTATTATCCTTACAATATAATGCTCAATGTTACAATTTAGAATAATGAAATGCAAGAAGAAATACGAACCCAAGGTTTTAACGCTTGATCCAGGCAATGAAGGGCCTATAGTGTTAGCGCATCAAATGAATGTTTGTTCCATAAGCAATGGAAAACCAGAAGCAGTTAGGGTTTGTTAGGGTTTTAGGTTTTGTTGATTATGTGATTTAGAGAGAATGAGAAGAGAGAAAGATAATGAATTGATGGATGTAAAATGCATTATTGATTCTTATGAAAATTTGTACAAAGAATGAGCTTATATACAAGCAAGTGTTATGTTACTTTAAGCACAAGTGATGTAACAACCCTAATCCTTATTTCTAAAACTTCTAACCAACTTGTAACAAACTTCAAAACAAACTAAAACAAAGTGCAATCAATCAACTAATCATGATTATCACTAATCTAAACTTGAATTATCAACTAAACTAACATTCTCCCTTAATTCAAGTTCTGATGAGATGCTTCTGATAACCTTCCTTCTGATGACCTTGCTTCTGATGACTTTGCTTCTGATGACGTGTCTTCAGGAGCGCTTTCTTCAGATGCATTTATTCAGACGCTTTTCTTCAAACGTATTTCTTTCAGACGCTTTAAGCTTCAATATAAATTCCTTTGCTCTTTGACTTGTTCAATCAGAACCTTTATGAATAGTGCGTTGATTAAGATCTTGTACACTTGAACAAATGTTTAGCATATCCAATTGATAATTTTTAATAGCTTGTTATCATCAAAACTTAAGAGGTGATTTTGCGAAACACCCTTTGTTCCAACAGTTTCCACTTCCTTCATTCCAATCAAACTCCTTAGCTTGATAAATCTGTCAACCTTCAATGGCTTAGTGAATATATCTGCAAGTTGCAGATCAGTAGAGCAATGAACAACTTGCAATACACCTATGTTCACTTGCTCCCTTAGAAAATGGAACTTAACTTCTATTTTTTTGCTTCTTCCATGCAAAACTGGATTTCTTGTTAAGCTTATAGCATATTTGTTGTCTATGAACAATTCAATTGGTCTGCATACTTCTATCTCCATCTCATTGAGTATATTTTCAAGACAAACTGCTTGACATGTTGTCGTACATCCTGCAATATACTCAGATTCACAGGTTGACAATGCCACAACTGGTTGCTTCTTGGCACACCATGAGATTGGGGCATTCAGAAACTTGAACAAGTATCATGAGGTGCTATTTCTATCATGCTTATCTCCACACCAATATACATCAAAGTAAGCTATTAACTCCATAGAGTTTTCATTCAAACACTTAGGAAATAGGATGCCATACTGCAGTGTTCCTTTGATATATCTCATCACTCTTTTGGCTGCAAGAAGGTGAGATACTCTTGGTTCACTCATGAATCTACTGATTATACCAACCGCATATGCAATATCAGACCTACTATTGCATAATACCTCAGTGTGCCTACAATTTGTTTGAACAATATAGGATCCACTGATTCTTCTTCTTCATTCATCACCAGTTTCATATTTGTTTCAGCAGGTGATGATGATGAGTTGCAGTTCACAATATTGAACCTCTTCAATATATCAGATTCATATTTCATTTGATGCATCACCAGTCCCTCTGCAACTTCAGTAAATTTCATGCCTAGAAAATATGTCAAGTTTCCTAAATCTGACATTTCAAACTCATTCATCATCTGAGTTTTGAATACTTCTATCTCTTTCACATTACTTCCAGTCACTATTAAGTTATCAACATAGAGACATATGAGTAATTGATCACCTACAGTTCCTTTCTTCACATATACACCATATTCAAACTTGCATTTGACAAATTCTTGCTGCACAAGAAAACTGTCAATTCTTTTGTTCTAAGCTCTTGGTGCTTGCTTCAAACCATATAGTGCTTTATGTAATCTATACACCATATTCTCCTTCCCTTGTAACTTGAAACCTGGTGGTTGTGTTACATACACTTCTTCATCTGGAGGACCATTTAGAAAATTAGATTTTACATCCAAATGATATTGGCCAGTTTCTTCCACAAGCTATAACAACTATCAATCTCACAGTTTCCAATCTAGCAACTGGAGCATATACTTCAAAGTAATCCATACCATCCTTCTGCATGAATCCCCTAGCTACTAATCTAGCCTTATGTTTGGCTATTTCACCATTTGGCTTCAGTTTCACCTTGAAAATCCATTTCACATCTATTGGTTTCTTGCTAGCAGGAAGTTGAGTCAGTTCCCATGTGTTATTTATGTTGATTGAGTTCAACTCCTCAATCATAGCATTCTTCCATACATCTTCATTCAATGTTATTTCATAGTTGATTGGTTCTGCATCTGCTAATAGTGCAAAGTGAACAAATTCCCCTTCTTCATTAACTAGATTATCTGAAGTAACTTCATGTCCAACTAATCTTGTGGAAGCAAATCTCTGTCTAGCTGAAATTCTAATGGCATGATTCTCTTCAACGTGTACTTCAGGTTGAACTTCAATATCTAGTTAAACTTGTTCAACTTGATCATCTTCTTCAATTATTGTGGGAACTGTATGATTAGAACTCTTCACTTTTCTGTTCCAATCCCAAGCTTCATTCTCACAGATTTTAACATCTCTACTAATCACTATTGAATGATTTAGAGGATGATATAACCTGTATACACCTGTTTTAATGATAGCCAACTAGTATCATAGGCTCACTCTTGTCCCCCAGCTTTCTTCTCTTTGCATCAGGGTTATGCATATAGCATAATAAACCAAAAACTCTTAAGTGCTTAGCTGACTGCTTGCATCCTAACCAAATTCCTTCAGGAATTTGATTAAGTTTCTTAGTGGGGCATTTGTTTAAGATGTATGTTGCAGTTCTTACTGCTTCTCCACAAAATGTACTAGGCATCTTCTTCATCTTTACCATACTTCTGGTCATGTCAAGCAGGCTTCTATTTCTTCTCTCACCTAAACCATTGTGTTGTGGAGTATAAGGAGCAGTGACTTCATGCACAATACCATTATCTTCACAAAAAATTTCAAACAACTTTGAGGTATACTCACCACCATCATCAGTTCTTAAGCTCTTAATAGATTTTTCACTTTGCTTTTCTACTAAGATTTTAAACTTCTGAAACATTTCAAATGCTTCACTTTTGGCCTTAATCAAATATAACCAGAGTTTTCTGCTAAACTCATCAACAAAATTGATGAAGTATTTGTTTCCCCCTAATGAAGGAACCTCCAAGGCTTTGTTTGGATCGATGGAACATAACGGAACGGAGCAGAACGAAATATAATGGAATGGAGTGGAATGGAGCGGAACGGAACAAAAACTACATTCCATTGTTTGGCTATTTTACAACGTAACAGAACAAACTTTGCATTCCATTGTTTGGAAAGTGAATGGAATGGAATAGATTATGATATTTTTATTCCATTATTACCCTTGTATAACTATTACTTGGAATTAAAATAGTTAAATCTTAAAATTGTCTTCTCTTGGATTTCAACACTTTCTGACTTTTGAATTTATTAAGTTTAGTATGTACGAAGATTTTCTATTATTTTTAATTGAAATGTAATATAACATATCGAAAATGTATAGTGTGGCTGATTAGATGATGCACTAGGTTTTAATAAAGATATACAAAAGCAACGTGAAAATGGATTTCAATAAAGACGAAACACATGAAAATGTAAATCAACTTATAAAAAATTCATTTTGTTTAATAACGTGAAGAATCAGGAAACGAAGCAACACGAAGAACACAACTATACAACAATTGAGAAATAGAAAAAGAAACGAGAAAGAAAGGGGATGAAGAAATATTTCACTGATGAAATAGAAATATGGATAAAAGAGTAATTATTTAATTAAAATGTTCCATTCCATTAGATACACCCCAAATTGGGGGGAATGAAAAATAAAAGGAAATGGTGGTATGGGATGGAATGGATTCCATTGTGTTCCATACCATTCCATTCATTTTTAACAAATCCAAACAATGGAGCATGGTTCTATACCACACCATTCCATACCACTCCATCAATCCAAACATAGCCTAAAGGACCACACACATCTGAATATACAACATTAAGTGGCTCCTTTGATCTACTAGCAGTACTTGAACTGAATGCATTTCTTGGTTGCTTGCCTAACAAGCAAGTGTCACAAACTGTGCTAGGTATCTCAATTTTAGGTACTCCTAGAATCATATCTTTATCAAATAATTGATTAAGACCTCTAAAATTGAGATGACCAAATCTATAGTGCCATAACCAGCTATCTTCATCTTTTACCACAACAGACAAACAATTCAATTCTACAGCTTTCATATTTGTCTTAAAGGTTCTATTCTTTGCAAGGGGAGTTTTCAATACTAACCTTTGATCTTTATCAAACAACTTCAAGGTGTTATCCTTCATAATCACTGAATATCCTTTCTGAATGAATTGACCAACACTAAGTAAATTGCACTGCATTTCAGGAACGTATAAAACTTCTTCAATTATTGCCATTTTTTCATTCTTTCCTTCAATGGAAATTTTCCCCATTCCTTCTGCAACCAAGACTATATGGTCTGCAAGCTCCACTTTTGTATTTCTTCCAGGATCCACTTCTCTTAACCATGTCTTGTTTCCAATCATGTGATTAGAACAACCAGTATCTAAGAACCAACTTTCTGAATTGCAGCTCTCAATACTAGTTGTTGTAACCATCAACAATAATGAATCATCTTGTGCAATTTTAGCTTGTTCCTCATCATTATGAACTTGTTTTCCTTTACCAAACCAACATTCAGAGCAAAGTGTCCAAATTTCTCACATTTGAAACACTGAATCTTCTTCTTATCAAATTTTTTCTTCTTTTGATTAGAATTTCCTTCATTTGAAGATTCACCTTTTTCAGATCCTTTATTCTTGCCTTTAGACCAATTTCCTCCCTTATAGTTATTCTTCCCTTTCTTGAAGCTCTTCCTATCATAATCATCCTTCTCGATAGTTTGAACTTGCAAGGCTTGTTGAATTGATCTTTCACTGTTTCTTTCTGAAACCATCAATTCATGAGCTTCTAATGAACTCTGCAGCTCCTCAATCTTCAGGGTTTTTACATCTTTTGATTCCTGAATTTCCACCACAATGAAATCAAACCTTGAAGATAGGGTCCTCATAATCTTCTAAACTATTTGTTGATCAGTAATAGCTTCACCACAAGCCTTCATCTGATTCACAAGATTGATGAGTTTGGAGATGTATTCAGAAATCTTCTAATCATCTTCCATCTGCATCAGCTCAAATTTCCTCCTCAGTGATTGAAGCTTAATCAACTTCACTTTATCATCACCTTCATAGTACTTTGAAAGAATATCTCATGCTTCCTTTGAACTAACTGTTTTTGAGATTCTTTCAAAATTAGCTTCATCAAGACTTTGTTCAATCAAGAACAAAGCCTTACAATCTTTCTTCTTCAGATCTTTGTGTGTGTTCCTTTGCACTTCTATTGCGTTTGCAGCTAAATCACCAACTCCATTCTGCACAATTTCAAGCAAATCTTGTGCTCCAAACAAGTTCTTCATCACTGCACTCCATCTTTCCCAATTGCGTGCTTCAAGAATTGGAAGATGAGTGTTGAAACTGCTGCTACCATTCATGGTTCCTCCTTCAGCGTTTCTTCCTGAATTTGCGTGATTGAAGATCTTGATTAACCCTTAGAACGAAACCACGGTCTCTTGATGCCAATTTGTTATCGCAACAAATGAATGCTTGTTCCATAAGCAATAGAAAACTAGAAGCAGTTAGGGTTTCAGGTTTTGTTGATTATGTGATTTAGAGAGAACAAGAAGAGAGAAAGATAATGAATTGATGAATGTAAGATGTATTATTGATTCTTATGAAAATTTGTACAAAGAATGAGCTTATATACAAGCAAGTATTATGTTACTTGAAGCACAAGTAATGTAACAACTCTAATTCTTATTTCTAAAACTTCTAACCAACTTGTAACAAACTTCAAAGCAATCTAAAACAAAGTGTAATCAATCAACTAATCATGATTATCACTAATCTAAACTTGAATTATCAACTAAACTAACATATAGTTGGGGAAGCGAAGTGCAATGTTGATGTTGCGACGTTTTTGGAACAAAGCATATTAAACATTGGAATGTGCATTCTTTACGGTCAAGGTCAATTCATAACGGTCAAGACTCAAGACTATGGTTTTGGATCCTCTTAATTTATAAATCTTCTTCCTTTTTTCATTTGAAAAGAGATGCACACTGAGAAATTTAAAAAAATTATAAAATAATTGATAGTGGTGGGATTCATTAAGTGGTAGGATTTTGTCTAAATCTCTCTAAATGAAACCCTCCATTTTTCTTAAAAAATGAAGATCCAGTACATGTTTTTGCTGGCAATTAAGTTTCATAATTAGATAGTAGATTATCAATTTTTATTGGAGATTTTTTTATTCTAGATATTTAGTAGTGGAGAGTGAGTTATTAATTTATTATGGAAGAATTTGTTTGGAAAATGAGTCATTATAGAAATTTTTTTTTTGATCACGAGTAAGTTTGTTTTAATTGGCTAAATTTGTTTTAGTTTTTTGTTTTAGTTTGTCTTAATTAACAGTTTTCAAAGAGAGAAATAATACGGGGAGGTTAACCAAAAGACACAAAAGGATGTAATTTGTATGACGTGTTAAATATTGTATTTTTTGTAGTTATTAAGTTTCATAGTCTTGTAATTTAAAGAGAGAATATGGGGTTATTAACCAAAAACACAAACTGATATAATTTTAACGACGTGTCAAATAATTAAAATGGGTAAGATTGTATTTTTTGTAGCTATTAAGTTTCATAATTGGAGAATACAATTTATCCTTATATTATTAAGATTATTCATCATGTATGTTGATATCAACTTTCACTCTTGCTCCATCATTGATATCATAGATTTTTTATTTTTTTTTACAGAATTTGATGAAGGGAGAATTTTTTTCCCCCGATGGATCAAACTAAGTTTTGAGAAAGGAATGGTCAAGTTAAAGAATTTAAATAATCGCTTTGTGGAAGTCAAATGTAATAAATCTCACAAATTAATCCCTCTGATCTCTATTATAAGATAAAGTTCACTTTTCAGGTTCATTAAATAAATGAAGTGTATAGTCTCCAATATAAACTAAATACATTATTTATTTAATGAAATCTAAAAAGTGAACTTTCTCTTATAATAGAGACCATAGTAGTTCTCGTGAACTTATCTCAGTTGGTAAACACAATGCATAGTATATGCAATGTTCGGGGTTCGAACCTCAGACACCACAGGAAAAAAAAGAGACTAGTATATATTTTGTTGGGTTAAAGAGTTATTACAAATAAAAATCATTGTGATTAAGCCATAAAGTAGAAAATAGGTAATTAAAACAGAAAATGGTGTGCATCGATGAATTCTTCCATCAACATTTGTACATGGCATCCTTGCAGATCATCTTCAATATTTTCTAAGAGTGTACAAAACCTGTACAAAACCTATATTTCTTTACCTTGTGCCCGTGACCTCTTGCAAAACATATTTCTCTGCAAAGCTTTTGTAGTGTCATGGTCTCCTTAGAGGAACCAAAGTTTTTATACAAATGGCATCCAAGCAACAAAGTTTATATTTTTATCCAACCATTATCAAACCTTTTTTCCTATTCTATAGGTACCAACATAGCTTGCTTGTGCATATTTAGTTTTTTCAACAAATTATTTTACCAAACTATTTCAAAAACTCAAATAATTTACTAAATTAGTTCAAGTTTTAAATTTACTAAAATGGTGATAATCCTTGTTAAATTTGAGTGCACTTGAAAGAACCTTATGTATATTGAAACAAACGTCAATGAAAATATGTTCTCAGTTTTTCACTTGTCGTGCTAAAATACATTATGAAAAGTATGTAAGGTATTAAAATATATGTTTTTTTTTGTTCCAATGATTTGAACAACAATATTTATTAATATTGAGGACAAATAACCTATCTAAACAATAAACAATGTTTATTATTCAATACATATCAGTTATTGGATTGAAGAATTTGCTAACTGTAAAATACTTGTTCACATAAATTTTTAATTACATATTTAAATTATTTTATCTGTCGTATTCATAAATTCTAATTAGAAAAATCAACATTTGTATTAAGTATAACTTTTGTAACACCCCAATTTTTAATATCGATTTATTAGTATTATTGTTATATAATATTAGTGAAAAGACGGGCATTTATGTGCCGTCTTTCCGCTCTTTTTATTGCGCTAACGGTTGTAGATTATCAATGATATTTTATAGAAATTTTGCGTGTAAATTACAAACAATATTTTATATAATTTTTTTTTATATAGATAAGAAATTATAAGTATAGATATTTGTGACTTTTAAATGTAACAAACTCAACAAACCATGTTTATATTTTTCAATGACAACAGTAATATAACAAATTTATTTTATCTTTTTTAATAGGGTTAATAGGTCTTTACCCCCCGTAATATAGGTCATTTCCGATTTTCCCCCCTGTAAAATTATTTTTTTGATTTACCCCCTGTAAAATATTTTTGTTTTGATTTACCCCCCTAATAGGCCAAACAAAAACCAAAATTTCTTGAAAAATAAAATAAAATTGGTTTTTATGGAGGGGCCATGTTTTTAAGATATAAATATATATTGTGACAAAATAATTACAATTAAACTTGTAGTCAAGTGGTTCGTTTGAGATGCTTAACCGCTTTGCTAGAGTGTAAAGACTTAATTTGTAACGCAAACGTTAATATACATAACATAACATTTAGTTAAAAATGTATTTATATACCTATTAAAAATGATTTTTTTTAAAATTTTGGGGGTTTCATGGCAACTCCCCACCATTGAGTTTTGCGATGACAATAACTAATTTTAAATGAATTAATTCGAACTAAAAATAAGTTGCATGTAAAAGTGATATGTATGTTTGATACATTCATGTAAAATGATTTGAATTATAAATTTACGTGTTAAAATCAATTATAAAATAAAAAGATATAAATAATAGTTTCAAGTAGAATTGATTTTAATACCCAAAACTGATTTTTCAAAATATGGTAAACATAATTTTATAGACATCTAAAAAATGTAAAAAAAAGAGAGTAATTTATAGAGTTAAAATTGATAATGACACTTGAAAAACACTTCTAAAACATCTAAATATAAACACAAACAAAGGGATGTGTTTGTTTCAAGTTATATTCGTAGATTCGTGGGAATAAAATCATAAAAATATATATGCCTATGTTTATTATAAGTTTACTAAATTTTATTCTCAGGTATAAAATGTTCCTGAATTAGAAATGTTTTCCCAAAAAAAATGGTAGGAATAAAGTTCCTATAAAGATGAAAATAAAATTATGTGAAATTGCCTATTATAATCTCTATGTAATATATGTATGAAACGATCTCCAAAAAGAAATGGTGAGAGCAACGTTAATTATTGCAACACGAGAGACAGTGTAAAAGACTATACGGCGTAAATACTCCTTTCTCCCGCTCGAACCTTGTTTGAAAATCCGTTACCTTTTGAGAACCAGACCCGGTTCAAAACCCGTCAATGCATAACCCATTTCTTCACACCGCAGAAACTCATATGGACTTTATCGGGTCAAAGAAATAACCCGAATTATTTTTCCATTTTCATTTTTCACAGTATAAATACCCTTAACCGTTATCCACAAAAAGAAACACCACGTGGCATTTTCTCAAGTCACCTTCATCATAGCTTCTTCACTCTTCTCCTCCATCTTCTTCAATTTCTTCACTTTTTCAATTCATTTCCTCTCAAATTCAACAATATGTTACTACGTAACCGTTTTCTAAATAATTGAAAACCTTATAACATTAAAATGAGTCATTCAATTTCAATTTCAATTTCAAATTCTCTCCATTTACCAAACCCATCCCCATTCATTCCAACTCTCCTCGACCCAAACCGACAACTCAGTTTCCCATTATTCTCAAAGCCCAAAACCCAACGCAAACTCCAATTCAAAGCCCACGCAAAGCCCAGAGAATTAATCCTCGGAAACCCAACCGTAACAGTAGAAACTGGAAAATACACCTACGACGTTGAAACCCTAATCAACCGTCTCAGTAGCTTACCACCACGTGGCAGCATAGCTCGTTGTCTCGATTCCTTCAAAAACAAGCTATCACTCAATGATTTCGCAGTTGTTTTCAAGGAATTCGCGCAGCGCGGTGATTGGCAACGCTCGTTGAGGCTATTCAAATATATGCAGAGACAGATTTGGTGTAAACCTAATGAACATATTTACACTATCATGATCACTCTTTTAGGGAGGGAAGGTTTGTTGGATAAGTGTCGCGAGGTGTTCGATGAAATGCCTAGTCAAGGTGTTGCAAGAAGTGTTTTTGCTTATACTGCTGTTATTAATGCTTATGGTCGTAATGGTCAGTTTCAGACTTCGGTTGAGTTGTTAGAGAGTATGAAACAAGAGAGGGTTTCGCCTAGTATATTGACTTATAATACTGTCATTAATGCTTGTGCTAGAGGTGGATTGGATTGGGAGGGTTTGTTAGGGTTATTTGCTGAAATGAGACATGAAGGGATTCAACCCGATGTTATAACTTATAATACTTTGCTAAGTGCTTGTGCTCATAGAGGATTAGGCGATGAAGCGGAGATGGTTTTTAGAACGATGAATGAAGGTGGGGTTGTTCCGGATATTAATACGTATAGTTATCTTGTTCATACTTTTGGTAAGTTGAATAAACTCGAGAAGGTTTCGGAGCTTCTTAGGGAAATGGAGAGTGGGGGTAGTTTGCCGGATGTTAGTTCTTATAATGTTTTGTTGGAGGCTTATGCGGAAATGAGGGTTATTAAAGAGTCTATTGGGGTGTTTAGGCAGATGCAGGAGGCGGGGTGTGTGCCAAATGCGGCTACTTATAGTATTCTGTTGAATTTGTATGGGAAGCATGGAAGGTATGATGATGTTCGCGATCTTTTTCTTGAAATGAAAGTGAGCAACACAGATCCGGATGCTGGTACTTATAATATTCTTATACAAGTGTTTGGGGAGGGTGGATACTTTAAGGAGGTTGTCACTTTGTTTCATGATATGGTGGATGAAAATATTGAGCCTAACATGGAGACTTATGAAGGTTTGATATTTGCTTGTGGGAAGGGAGGGCTTTTTGAAGATGCTAAGAAAATTTTACTTCATATGAATGAAAAGGGTATAGTTCCGAGTTCAAAGGCTTATACCAGTGTGATTGAAGCTTACGGGCAGGCAGCTTTGTATGAAGAGGCTTTGGTTGCGTTTAACACTATGAATGAAGTTGGAAGCACCCCAACTGTTGAGACCTACAATTCGCTCGTTCATTCCTTTTCAAGGGGGGGATTGTACAAAGAGGTTGAAACAATTTTATTTAGGATGAGTGAGTCTGGTTTGCCGCGGGACGTGCATTCGTTCAATGGTGTGATTGAAGCTTTAAGGCAAGCAGGTCAATATGAAGAGGCTGTAAAAGCTCATGTTGAGATGGAAAAAGCAAACTGTGATCCCAATGACTCGACACTGGAAGCGGTATTAAGCATATACTGCTCGGCAGGTCTTGTTGATGAGAGTGAGGAACAGTTTCAAGAAATTAAAGCTTCTGGAATACTGCCCAGTGTCATGTGCTACTGCATGATGCTAACTCTTTACACAAAGAATGACAGGTAAAATTTCATCCCTTTATAGCGCAGTGCTTTTTTCTACTATTTTTAAATTGTTGCAATGCTACTTTCAATTTTAGTTTTAAGTAACAGTAGCTCATCGCTTATTGTGATTACGACTTATACGTAGTAAGATTTTATTTCAAGGCATAATTTTTGATTTGATTGGTGTTTTGGATCACATTAAATTTCAATTTTGGTCTTGGTTTAAGGTTAGACGCAAAAGTGGGAAGCATTAGGTGCCTTTTTTAGGACTGGTGTGCTTGCCCTGTTGCATGTGTGAAGCAATGTTGCTAATTTGGTTATTGTTTGATCTTTTGTAAATGAGTTAGAGTCCCCTTGTACTCCTTATATTACATCTTTTGCTTATAAAAAAAATATACCCCAAGCACGGTCCACTAATAAAAATGTGAAATAATTGGATCAAAGATCAGATGAAATAGCAGTTGAGTAATGATGGAATCTAAGGGCTTGGTTTGTGAAATTATTTTTGTTTTCAGTAATTAATAGCAAAAGTAAAAAATATTTACCCAGGCCAAAAACAAGCCCTAACACACTCACACTTATTATGTAATTTTTTGTGAGATTGGACGATAAAGAAGTTCTTGTGCAAGGAAATTTCTGCTCGTCTTTTGCATCGAAGCATAATTAGTTTATCTCAGTTTTTGAACAAAGGATTATTGCATTTGCTCATGTAACTAACATAACAGTGGATGCAAGTAAAATATAATAGGTATTTGTATAATCAAAAGCTTTGCTAAATTACGAGATTTGGTCTCGATGTTCCATGCTATTTTCTAATATGGTTCATTTATTGTTCTCACAATTTTTTAGATTTAGATTTGTATTTTGCTACTATTTGTGTGTCTTCTTAGGAATTTCTTCCTCCTCCAGTTCCCCTTTATACTCTACGTCTACAGCTAATCCTTTTGCATTGTTGTCCAACAATCTCTGAATGTTTCTGCAATGAGTTTTACATTTCCTTTTTTCACATTTTTATTCTGCTTAGTATAGATAATTTATTTCACTATTAAGAAAATTTGAGTTGAATCATTGTAAATGGTCCAAGAAAAGTTGGTATTGTAAGAACTTCATGTAAAAACATGATCCTTATTTATGCTCATCATCAATACATGTTGCAAAACAAATTATTTTCTAGTCATTGAACTCTACTTGTGAGCATTGTTGTTCCAGTAGAGTGAGTGTGCGAGACTGTGATTGAATCAGTCAGACACCATAGGAAACAATTTAGCAATAGTAGTATCTGTGTAATGGTAGTTATGTTTAGGAAGTAATATGTGCCAGACTTATCATAGGCAGTTATTTTAGAAAAAACTTCTGTTTTTTTAGGTATATATGAAGTAGGGTCAGAAACGGGAGGGTGAAGGTTGCTATTCTCTACCTTGGACAGCAATCCTTGTATTGCTGTATTTTCTGTAATTTGGTATGATAATCACACCGTTCTTTTGTTCAAATTAGTGTTCTATCATTATTGAGTCCTACTTCCTTATATTTAAATTGGAGTTCTATCAGACTGTTTTGACAATTTTAAATATAGAATTGCCATAGAGCCTTAGCTCAGTTGGCACCAAGTCCCTTTGGCGACAACTTGATGGCATCATTTAATCCCAACTTAGTCGTTTTACCCTCACGTTTAGCCCATCATCTCCTCCTCCAAAGTAGGTCAAAGACCTCCTTCGTGACCAAAATAAAAAAATCAAGTATGGGTGGATGTCCATCATAAATCGAGGTCTAACAGAAAAAATGATTTTTGATGGAAATTTTAACGATTTTGGCACATTTGAGTGCCAATTAGATCATATGTAGTGCCTTTTCCATTCTATTGCAAATGAGGAACCTTCCATTCTATTCGCTTCTCTTTGAAATTTGCTATCTGGTTCTTGTGTAAGGTAAAGGCCAAATTAATTGTGGATGTTTGATCACCTATTAACTGCATTTTACTTTTAATGCACTGTTTATTTTTTATACTTATGCTTACCTCTCTAAATTTCTTGGTTTCAGGTCAAATGATGCCTATAAACTCATCGATGAAATGATCACAACGAGGGTGTCAGATGTTCATCAAGTGATTGGACAAATGATCAAGGGAGATTTTGATGATGAGTCCAATTGGCAGATTGTAGAGTATATCTTTGACAAACTCAATTCTGAAGGATGTGGATTTGGAATGAAGTTCTACAATGCACTGTTAGAAACTCTATGGTGGATGTGCCAAAGAGAAAGGGCTGCCAGAGTGCTCAATGAAGCATCAAAGCGAGGGCTTTTCCCTGAACTTTTTCGTAAAAATAAACTTGTGTGGTCTGTAGACGTACACAGGTATGGTGGCTTTTAATTCCTTTTAAACTCAAATTGTTCTTTAATGAAGGAAAACATATGCAAAACCTCTACGATTTTGGGGTTTAGAACCTATAACTTTCAATTCATGCAACTAGCCTCTTCCATTTCATACCTTCAGAAGCTTGAGTTGTTTTTAGATCCTAAATTCCTATTTAACAATCCCCCTATCCAAGGAATCAATGGATAAATTGGTTGTAGAAGAAATTATTGCGCTAGAATGGTAGTGCACATGAAATGGCTTACAAGTTTGATAAATGTAACTATTGTTGTAATTTTTTTTTGAAGGAAAATGTAACTATTGTTGTAATTGAAAGCTTAGAAATCTATTTTCTTAGCCTCCAAGATGAGAAGGTTTTGTGCATTTTCATCTCTAATGAATTGTGTGAAACTAAAGCCTGATTGTCTTGCAGGATGTCTGAAGGTGGTGCATTAACAGCATTATCAATTTGGTTGAACGATATGCAAGAGATGTTCATGACTAGCGAGGATCTTCCTGAACTTGCAGCCGTTGTTGTGGCGTAAGTTGCTTTTGTCTCAAAAATTTATTTATTTATTTAATCTTATTTATTTTCTTTTCCTCACGCCAATATGTTATAGAAACGGTGTAAAAATGGTCCATAAACACTTGCGTCTGGTTAACCTTGGCTACGAGTAGATGGAAAATGCATTGGTTTGGATTTCATTTTTTAGCAGTACAGTTGTGTAGTACCTATTTAGATCACCAGTTAGAGCTTTCTAACACATTGCTATCTTTTCCCATTGAAGCAGTCGCGGTAAAATGGAGGAAAGCACAGATGCCCAAGAGTCCCCCATCGCAAAGGCTGCCTTTTCATTCCTGCAGGATAATGTCGCATCCTCTTTTACTTACCCTGCATGGAACAAAGGTCGCATTGTTTGTCAGCAGTTACAACTGAGGCGAATTCTGTCAGGCACTGGATCATCTTCAAGTAGGAAAAAAATGGATAAATTAATATCGTTAAGTAATAGTCCATCATTTACTACTGCAGGAGCTTTAACATCCAAATCTGATGTTCAAAGTAGTAGAGCTAATGGTGTTGATTCTAGAACCGATAGTACCAGAACAGAGCTTCTAACTAGTGCAGTTTAGATTAGAGAAATATAGAAATCACTTTTTCACACCCTGTTTGGGTTCATTTGAAATTAGGACGTACTATTTGTTACAGTAATATTCCCAATTGGGCCGGCTATCTGGTCTACAAAGTTTTGGTAAATATATTCTCGAGGTATTTGGCGTAATTTGATACATGTAGTGACCCCACTTAGTGGGAGAAAGCTTGATTGTTGTTGTATGTATCTTCAGCTCAATTGGCTTGCCTATTGGCACCAACATTTACCGTTGTATTTGATTCATTGTTTCTGCACAAGAGAGACACCATAAATAAATGCAAGTTACTAGGTGTGGTCAATCATATTAGCTTTTTTTGTTATAGGATCATTCTATCTAGTAAAATCCTTGTTTTCATTGGTGCTTCTAATGTTTTTATCCGCATCCATGTTTAAACCATTAAAATGAAATTCTACCATATTTTCTATCATTGGAGAAGTTATTCAATTCCACCGTATGATTTTATCAAGTCATAAAATCTTATACCGTTTCTCTTTAGTTTATCAAATCTTATATATATTAAAATACCCCTGCTTTACTTTATTTTCCAAAAAAGGCTCATCATTGTGCTGCCAATCTCCACTGAATGATGAATGATCTGTAGTAAATAAGGACAATAGAATTATTTATCAACAAAGGTAATCTATTATTTTAGGATAATATTTCATAGACATCCTTTTTTACATACACACATTGTACCACCCCACGTGAGAGTGTGAGAGACATAAAAAATGAGTTTTTTTTGTGTGTGTGGAAACCACATGGACACATGTCACAATTGTATGTGGATGTAGAAGTGGTATATGCCACTTAAGATGGTCTATGCATCACTGCCCATTATTTTATCTTTGTTTGGCAATTGGCACATCCATTATAGAAGTTGATTTTGAGAGTCACAGGAGACCTCTTTCAGACAAACAGTATGTGTAAAATACATTAAACTCAATATAATAAAGGTTAAGAAAAAATTCGGTAGCAAAAATGTGACACTTGCATATAGGAGATGCAAATACAATAATATTAAGTACACCGCCAGAACATGTTCTATCGTGAAAATTGTTATTAGAGAAGTGCTGGATTTGGATCCTCAGCTGTAATGTCTGCTGCTAAATCTGAGCCATTGGATTAAATAAAAAATGAATAATAATAAAAATATTGAAACTGCCCAGTTACGGCATGTCGTGTGCGCTTTATTTTGTTTTCGAATGACAAAATTAATCTTCAGATACACAGTCTCTTTCAACAATCACCTATTCGAACCCCTAAATTTCTTTTGGGTGCGGAGGCAAGTTGCGAAAAGCGATTTGAAGAACAAGGGATCATAATTGTCATCGTTCAGTGGTCCTCTATTCACTTCTCATCTTTCTTGCGGTTCAAAATCTGGCATATACATGAAATCACTGTTTAGTGCTTCCTATAAAATGGATAAGTTATTGAGTGTGGCTCTCTGTGTTTTGGTATGTGCTTTGAGGTGGATGTTGAATTGGTGATTAATTTTCTGGTATTGGTGGCTTAGCTTTACAATTACCTCAGTCTCAAGTTGGGACAATTATTAGAATTGTTTTTGGAGGATGATCGCAGTTCCACATCTATGACAAGCCATGCTCTTGTCATAGGATTATGTTCGTATTTTGTCATGTGAGTTGTTGGGTTGCAATTCGATTTATTGGCTGTACTGGATTTTGTATGGCATTTAGCAGGTGTTTTTAGTAAAGTTTAGTTCTCCTTAAATAGAGATATGGTCATTGGGTGATGGAGCAAGTTGTGTGGACTTGTGCATGCCTTGTGGCTTTGTAGAGTTTGGTTTGGTTAGTGCATACTAGTTTGTAAGATTTGAAAGTGCAAAAGAGATTGTACAAACAAGAAATTTATTTACTGGTTTGGAATTTATTTTAATGACGGTACAAACTCATTTTAGGCGAACTGCAGCCTGTTATGCGCGTTGTCAGCACCGTATCAGCCGACAGGAGCAGCAGTTCAGCGATGGGAGAGGGCGAACAGCAGTTTGTTACGTGTGCTGGCAGCAGCCGTTCAGCGCTAGGAGAGGGCGAACAGCAGCCTGCTATGCGTGCTGTCAGCACCATATCAGCTGGCAGCAGCAGTTCCACGCAGCAGCAGCACATCAGGTGGCAGAAACCAGGCAAGGGAAGGCTTAAGTGTAATGTCGACGCGGCATTCTCGAGTTCCTTGGAGCCACCCCACACAAACTAGCAGCACCCAAACCAAACACAAAATAATGATGCTGGGATATACATAAAGCATAAGGGCCACTTGTATGTTAATTAAACAAAAACAGCTGCTCCCATATAACAAAAGAACGCATACCACTGCCTCATAATTCACATCGAAAAAACTAAGACAAAAAACTCCAGCAAGGCTGCCACCCCCCAATACCATACCATTACCTACACTACTGTTTGAAAAAAAACAAACCAAAAGCCATAGCAGCCAACAACCGCGCATGACCACCCCTTGAAGCATGAACTGGAAAAAAACCACACCACAAACAAAACCAAAGACAGCTACTGCACCTTCAATTTGTGTGAGTGTGTCCAAATGTTTTACATTTGTGGTTTCCACACAAGTATTCATCCTCATTTTATACTTTGGTTCTAATTATAACAATATAGAATTCATTTACTTTTGAAAACAAGAAAAGCAAATGGATGTTTTACTTGCATTGACATTTGACAGCACCTAATCAAACAACAAAGAAATAGTACAATAATAGTAAAAGGGGCTTATGTAAAGCAACACCTAATTAAAAATTCATGATAACACTTAAATAACTAATCAAAAATAGCAGCTAATAAAAAAACTCATGTCAACACTGAATTTG